>PDWI01007064.1_pt1 | contig 13828 bp, 16 predicted proteins | sample 1430891 | NCBI WGS metagenome assembly PDWI01 (sample SAMN01162508, study PRJNA174530) | Oral metagenome, whole genome shotgun sequencing project. | biome: Marine environment; feature: Marine mammal; material: Swab sample of the gingival sulcus; isolation source: swab sample of gingival sulcus...
CTTTGCCATCGGGCGTCAGCAGGTTGATTGAAGTCTGTCGAAAACTGGATGTGAGCCTTGTGTAATCAATACGTTACTGCATTAAGTTGGCGCTTATGATAGCCACCATCCACCAAGAGTTTTTTGACCTCAGACAAGTAAGCTGTTTGGTAGAACAAAGTCAAAAAGCAGCCTTAACAATCGCCGACATCCGCCGCGGTGATGAACTGATGGGTGCTGCTTGATGCAAAAACAAAATTCCTTCTCTGATTTCAATGTTGAGAGTCCGCTTATGAACAAGGCTAAAACGCTTGATGCGGCTATTTTGGAGCAGCCCAATTATTCTCGTTACTTAGTGCTGAAATTTTTATTCGATCGCCTGCTCGCAGTTCCTTTACTCGTATGCGCCATGCCTATCATTGCCATTGCCGCGTTAGCGATTAAGTACTATAGCCCTGGCCCTGTATTTTTTGCTCATGAGCGAGTCGGTTATCGGGGTAAAAAAATTCGTGTGTGGAAGCTACGTACCATGCACCTGAATGCCCAAGAGCTGCTTGAAGTGCACCTGAGCAACAACCCCAGCGCGCAACAAACTTGGGAAGCTTATTTCAAGCTAAAAGATGATCCTCGAATTATTCCTGTAGTTGGTAATAGCTTACGTAAAACCAGCATGGATGAATTACCGCAGTTATGGAATGTACTGAAGGGGGATATGAGCCTAGTGGGACCTCGGCCTTTTCCCAAATATCATCTTGAGGCTTTTCCCATAGGCTTTCAGCAATTACGCCAACAAGTTATGCCTGGTCTTACTGGATTGTGGCAGATTTCAGCACGTAGTGAGGGGGATATTAAGGTACAGGAGCTATTAGATACGCAATACATTGAGAAACGCTCTTTCACTTATGATATGAAGATGTTACTCAAAACGGTTTATGCAGTCTTGGCTCAAAAAGGTGCTCATTAATGCATATCCGTAAACGTATCTTGGTGACAGGGGGTGCGGGTTTCTTAGGCTCTCATTTATGTGAACGGCTTTTACAGCAAGGCCATGATGTTTTATGTTTAGATAACTTTTTCACAGGGACTAAGGATAATATCAAACATATGTTTGATAACCCACACTTTGAATTTATCCGCCATGATGTCACTTTTCCTTTATATGTTGAAGTGGACGAGATTTATAATCTAGCCTGTCCGGCTTCGCCGGTTCATTATCAGCACGACCCGGTACAAACCACCAAGACCAGTGTGCATGGTGCGATCAATATGTTGGGTTTAGCCAAGCGGGTAAAAGCTAAAATTTTACAAGCATCAACCAGTGAGGTGTATGGTGATCCTTCAGTCCATCCGCAACCAGAAACATACTGGGGCAACGTCAATCCAATCGGCGTTCGCTCTTGTTATGATGAAGGCAAACGTTGCGCAGAAACGCTATTTTTCGATTACCACCGCCAGCATAAGCTACGTATTAAAGTAGCACGCATTTTTAATACTTATGGTCCGCGTATGCACCCGAATGATGGGCGGGTCGTGTCTAATTTTATTATGCAGGCGTTGCGAAACGAAGCGATTACAATTTATGGAGATGGTAGCCAAACCCGTTCTTTTTGTTATGTAGATGATCTAGTGGAAGGGTTAATGGCTTTGATGAACTCACCTGATGACATCACAGACCCTGTTAACTTAGGTAATCCGGGCGAATTTACGATGTTAGCACTGGCGGACAACATTATTCAGCAGACGCACTCTAACTCCAAGCCCCGTTTCTTAGCTTTGCCCAGCGATGACCCGAAACAACGTAAACCGGATATTAACCGTGCCCAAACCCTGTTGAATTGGCAACCTCGCGTTAGACTCAATGAGGGACTACAACAAACTATTGAGTATTTCCGAGCTTTCGTGGACGCAGAGCAAGCATAAGCGTTAGAGCACGTTGGAAATTAAGATAGCTCAGTTTGCAAGTCCGCGCTGCCCTGCTAAGCTTAAAGAAGCATTAACACAAATCCACGAAGGTCAGTAAACACATGGCACAAGCAAACAAACATAACTTCGTTCCATTTGAAGACTACTTATCAGGTGAGCGGGACGTAGCGGTTCGTAGCGAGTATGTGGACGGCTTAGTTTATGCGATGGCAGGGGCAAGCGAGACACACAATACCATCGCTATGAGTTTTGCTGCTGCTATTGATAACCAATTGAAAGACGGTTGTCGCGTCTGGCAGTCAGACATGAAGGTGCTGATCCGCAAGCAAGAACAAGCGTTCAGTTATTACCCTGACATCATGGCAGCTTGTGGGGAAAACACCACTGATCCCTACATCCGTACCAACCCCATCCTTATTGTTGAAGTACTGTCTGATAGCACGGAGCGTACGGATCTAAAAGAAAAATTCGATAATTACACCAGTCTCCCTTCCTTATTGGAATACGTAGTGGTGTCGCAGGATGTGCCACTAGTGCGCCTGTGGCGGCGACGTACTTCATGGGAGCGGGAATACTACCGCGCTGGGGAAACCTTCCGGCTGGAATCGGTTGAACTGGATGTGCCAGTGGAACATATTTACCGGCGAGTACGCAGAGAAGTGGGGTTGGATGTGTCATGATGAGCGTCGTGCTCACATCGTCCTGCTTTTCCCCAACTACATCAAAACAAGAGGAAAAGTATGATTTGATAATAGTAGATAGTCGAGATAAGGTAAGCTGCCTAAAAAATCAATAAGCTCTTTGTCAGAAGACGGAGTAATCATTTTAGATGATTCGGAAATAAAACAATATAAAATAAGCTATAATCGCCTGATAGATGTAGGGTATAAATCAATAGATTTTCGGGGAACTTTACAAAAAATGCACTACAATCTTTTACAAAGAAAAAATATAATAGGCATTTAAATAATGAACGTATCCCCTATTGTCCTATTTGTCTACAACCGTCCTGATCATACACACCAAACTATCCAAGCTTTACAAAAAAATGAATTAGCTGTTGAAAGCGAACTATTCATCTACAGCGACGCTGCAAAAAATGTGCAAGCCCAAAAAAATGTGCAAGCAGTGCGTCGTTATATTAAAAATATAGATGGCTTTAAAAAAATCACGGTTATTGAGCGTGATAAAAACTGGGGGTTAGCGAACTCAATTATTGATGGTGTAACCAGTATTGTTAACCAATATGGGAAAGTCATTGTATTAGAAGATGACTTGGTGACAGCTTCTTACTTTCTAAAATACATGAATGAAGCACTGGAAAAATTTGAACACGATGATCGCATCATAAGCATTCATGGCTACGTTTATCCCGTAGAGCAGACTTTACCAAAAGCATTTTTCCTACCCGGAGCTGATTGCTGGGGATGGTCTACTTGGAAAAGAGGCTGGGATTTGTTCAATCCTGATGGAAAATATTTACTAGCGCAACTAAAAGAAAAAAACCTGATCCGTAATTTTGATTATAATGGAAGTTCTCCGTATTTAAAAATGTTAGAAGATCAAATTAACGGCGACAACGATTCTTGGGCTATTCGTTGGTATGCCTCAGCATTTCTAGCTGAAAAATTAACATTATATCCGGGTAAAAGTTTAGTACATAACATTGGCAACGATGACAGTGGAACACACTGTTCGAGTAATTGTATATATGATGCACAGTTAAATAAAAAACCTATTGATATTTCAAATCTTGAAGTAGTAGCTAATTATTTAGCAAGGGAAGCCTTTGAAAATTTCTTTAGAAAGCAAAAAATCACTATTCTCCAAAAAGTATATCGTAAACTAAAATCTATCTTTACCAAACTATTCTAAATGAAAGCAAAGAAAATCATAAAAAACTGGATTCCTCCTGCTATTTATCGCTTATTGTTCTTTTTAAGAAAGGACAGAATAAAATTTACTGGAAACTATCTATCGTGGGATGAAGCAAGCGCTCAGTGTTCTGGTTACGAATCCCAAGATATTCTTGATAAAGTACTGGAATCTACGTTAAAAGTAAAAAATGGTGAAGCAGTATTTGAACGAGATTCTGTATTGTTTTATGAACCTGAATATGTGTGGCCTGTGCTATCAGGATTATTATGGGTTGCTGCGCAAAATAAAGGCAGGCTTAGTGTTTTAGATTTTGGCGGAGCATTAGGGAGCACTTATTTCCAACATAAAAACTTCTTAAACCATTTGGAAAGTGTACAGTGGAATATTATTGAGCAGCCCCACTATGTTTATGCTGGTAGGCAACACCTTGAAGATGAACAACTACGTTTTTATTTTAACATTGAAGAGTGTATCTTAAAAAGGCATATTGATGTGGTTTTACTCTCTAGCGTTTTACAGTATCTTCCTGATTACAAAAAAATAATAAAACAATCAAAAGCAATAAATAGTCAGTTAATTATAATAGACAAAACTATTATTAATCATAATGCAGATAACATATACATACAAAAAAACCCATCATCAATATACAATTCCATATACCCATGCAGATCAATTTTCAAAGAAAATTTATTCAGTTTATTGAACGACTCGTATAGATTACTTGAATCATTTGATAGTATCTTTTTTCCAGAGTTAAATCAAATCAAATCTTCTTTTGAAGGCTATATTTTTATTCGAAAACCAAGCATATGAAAAAAATTATACACAAAATAATGAGTCATCCTGATTTGCTAGCATCTCCTCCTATTTTTATTGATATTGGAGCATCAGGAAAAACACATAATAGTTGGTCTAAGCTTGCAAAATATGCTATTTGTATTTGTTTTGATGCTGACTTAAGAGATTTTTCAACCGAACAAACAAAAAGTGACTACAAAAAGTTAATTTTGATAAATAAAATTGTTTCTGACTCCTCTGGAATTAAAGATTTCTATCTAACTAGAAATCCTCATTGTTCTAGTACATTAAATACAGATATAGAATCGTTATCAGATTGGTACTTTAAAAATTTATTTATTGTTGATAAGAAGGTAAAAATTGAAGCAATAACCATTAATGAAGTTCTCGCGTCTCTTAACATTAACCGAGTTGACTGGTTCAAAACAGACTCACAAGGAACAGATCTCAGGATATTTAAAGCCATTCATAAGCCAATCAGAAAACGTATTCTAAGTGCTGAATTTGAACCTGGCATTATTGATGCCTATCAAGGCGAAGATAAACTCTATTCAATATTTGAATACATGAATAAAGATTATTTTATTGATAATATTTCATTTAAAGGATCAATTAGGGTGAGTCCGAGTATAGTATCGAAGAACTTTTCTTGGATTCATAATACTAAAATTGATATAACGAGTAAAATTAATAAAGCGTCGAAACTCTGGGCAGAAGTTCAATATTTAAATGCTGTTAAAGATAAAGAAGTCTTTAGCCACAGGGATATTCTTTTATATTGTGCAATACTTATTATTAAAAAACAATATTTATTTTGTTTTGAGATCTGTGATTTTTATGAAAAAAAGTTTAACGATGAACTTTTTGAAAAAATAAAAATTCATTGTCGATACAAAATAAACATGTCTATTTTTAAATTAGCATATAAACTACCAAAAATCACTTATCAGCGAATGAAAAGCTATGTCTTTAGTCACTAATCACCAGTTTAAATCAAAGAATATATTAATTACTGGAGGACTAGGTTTCATTGGTTCAAATCTAGCTCGTGCCTTGCTCCAGCAGAAGGCAAAAGTAACATTAGTTGATAGCCTGATTCCACAATATGGCGGAAATTTTCACAATATCCACGATATTCGTGATCAAGTTGAGGTAAATGTCTGTGATGTGCGTGATCCTTTTGCGATGCGATATTTACTTCAGGATAAAGATTATCTATTTAATTTAGCGGGACAAACTAGCCATATGGATTCAATGGCGAATCCGCAAATAGACCTTGATATTAATGCTGCTGCTCAATTATCAATATTAGAAGCATGCCGTGAATCAAACCAGAACATTAAAATAGTGTTTGCCAGTACTCGCCAACTCTATGGTAAACCAAACTACCTACCTGTTGATGAAAAGCACCCCGCCCACCCTGTAGATGTAAATGGTATCAACAAACTAGCAGGTGAATGGTATCACTTACTTTACAATAACGTTTACGGTATCCGCAGTTGTGCATTACGCCTCACCAATACTTATGGTCCCTGTATGAGGGTCAAAGATGCCAGACAAACCTTTTTAGGGATATGGATTCGGTTATTACTGGAGGGAAAACCTATCAAAGTATTTGGAAGTGGTTTGCAATTGCGTGACTTCAACTATGTAGACGATTGCGTTAATGCACTTTTATTGGCAGGTGCGAATGATGCTGCCAATGGAAAAGTTTATAATTTGGGTAGTGATGAGGTTATTAGCTTGAAGGACTTAGCTCAAATGTTAGTAAACTTATTGCCTAACAGTCAGTATGAATTAATCCCGTTCCCTCCTGAACGCAAAACTATCGATATTGGTGACTATTACAGTAATTATAACCTCATCACTCAGGAACTAGGCTGGTCTCCTCAAGTGTCACTTCAAGAAGGTTTAATAAAAACTTTAAATTATTACAAAGAGCACAAAACATATTACTGGGATACAGCATCATGATTTTGATGAATGATTTTAAAGCTGAGCCTACCGCGTTACAGCAAGCCATGCAGCACGCCACCGAACAGGTAATTAAATCCGGGCGGTATATTTTAGGTAAAGAATTAGAACATTTTGAAAAACAGTGGGCAAATATTTGTGGTTCGGACTATAGCATTGGCGTTGGTAATGGTATGGATGCTATCGAAATCGTTCTACGTGCACTAGGCATCGGTTATGGCGATGAAGTAATCACCACTCCCATGACTGCTTTTGCTACAGTACTTGCCATTATCCGTGCAGGGGCAATACCTGTCTTAGCTGATATTGATCCTCAGACTGCTTTATTGTCACCTGAGAGCGTTATTCGTTGTCTATCAGGCAAAACGAAAGCAATCGTGTTAGTCCATTTGTATGGTCAAATACGCGATATGCAAACTTGGGTAGATTTGTGTAACGCACATAATATTGAATTGATTGAGGATTGTGCACAAGCACATTTAGCAACATGGCAAGGAAAAAAAGCCGGTACATTTGGCAAGGCAGGTGCTTATAGTTTTTATCCAACTAAGAATCTAGGAGCATTGGGCGATGGAGGGGCAATCATTACCTCTGATCAAACACTTGCAGAATATATCAAATCTCTTAGAAATTACGGGCAAAGTATCCGTTACCACCACCCCGAATTAGGTTTAAACAGCCGGCTAGATGAACTGCAAGCAGCTATATTAACCGAACGCCTTAAGTGGCTACCTGAATTTACTGAGCGCAGAAGAGAAATCGCTGATGTATATTATAACCATTTAAACTCCCCGCATATTACGCTTCTGACTAAACCCGAAACATCAGAATCTCACGTTTATCATTTATTTGTCATCACTACTATGCACAGAAATGCTCTATATGAGCACTTGAAAAAATCACAAATACAAACCTTAATCCATTACCCCGTGACTATCGACCAACAAAAACCTTGTCAAGATATAAAACAAGACCCTCAAGGTCTTGCTCATAGTCATGCGCATGCTAATACTTGTTTATCACTGCCATGTCACCCTCAAATGACCGACACTAATATAACAACAGTAATAGAAGCAATTAACTGTTTTGAGGCTTGAGATGGAACACTATGTCACTTTATTTGATAGCCTATTTCTACCTCAAGGTTTAGCTCTACATATGTCAATGGAAAGACATATTAAACGTTATATGCTTTGGATACTCTGTGTCGATGACACTACATATGAAATTCTGACTAAACTCAATCTTCCTAATGTCAGTCTACTCAAATTGTCTATTTTAGAAACAGAAGAACTTAAACGAGTAAAGCTGGATAGAACAAAGGGAGAATATTGTTGGACACTTACACCTTTTGCCCCCCGCTTTGTTTTTGAATCTGATCCAGCAGTTGAACGTGTTACCTATCTAGATGCGGATTTATGGTTTAGAAAAAAACCGGATCCAATTTTCAAAGAATTTGATGCATCAGGAAAGTCTGTGCTTATCACAGATCATGCTTATGCCCCTGAGTATGATCAATCAGAAACATCAGGGCAATATTGTGTACAGTTTATGACGTTTAAACGTAATGAAGGAGAGGTTGTTCGTCAATGGTGGGAAGAGCGTTGTATTGAATGGTGTTATGCGCGTTGTGAGAATGGAAAATTTGGAGATCAGAAATATTTGGATAACTGGCCTGAGCGTTTTTCATCAGATGTCCACGTTCTAGAAAACCAAGAATTAATGTTAGCGCCTTGGAATACTTCTAGATTTCCTTACGGCAAATCAATTATTTATCATTTTCACAGTTTAAGGATTCTAAAAAACAGAAAATTACTCACACATATAAACTACCATATCCCTAGTATAGTATTGGAAAAAATATATACCCCATACACTAAGGATATAAAAAGCTCTATACTCTTATTAAAAGGCATATCATACAAAGTACATCCGCAAGCAAAAATTAAAATCCATAATACGATAAAAAAAAACATCGAAAGAATAATTAAAATAATTTTTTATTATCGCCATTATTCTATAAAAAAAATATATTAATCGCTCTCCTATTAGTTTTTTTGTGAGTTAATACAAAAACTTTTAAAATCAAACAACTTAAAAATTCTGAGCCAAACATAAAACCATAAAAATGACGAAAGTAACCACCCATCCTTTAATCACAGTAATTGTTGCTACATATAACAGCGAAAAACATCTTAACCACTGTCTCAAAAGTATAAAAAATCAAGACTATCCGAGAAAGCAAATAATTGTTATCGATGGAAAATCCCAAGATAATACTGTCAATATTATTCAGCAGTATCAAGATAGCATTGCCTATTGGTGCAGCGAGCCCGACAGAGGTATTGCTCATGCATGGAATAAAGGCCTTGCTCAAGCTAAGGGAGAGTGGATTTGCTTTTTAGGTTCAGATGATTTCTTTTTACATCATACCGTGCTTACTCAGCTTTCTTTTTTCTTTGAAAAGTGCCATCGAAAAACAAGAATAATTTATAGCAATATATTTTTATTATCTATTAATTTAAAAGTTTTGAAAAAAATTGGTGAGCCTTGGGAAATAGCAAAAAAAAAATTTTTGAGTGGTTCAATGAATATCCCACACCCAGGAATGCTACATCATTGTTCTCTGTTTAGGGATTTTGGTCAATTTGATGAAACTTTTAAAATCACCTTAGATTACGATTTTCTATTACGTGAATTAAAAAAAAATGATGCCTTTTATACTGGTAGTGACTTAGTAGCTGTAGGAATGATTGAGGGAGGCATCAGTAATAAATTAAAAAACCGATTAAAAGTTTTAAAAGAAATTCAATTAGCATTAAAAAAAAATAATCTTCCACAATTTAATATTACTATAATTGGTTTATGGATTAGAGCAATAATACTTGTATTTTTAGAGAAGGCTGCTGGTAGCAAAAATACAATGGCTTTACAGAAAAAATATAGATTAGTCAAAAAATATTTATCTTTTAAATATATTTAAAATGAAAATTAATATTTATTTTTTAATATTAGTAATTTACTTCTTTTTTAATAACATTTTTTTGCCTCAACCATTACTTTATACAATACTACTATCACCTTTTTTTATAGCTTGGTTAGTAAAAGTCAACGAGGGAATAAAGATAATTTACTATTTTTTTTATATATCTCCTTTTATAACAATCCACTTTGTAAATAATGATATTAATGCTAAATCATATATTATTTCTTTTATATATCTACTATCTGTTTATATACAAATCATTACACTTCATCAAATAATCAGAAAAAATAAAATACAAGAAGCTTATTTTATAAAAATTATATGGATAAATTTGATTTTAACTCTCACTGCATTATTTTTATTTATAACACCATACAAAAATCTAATGTGGATCACCAACGATCTTAGCATAGGAGAATACTCTCGTTTAAAACTTTTTACATATGAACCCTCATACTATTCAACGTTAATAGCACCTTTATTTTTTTACAACCTTTTTTTATATATACAAGAACGAAAATATAAATTTCTCTTTTTAACAATACTAATTTCTTTAATTTTATCATTTTCGTTTGGTGTAATAGCATCAATCGCTGGTACTCTTACACTTTTGCTTATCTTCCGAGCATTTTTCTTTTTGAGGAAAAAGGTAATTATATTAATGCTTATAATAAGCTTACCGATAATATTATTAGCTTTTATCTCTGATAATCCATTCAGCCAACGCATGCAAAAGATATTAAGCGGAGAAGATACTTCTGGAAATGGCCGTGTAATTGGCTCCACAATTGTTTCTATCGAAGTTGCACAGCGAACAAATCCTTATTTTGGAGCAGGACTAGGCCAAAGTAAACATATTATGTTTGGAAGCGATCTTGTAAAAGAGCAATCATGGAATGATGATCAAAGAATCATAAATGCTGTAGGCGATACAATTGTGACGTTTGGATATACAGGACTAATTATTAGATTTTTAATTGAATTTTTACTCTTTTTTAGATTTAAAGTATATCTAAACATGTTTAGGCTATCCTTGTTTATTTGGATATTTATATACCAATTTACAGGTAGCTTTTTGACAAATATAGTTGAATATTTTACTTGGGCTTTAGCATTTTCAAATATTTTTCCAAAATTTAATTTCAAAAAGCCTTTAATAAAGACAAAAAAGACGTTTGAAAATGGGAAAAAAAGTAGGTTTTGACGCAAAATGGTTTTTCGAGGGGCCTCCTAGTGGTAAGGTCGTTGTACGTAATCTTATCCAGCAAATTACTAATGAGGTAAAAGACTATGAGTTAATTATATTCTTAGACAAAAAATATAAAAAGGAGCCTTTTCCATTTAATAATTATAATGTAAGATTAGAATACGTATGGGCAAAAAATAACTTATTATCTAATTTTTTTATACTACCATTTAAAGCAAAAAAACTAGGTATAGATATTCTTGTTTATCAAAATTTCGTAGATTTTTTCAGGTTTTTCAAAAAAATAGCTTATATACATGACATACTTTTTTTAACACATCCGAAGTTCTACACTTTTAAAGAAAAATTATATTTTGCCCCTCTTAAATTTTTAACAAGCAAATCTGACTTAGTAATAACTGTATCACACACAGAAAAAAATAGATTAATTAAAAATAAATATATAGAACCAGACAATATCAAAGTAGCTTATCATGGAGTTAATCCAATTTTCAGACCATTAAAAAAGCAAAATACCACTATCATTAACCAAGTTATTAATAAATATAACTTACCAAAACGTTTTGTTTTATTTGTAGGAAGACTGAATGTAAGAAAAAATATCAAAAACTTAATAGCAGCATTTCAAGATATTGATAATGATGTTATTCTCGTGATTGCGGGGGAGGCAAATTGGAAAACTGAAAATTATAGAGAACTTGTAAAAAAACTTAAGTTACAAGATAAAGTTATGTTTATTGGTTCAGTATTTGATGACGAGCTTTCTGCATTATACTCTTTAGCTGAAATTTTTTGTTTTCCTTCATACGCAGAAAGCTTTGGCTTACCTGTTTTAGAAGCAATGGCTTCTGGAGTTCCTGTGATTGCAAGCAATGTGACCTCTCTTCCTGAGGTTTGTGGAGATGCAGCCCTCTATGTTGATCCATCATCAGTCAATAGCATAGCGAAAGAACTTAAATTATTACTCAATAATTCTAATTTGAGACAAAAACTAATAGAAAAAGGACTTAATCGAGCGGAAACTTTTACGTGGGCTAACTCTTCGAAATCAATATTGTTATCAATCGAACAACTTCTTGACCAAAAGTCAAGTTTATAAAAGTTGTTCTTCCTAAAATCAAAATAATGATTAGTAAATTCATTGAAAAAATAATTCAAAATTTAAAATCTGAGCCTAATTATAAAATAGATAAAAAAATAAGTACCACTTTAATTTTCCAAATTACTATGCATCGTGGATTTTCTTACATAAGAGGTTTGTTTTATGAAGTTTTAAAAGGTAAAAAATGCAATAACCTATTTCTTGGCAAACATGTAAAAATACTTCAACCCCAGTTAGTAAAATTTGGAAAAAGCGTAATAATCGAAGATTATGTAGTAATAGACAGTTTATCTCAAAATGGTGTTATCATTGGTGATAACGTTACTATTGCAAAATTTTCAACAATGCAATGCACTGGTATTATTAAAAATTTAGGTGTAGGGCTAAAAATTGGTGATAATTCAGCAATTGGAGCATATTCTTTTCTTGGTGCACAAGGTCAAATTCTTATTGGCAAAAATGTAATTATAGGACCGCGTGTAAGTATTTTTTCGGAAAATCATAAGTTTAATGACATACAAACTCCGATACGACTTCAAAATACAACTAGGAAAGGTGTAACAATAGAAGATGATTGCTGGATTGGTTCTGGAAGCATAATTCTTGATGGGGTTAATATTGGACATGGTTGTGTAATTGCGGCTGGAAGTGTTGTTACAAAAAGCATCTCATCTTATTCAGTTGCAGCGGGAGTTCCTGCTCGTGTTATAAAAAGAAGAAACAAGTTGTGAATAATCAGATTATGAAGATTGCGGTTATTGGTTCAAGAGGTTATCCGTATGTTTACAGTGGTTATGAAACTTTTGTAAAAGAAACTTTTGAGTTATTAGCTAATAAATATGAAGTTCATATCTACTGTCATGCCCACCTTTTTACTAAAAAACCCAAAAAAGTTAATGATATAAACTTACATTATATTCCAAGCATAAAAGGTAAATTCTTTGCTCAATTAAGTAATAGTTTTTTTTCAACATTACATGCAATAACCATCGGTAATTATGATGTAATTTTGTATGTTAATACGGCTAATGGTCCATTCGGAATTTTAACAAAGCTATTCAGAACTAAGACTGTAATTATCACCGATGGTTTAGAATGGCTACGACCAAAATGGAAAGGACTCGGTGCAAAATATTTTTTTTGGGCCTCAAAGTTGTCAACAAAGGTTTTTGATGTGCTTATTTCTGACTCAGAAGAGATGCGGAAAATTTATTTAAAACTGTTCAATGCTGACTCAGAAGTAATTGAGTATGGAGCAAATATAAAATACTCTCATGGTATAAGTAAAATCAAAAACCTAAGTTTAGAGAAAGATCAATATTACTTAGTAGTTGCGCGTTTGGTTCCCGATAATAACGCAGATATAATTGTTGAAAGCTTCCGACATGCTAATACCGATAAGAAGCTAGTTGTTATTGGAGATGTACCCTATAAAGATGATTATGCTGATACAGTTAAAAGTCACGCATCGGATAAAATTATTTTTCTTGGATACGTTTATGACCAAGATTTGCTTATGGAACTATATGCTAATGCTTATATGTATATTCATGGCCATGAATATGGTGGAACTAACCCATCATTATTAAAAGCTCTTGCATGTGGCTGCTCAGTATTAGCGCTAGATACTCGCTTTAACAGGGAAGTTCTATTAAATGATGATTATGGCAATTATTTTACCAAAAATATTAAAAGTCTTACTCTCGCAATCGATTATTTAGATAAAAATCCTAAACATATTGCTCAACAAAGGCATAAAGCTAGAAATAGAATTATAGATAAATATACGTGGCCAATTATCGCAGATAAATATGATCAGCTTTTTATAAAAATGGTAAAAAATAAATGTTAAAAAATTTAATTCTTATATAAACCTCAAGGTAGTGATTCAGATGCGTTGAAAGAACTCTCGATTAATGAACTCTCCGATGACCTTATCATGGATTTCCTCTGATTTTGAAAAGCCAATAGTTTTCCG
>PDWI01012839.1_pt1 | contig 13828 bp, 14 predicted proteins | sample 1430891 | NCBI WGS metagenome assembly PDWI01 (sample SAMN01162508, study PRJNA174530) | Oral metagenome, whole genome shotgun sequencing project. | biome: Marine environment; feature: Marine mammal; material: Swab sample of the gingival sulcus; isolation source: swab sample of gingival sulcus...
CGGCATATAAAGCATAGGGCACGGAGAGCAATTGGCTCGCGCCGGCATCGGTATAATTTGTTCCGCCGGCAGGGTCTATTTCTGCTTTCAGGTAATAAACATCTTCGCCCCATGCAATGGCGGAGAAATCATCGCTGCTTGTGCCTTGCCCTACGTTTAAGACAATAAGCCCGAAAGCGTTTGTTGTTTTATCCCAAGTTTCGGTATATACGGAAGTGCCGGTTTCGCTGCCTTGCAAAATGCTTAAACGTAAGGAAACCGATTGGTTTGCAAGTATCTCGCCGGAGGCGTTTCGCAAAATAGTTTGATATTTGAATGCTTGCGGCGCTTGTGCATACACATTTTTATTAAAAAATGCCGTTATCAAAAACAGGCTTAAAAAAAGAGGGCTTAAAATTAATTTTTTCATGTCTTTGTATTTTAAAGTTTAATGTTAAGTGTGTAAATATAATAAAATATTCTGTAAAAAACAAATATATTTGATATTCCGAACTGTTTATTTGACAAAATACCATTTTTAATGGATAAAATTATGAGTTATAAATGATGAATGAAAAGGTAAAAGTAGGGATACAATATACTGTGTCCGATTTTTTGCGGTTTTCATGTTTTTTGGCAAATAGCAAAATTCCCTTTGAAGAAAAAGGTACGGGGGATTAAGTTTTCAGAAATCTCGAAATGCGTGTTAAAATACCGGACATTAATAACTTGAAGATTAAATTAGATAAATTTATTATCTCCGATGCCTTATTCACAAAAATTTCTTATATCAAATAAACATTATTTTATTTTTGCATTTTGATATTTCTCAATAAACAATTATGACTTATACTGAAACCATTGAATATCTTTTCGGTAAATTACCCATGTACCAAAGACAAGGAGCTCCGGCTTTTAAGAAAACGCTTCGAAACATAAACTTATTGACCGAGCACGATAATATGCCGCAAAAGAATTATCCGATAATTCATATTGGCGGAACCAACGGCAAAGGCTCCGTTTCGCATATTATTGCATCGGTCTTGCAAGAGGCGGGCTACAAAACCGGCTTATACACATCGCCGCATCTGCAAGATTTCAGAGAACGCATAAAAATTAACGGCACAATGATTTCTGAAGAAGAAGTTATACAATACATTGAAGCAAACAAGATTTTTTTTGAAGAAATAAATCCCTCATTTTTTGAAATGACCGTGGCATTGGCATTTCATTATTTTTCCGAACAAAAAGTAGATATTGCCCTTATTGAAGTGGGTTTGGGCGGAAGATTAGACTCTACAAATATTGTAAAGCCCATAATGTCGCTTATCACAAATATCAGTTTTGACCATACGCAATTTTTAGGCAACAGTTTGCCGGAAATAGCCAAAGAAAAAGCCGGTATAATCAAAGAAAAAACACCAATTATAATCAGTGAATATCAAAAAGAAGTTGCCGAAGTATTTATCGAGACCGCCGCAATGCTGGATGCTCCGATATACTTTGCCGACAAAACCTACCACTGTCTTACGGAACTATCCGAAGACAGTGCGACACAAGTTATTTCCTGTACAAAAAACGGGCAAAAAGTTTATCCCGGGCTAAAAACCGATTTAATCGGCAAATACCAAAAACATAATATTGCAGCTTCACTGTCTGCACTCGATATACTGAAAGAAAAATACAATATTCCGGACAATGCCATTTATAGTGGCATTGCATCTGTTTGCAGAAATACCGATTTTAAAGGACGATGGCAAATACTCGGCAAAAACCCCACAATAATTGCCGATACGGGACATAACATCGCAGGATTAAAAGAGAACTTAGCACAATTAGAAAAAACAAAATATAAAACATTGCATTTCATATTCGGCACGGTTAAAGACAAAAATATAAAATCTGTTTTGGAAATCTTGCCTGAAAATGCCGTTTATTATTTTACCAAAGCGCAAATTCCGCGTGCTGCCGATGAAACATTTTTATTTAATCTGGCACAAAAAAAAGGTCTAAAAGGAAAAAAATACGAAACAACAAAAGCAGCATACAATGCAGCAATAAAAAATGCCGATAAAGAGGACTTAATTTTTATAGGCGGGAGCACATTTATAGTGGCTGAATTATTATAGCCCGCATTTCAAAACTTTTTTAAATTGGAAATCAGAAGTTGGAAGAAAAAAGCGAAATGATGAAAACAACAAAAAAGTCTTATAAATTATTAATCAATAAGAACTTAAAAGTAAAACTAAATAAAATCATTCAGGATTTAATTTCAAAAAAATTAACCAAAATTGAAAAAATAAAAAAAATATTATACATTCGTGGAATATAAAATTTCAATATTTTATTTATGAAATCTATAAAGCACTTTCCGGTAATTTTTGCATTTATTTTTATGCTGCCTCTTTCGGCAAATTCGCAAGTTTATTACAACATAAATATGGCACTTGCAGATATTGAAAACACAGACTCTTTGGATTTAAGCAATACTTCCTTGAAAAGTCTGCCGAAAGATATTGGCAAACTGACAAATCTCAGCTATCTGAATTTAAGTTTTAACAACTTAAAAAAACTACCCTCGGCAATAACTAAACTAACAAAGTTGGAAACTCTTATTGTTGAAGAAAATATGCTGAAAGAATTGCCCAAAGGCATTGGGAAATTACAAAATTTAAAAGTGCTTAATCTGAAAAGCAATAAAATAAGTGCTCTGCCAAAAGATTTTTCGAAGTTAATCAATTTAGAAATTTTGAATATTGCTAAAAACAAAATTATAGAATTTCCCAAGAACCTCAATAAACTCCCAAATTTAAAAGAATTGAATGTTTCGGACAACAAACTGCCGGAACTGAAAAATATAGGAAGACCCACAAAATTAGAAGTACTAAGTTTGGCAGGCAACAAGTTTAAAATCTTCCCGAAAGAAGTAACTAAAATTCATAATTTAAAGAAATTAGACCTCAGCGACAATAAAATACCGGCAATCAATAAAAAAATTACGGAGCTGAAAAATCTTGAGGAATTAAATATGGAATATAATAAACTAGTCTTTATTATTCCGGAAATTCTTGAAACGAGTTCATTGAGAAAGCTAAATTTCGGCTTTAATAAAATAGCAAGTTTACCGGAAGAATTGTTCGAGGCAGACTCAATACGCTACATAGATTTAAGAGGCAACCGAACTTCTGCCGCCGCTATTAAAGCACTACAAGACTCTTTGGTAAATTGCGATATCAACATGCGACTTAATACTGCCGAGTTGCAGCAAGCAAAGGAATATACCTCAATGGAAGAGGCTTTAAAAAATCCGGAGCAGGTTTATATTTTACATTTAATAAACACACCGGTTATACCCGAAGAAATAGCCCGCTTTTATAATCTGCAATCGTTGAACCTCGAAGAAAATAATATTACAAAAATACCCGTGCAAATTGGGCAATTAAGCAATTTGGAAATATTAAAATTAGCTCGCAATAATATTACGACACTCCCATTTTCCATTAAAAATCTGAAACATTTAAAAATGTTGGATTTGCGAGATAATGCCTTATCTGAAATTCCGGAAGAAATCGGAGAATTAAAAGAAATGCAATACATTGACTTGCGGAAAAACAACCTGAGTTCCATACCGGAAAACATTTGTAATCTTAAGGATTTAGAAGTACTCAGTATAGCATCAAACAGTATAACAAAACTTCCGGAAGAAATTGGGAATTTAAAAAAACTGGTAACTTTATATGCGGCAAAAAACAAACTGGAATCATTGCCCGCAAGCATCGGGAAATTAGAAAATTTAACAGAATTAGATTTAGATCAGAACATCAACTTAAACAGCCTCCCCAAAGAAATCGGGAATTTAAAAAGTTTGATAAAACTTTCTGCGGGAAATAATAACTTACAAGAAATCCCTGATGAAATTGCCGGAATAAGAAATTTGTCAGATATTAGTTTTCAAGGAAATTACTTGCAAGCACTGCCCAAAAGTTTAAGTAAAATGGAATCATTAATCATTTTCAATGTCAGTTCCAACAAGTTTACTGAATTTCCCCTAACCTTAACCCAAATTCCGAACTTAAACCAACTTTCAATCGGGGACAATCAAATAAGTTCTTTGCCTCCGGAAATAGAAAATTTAATATTCCTTGAAGAATTTAATCTATATGGCAACCAATTATCTGCCATTCCCAAAGAAATCGGCAAAATGGAATCTTTATCGTTCTTAAACCTTTTCGGAAATCGACTAAGCAAACTACCTGCGGAATTTGCAAATTGTTTGAGTATTCGGTCGGTTGATTTAAGAATGAATCCTATCAGCGAAGGAGAAAAATATACGATTAAAACCTATGTGAACGGGGCGGAAGTAAAATTTTCCGATTAAGCCGCATTATTCTTCGGTCTTAACCGGCTCTTAGCCCTTGCTTTTGACATAGCAAAATCCCTTTTGGAGAGGAGGGTGTAGGGAGATTAAACAAAAACCCAAAACACAAAAAACAACAACTTACACGCAATTAAATAAGAATGCAAATTAATCTAAACTAAGTCCCGATTTATTGCTTTCCGAGATTATTGTGGCAAATTTTTGCGGGGTCAAATCCAAAAAGAAATAATGCACGGGATTAACCGGCTTATTTTTATATTCAACCTCATAATGCAAATGAGAAATCAGGGTTTTCCCGGTCATGCCTACCGTTCCTATCTTTTGTCCTTTTTTTACGGTCTTCCCTTTTCTTACGTCCAAATCTTCCAAATGCGCATACACTGTTTTATAGTCGTTATTATGATTAATGACAATACGTTTGCCAAGTCCTCTTTTTCTGCCCGATTTCTCAACAACCCCATCGGCTGCGGCAAAAACAGGCGTTCCTTCCGGAACCGCAAAATCAAAACCGGGATGCACGATTAATGATTTATATACATGGTCAATTCGTTTGCCGTATCCATACACCGGATATTTCAAATTATAGTTATATACCGGTTGAATTGAGGGAATATTCCGCTTATTTAATTCCGCTTTTTCCATCAATTTGTTAAACTCAAGATGCTCGACATCCAAAGTTTTCACTCGTTTTCGGACACTTTGTAATCTTGAAGAATTATCCTTAATCATTTGTTTTACACTGTAGTCCGAAAATCTTTTATACGGATTTTGTTCTTCAAAAACAGAATTATCCGGCAAACTTTTAAAAACTGATTTATAAATAATTTCATCTTTTTTTATCAATTCTTTCAAATAGGCATTGTTTTGCTCTTTACGTTTTAAAAGTTTCTCGTATTCCGCCTGCAAGATTTCATTTTCTCGCATTCGTTCATTTTTCATTTTCATATTAAAATAAAGCACGAAAGCAAAAAAAACCACAACGGCTATAATCAAAGCACTTACCAAAACCGATAAGCCGTTTATCAACATTTTTTTTGCTTTACTTCGTTCCGTATTCTCAAAATCTAAAGTATCCGGATTATATTTGTAACCGCCTTTTATCATAATAGAAAAATATCAACAAAGAAAAAAAACTTAATTGTAAGATTCAAATATTATAGTATTTCAATTTATTTAATTATTTTTGTTTTTAAATTCATTGTACATTTTATACTATATTATGAAACTTAAAGAAACCGCAAAATTTCTTATTCAAAAAAAATTACTGATAAACTATGGAGTTGCCCTCGCAGTAATTGTTTTACTTCTAGGTGCGACCTTTCTTTATTTAAGAATTTCCACACACCACGGCGAAACTCTTAGCGTTCCTGATTTTTCGGGGCTTACGGTTAAAGAAGCACAAGATATTGCAAAAACAAAAAATTTGCATATCCAAATCGTCGACTCTGTATTTAACGGAATTGGAAAAAGAGGCACTATCATAGACCAAACACCGCCGCCGGAAATAAAAGTAAAAGAAAACAGAAAAATTTTCGTAACCATAAAGTCCGTATTGCCTAAAATTTTAAAAATGCCGGACTTTATTCATTCCACCTTAGTGCAAGCAAAATCCGATATAGAGACCTACGGTTTGCGCGTGGGAAAATTAACCTACGAGCCCTCGATTTTCGACAATGTTGTGCTGAAACAAAAATATAATAATGAAGAAATACTTCCCGGAACGGATATCTCTCAAGGTTCTGAGATAGAACTTGTTTTAGGTAAATCCAAAGATATGGACAATACGGTTTCCCCAAATCTTATCGGTTTAAAACTGCAAGAAGCAGAACTTGAAGCCGCAGAATCAATGCTTAACATAGGCACGGTTATTTATGACAAAACAATTGTTTCGCACAAAGACAGTCTAAACGCCAAAGTTATAAAACAGCACCCTTTGCCCAACATTATTTACGAACCGGGAGCACAAATAGACATTTGGCTCAGTTTAAATTCCGACACATTAAAATAAGCTCGAATATAATATTTACCCGACTTTTTCGTTTTTTATGCGATAAATTATTTATAGGAAACAGCCGGGACTAAAAATTTCAAACACGGAGTGGAATGATTTGGTCAAATTATGAATGAAAAATTATAAATTATGAATGAGTTAGCTTATGGTCGGAAGACGGAAACACAAAACAAAGAAACAATAGCTAATACCCAAGACCTTTAAATTACAACTTTTTAATTTTCAACAATATAAAAAAATGTAAACACATGAAACGCTTATTTACATTATTGTTTACAATATCAATTGGTTTTCACCTTTTTGCACAAGAATATACACTGCCTCTAAATGAAAACCCCGAAGTAAAAAACTATATTAAAAAGAATCTTTCCGAAAAATTTAATAAAAATTCAGATACTACAAGTATGGAATTGCCTTTTTGGGATGATTTTTCCGAACAAAACATATATCCAAGCCCAACATATTGGACAGACAGAAAAGCATATATCAACAATACCCTTGCGCTTAACCCGCCCACAATAGGAGTTGCCACATTGGATGCCGTTAATGCACAAGGTGCAATCTATGAAAATGCAAACTATAATACACTTTTTGCCGCCGACACCTTAACAAGTGTCCCCATAAACCTGAACTATCCGGGAAATACGACCATTTTCCTGAGTTTTTACTATCAGCCCAAAGGCTTGGGCGATGCCCCCGAAGAACAAGACTCGCTTTTTCTTGAGTTTTATGCTCCGGAAGAAAATACCTGGAACAGGGTTTGGACAACACCGGGTACTAACAACACGGATTTTACATTTGTAATTATTCCTGTTGACGAAGAAAAATACCTTAAAGACAACTTCCAATTTCGATTTGGAAATTATGCAAGTTTCGGTGCAGCAACCTACCCGAGTTTAGCAACAAATTGCGACTTTTGGAACATTGACTATGTATATTTAAACAAAGACAGAAGCATTGATGACACGGTCTTTAAAGATCTTGCATTTACCGCCCCCTTAAGCTCATTGCTAAAAGATTATACGGCAGCACCTTGGGATCATTTTAAAAATGCAAATGTTCAAAACCTGAAAGATGAAATTAAAGTTGCATTTAAAAATAATGACAACGAAACACGGCTCATTGACAGCCTAAACTTTACGCTGCAAGATGAAGACGGCACTTCCGCCAATCAATTTTGGTTTGCCGGAACATACACGCCTTTGGCATTTCAGCAGTCGGAAATTTTATTATCCGGACATCCTTTTTCTTTTCCCGGCAACAATCTTTCCGAAGCAGACTTTCTATTATCAGCCAAAATAGTAACAAACTCCTACGACCCCGCTCAAAACAATACCGTATCCTATACACAAAGTTTTAAAAATTATTATGCTTATGATGACGGCTCTGCAGAAGCCGGATACGGCATTTACGGAAACGGAACAAAATACGGACAGGTGGCACTGAAATTTGCACCGATGAAAAATGATTATCTAACCGGCGTAAATATGTATTTTACAAGAGCCTTTGAAGATGCCAGCCAAAAATATTTTTGGATTTACATTTGGGAAGCTGCCGAAGACGGAACTCCCGGCGATACGATTGCAACGATTGAAGGCATCCGCCCGGAATATGAAGATGAATTAAACAAGTTTCATAGATATGTTTTTGAAGAACCTCTTTTTATTGAAGGCGATTTCTTTATCGGCTGGACACAAACCACCGAAGACAAACTAAATATCGGCTTTGACTATAACACAATTAATAATAAGAAAACATTTTATAATATATCGGGCGATTGGATGCAGTCTCAAATACCCGGCAGTTTAATGATACGCCCCTTATTCGGCACAATAGCAAACAGTATCTCAACGACTGATATTGAGAGCCTAAAAGTATATCCTAATCCGGCTACGGACAAAATCAACATAGAGCTTCCGAACAATCTTGACCAAACACAGTCAATTGAGATAACTGATATACAAGGAAAAAGGTTTTATGCAAAACAACAGATACATTCAAACTCCCTTGACATAAGCCGTTTGCCAAAGGGGATATATCTTATTAAAATTACAGATAACAGCTCAAAACGAATATTTATGTCAAAATTTGTAAAAATATAGCTTATTCTCCTATTATTTTTAACAATACGCGTTTTCTGCGTTTGCCGTCAAACTCTCCGTAGAAGATTTGTTCCCAAGGACCAAAATCAAGTTTTCCGTCCGTTACCGCAACAACGACTTCTCGTCCCATCACGGTTCTTTTTAAATGAGCATCGGCATTATCTTCATAAGTATTGTGATTATACTGTGAATACGGCTTTTCCGGAGCAAGTTTCTCCAACCATATATCAAAATCCTTATGCAATCCGGATTCATCATCATTAATAAAAACACTTGCGGTTATGTGCATTGCATTTACCAAAACAAGCCCCTCTTTAATGCTACTTTTTGTCAATTCATCTTGAATGATTGAAGTGATGTTTATCAACTCTCTTCTTTTGCTTGTATTAAACCAAAGCTCTTTTCTGTATGATTTCATATGTTTTTACTTATAACTTTCAAAGGTCATATAGGAACGCCCGAATGAGTTTTATTACATTTAATTTTATTAGAGCGGAAAAATAATCATTCCCCTGTGTGTCTTTTATCCGTCATATTTATAATTTTCAAAGGTCATATAGGAACGCCCGAATGAGTTTTATTACATTTAATTTTATTAAAGCGGAAAAATAATCATTCCCCTGTGTGTCTTTTATCCGTCATGGGCGTTTCATATATTTCTAAATTTTATACAAAAAAAAGAAGTCTCGCAAAATTCTGAAACTTCTTTTCTCTAATTTCCTTATTCTTTTTCGGGAAGCGATTTATTCGGAGCTTCTTCCGATTTCGAATCCTTATCTGCATTCCCTTTCAAATAATTCGGTAACTCCATTCCGGCAAGTTTAAACAAGTCTTCAAGAGGCGGCACTGCTCCCATCATCCCTTTCATAAAATTTGCCGTAGAACGTCCCTCATTAGAGCCGCTGTCCCATACGGTAACTTTATCGATTTTAATATTTTTAATGGCTTCCACTTGGGTTTCAACCAATTCGGGAAGTTTTTCGGCAATCATCATCAACACCGCATCGCGCGCATTTTCGCCGGCGGATTCAACCATTAATTTATATCCGGCAGCTTGTTTACTCAATTTTTCAAAATTACCTCTTGCTTCCGACTCCATTTCCAAGAATATAGCATCTGCCTCTCCTTTTGCAATACGTCTTTGTCTTTCAGCCTCTGCCTCTGCCTCAATAATTACTTTTTCTTTCTCAATTTCGGCAGGCACAATAATATTTGCTTTTCGTGTAGCCTCTTCTCTTTCGGCTCTTTTAAGCTCGGCAAGTTTTTCAGCTTCGTAAGCCGCTTTCTTTGCTTCGGCTTCATTTATTTTCTCGGCAGTTACGGCAATTTTTTTGGCTTCGGCTTCATTTTTCAAACGCTGTGCATCCGATAAGGCAATAGAAATTTTTGCATTGTTCTCACCGTCAATAGCTTTTGCATTAGCCGCCGCAACATTAATTCGCTGATTTTGATTGGCATTTGCCTCTCCTATCTCTGCTTGCGAATTGGCTTCTGCAACCTTGATTCTTTGTTTCTGGTTTGCATTAGCCTCACCGATTTCTGCTTCAGAGTTTGCCTCTGCCACTTTAATTCTTTGGTCTTTTTGCGCTATTGCCATACCAATTTCCCCGTCTCGGTTCTTTTCGGCAACTTGCTTTTTGGCATCATTCACGGCTCCGGCAGTTGCTTCTTTACCCAAAGCCTCGATATATCCGGCATCATCCATAATATCGGTAACATTCACGTTAATCAGTTTCAAACCTATTTTTCGCAACTCCTGCTCAACACTTGACGAAACATTGGTCAAAAACTTTTCTCTGTCGGCATTAATTTCTTCAATATCCATTGTTGCAATAACAACCCTCAGCTGACCAAAAATAATATCAGCAGCCAAATGCCTTATCTCAGACTGGTTTAACTTCAAAAGTCGTTCTGCGGCATTTTGCATTACCCCCGGTTCCGTAGAAATTGCAACCATAAAACGCGAAGGCACATTTACCCGAATATTTTGCTTACTTAAAGCATTTTCCAAACCGATTTCAATAGGTATTGGAGTTAAATCCAAGAACTCATAATCTTGAATTACGGGAATAATAAACGCCGCACCTCCATGCACACATTTGGCAGTTCTTCCGGCACCTCCTATTTTTCCGTAAACAACCAAAATTCTATCCGAAGGACACCTTTTATATCGTTTCACAAAAAACGCAAGTATCCCCAACAGTAACAAAACTGATAAAACAATTAATACAGCCATTGCTTCCATACAAAAATATTTATATAATTAATAATCAAACCATTATCTTATTCTTCGCACAATTAAGATATCGTTTAGGACATCAACAACCTCAACAAAGCAACCGGTTTTAATATCTTCAATGTCTTCGGTAACTGCATCAAGCGTTCTGTATGCACCTTGAATAAGTATTTGCACTTTTCCGTTGCCGTTTTTTTTAGCCGGAATGGTTAAATATACTTCGGCTTCTTTGCCGAGCGCATTTTCCATTCTTAAAGTTCCGCTTGATTGAAGTTTTAGCAAAGCATAAAATATCCAAGCCGTAAACACCATCATGATAGCTCCCAAAACAAATGAAATTCCGGCAATTCCCCACCAAACTTTCATTCCGTTTTCAATGGCAACCAGTCCGCCCCAACCGTAAAACATTAAAAAAGCCAAAATGCTTTTTAAAGAAAAAATGTGCATTCCGTCTCCGTGTTCACCGGAGAAATCCCCATCGTGCCCGTCAACTCCGTCCATATCGGCATCTCCGCCGATTGTTAAAGTCATAATTAACTGAATAACAAAAACAACTGTTGCCGGAAGAGCAATAAACCAATGAATACGCTGAAGAGACGATAGACCGTCCCACCATAAAGATAAATCCATAATATTGTTTTTACCATAAATAAAATTATACAATCAAAAAAAGACTCACTTCCTGCAAGTCTTTCTTTAAGTAGTTTATTTTATCTAAATCAACTGTTATCTTCTTTCTGTTGCTTATACAACTTCCTGGCTCCGTATGTTGCACCCGCAGCAATTAAAAACAACAATCCTCCGTCAAAAGGTATTGGTTGCGGTGGCGGCGGCGGCGGCTGTGCTGCCGCATTTTGCATTAAACCGGGAAGAACCATAAAAGCAAAAATCATTAAAAGGGGAATCAATATCTTTTTCATAAATCTCTAAATTTTATAATTTCATATTTTTAGGTTAATATAAACAAGCTCTTTATAACTTTCTTCAATGCAAAGTAAATAATAAATATTCTAAAATAAAAATTTTTACAAATTATTTTATGCAAAAACAAATTTTAGCACATTTGATTATTGCTGAATAATAGTTTTCAGCCATAATTGTTATGTAAAAAACTTAATAATAATTTATTTTTATTGCAAAAATACGAATATTATATGTAATTTTAAAGTTTTAAATAAATTTAATCCGCATTTCGAGCTTTTTGAAAGCCGGAAATTGTGAAAAACGGTAAATGGAGGATGATGAGTTATGAATCAATTTAAAAATTAAGCTTTAGTGTTTTTTATTTTTTTGCAAATAGCAAATCCCTATTCATAATTAACAATTCAATTAAATACAAAATATTATGAAACGAGCAATTTTTCCGGGATCTTTCGACCCTTTTACTATCGGACACGAATCAATCGTATTAAGAGCCTTAAAACTCTTTGACGAAATTATTATTGCAATAGGTTGCAACACTAAAAAAACAAGTTTTTTTTCCATTGAAGACAGAATGCAAATGATTGAAGATGTTTTCCATAAAGAGCCTAAAATAAAAATCAAACAATACGATTCTTTAACCGTTGATTTTTGTAAAAAAGAGCATGCAAACTTCATAATAAGAGGCTTGCGGACTTCTTCAGATTTTGAATACGAACGCTCAATTGCTCAAATGAATCACTTTATGGAAAAAAAAATTGAAACTGTTTTTCTTTTAACAGAAGCAAAAAACACACCTGTCAGCTCCACCGTTTTAAGAGAATTACTAAAATATGGTACCGATATAAGTAAATTCATGCCAGAATCTATTGATATAAAAAAATATTCAGACAAAAAAGTAAAGTAAAGTAAATAACTTCACCCTGTATTAAAAAAAACGCATCTTTTTTTTGAGCGTTTTTGTCAAAAAAAGGATTTTTTTTTGTTTATATTACATTTTTTATTTATATTTGAAAATTAAATACAATTATTTTTATTAATTCACTCTTTAGCATTATGAAAAATTTAGCTTCAATACTTTTTTTGATGATTTTTTTAGTTCCGGTAATAAAATCACAGTCAGTACTTGCCACTTCCGGCGATTATTTTGAAAACAACGATATTTCATTAAGTTGGACACTCGGCGAACCGGTAACAGAAACATTTGCTGCAACATCTTTTATTCTTACGCAAGGTTTCCAACAATCAAAACTTACGCTTGTGGGAATTAAAGATTTGAGCGATCAAAACGATTATGAAATCTCTTTGTATCCGAATCCTGCACAAGATTTTATTAATATCAAAGCTTCAAAATTTGAGCACCTGAATTACAGTATTTCCGACATAAACGGAAAATTATTAAAAGAAGTTAATGCAGTATCAGAACAAACCAAACTGTCGGTAAATGACCTGCCTGCTTCAATCTATATCATCGAAATACGAGATAATAAAAAACTCGTACAAACTTATAAGCTTATTAAACAATAGAAAACGAACATTATAAACGTCCGACACTAAAAATTAACCCCGGTACGGAATAATTATTTGACAGAAAGTTAGAAGTCCGAAGACTTCCGGCTGCAAACTATAAACAGTGCAAGCCCTTACCTAAGTAATTAAATATGAAAAGGTAAAATGGTAAATTTATGCCTTTTTGTAGATTATAGAAAATAGCAAATCTCTCTTGATAAAGAGAGCACGAGAAAATTGATTTTCTCAGATGTTTATTGCAGCTAAGATTTTGCTTCAATTTTCTAATTACTTAGGTAAGGGCTTGCACTGTTTAAAACTCATAATTCAATAAAAAAACAAAGCTTAAAAATTTTAAAACACAAATCATTAAAAATAAATAATATACAAAGTAAAAACATGAAAAAATTAATTTTAACCTCACTCTTTATAAGCCTGTTTTTAATAACAGTATTTTTTAATAAAAATGTATATGCACAAGCACCACAAGCTTTTAAATATCAAACTATTTTGCGAGATGTCTCCGGCGAGATACTTGCCAATCAAGCGGTTTCATTACGTTTGAGCATTCTGCAAGGCAGCGAAACCGGCACTGCCGTATATACCGAAACTTGGAACAAAACAACAAACGCTTTCGGGCTTATTGTTTTAAACGTAGGCGAAGGAACAAGCAGCGATGATTTTGCCGGAAT
>PDWI01007067.1_pt1 | contig 13818 bp, 6 predicted proteins | sample 1430891 | NCBI WGS metagenome assembly PDWI01 (sample SAMN01162508, study PRJNA174530) | Oral metagenome, whole genome shotgun sequencing project. | biome: Marine environment; feature: Marine mammal; material: Swab sample of the gingival sulcus; isolation source: swab sample of gingival sulcus...
AACATTTGCTCAACTTGAAAATGCCGATATGGATATGATGATCGGTGCAACTTACGACAACATTATGATGGTTGAGGGTGAGATGCAAGAGGTTCAAGAAAGCGAAATGCTTGAGGCAATCAAATTTGCTCACGAAGCAATTAAAGTACAATGCCAAGCTCAGCTTGAACTAAGCGAAGCTGTAGGTAAACTTGAAAAGCGTGAATACTGCCACGAAGAAAACGATGAAGCTCTTCGTGAAGATATTCGCACTAAGTGCTACGATAAGGTGTATGCAGTAGCGACATCAGGCACAGACAAGCACGCACGTGCAGAGGCTTTCGCAGCTATTGTTGAAGAATATAAATCAGCTCTTAGCGAAGAAGAACTAGAAGAAAAGGGCGGTATGATTGCTCGCTACTACCACGATGTGGAGAAAGAAGCAATGCGTCGTGCTATTCTTGATGAGGGTAAGCGTCTTGATGGTCGTAAGACTACAGAAATTCGTCCTATTTGGATTGAAACAGACTACGTTCCAGGTCCTCACGGTTCGGCAGTCTTCACTCGTGGAGAGACTCAATCGCTTACAACTGTTACTCTAGGAACAAAGGACGATGAGAAACTTGTTGATGACGTTCTAAACTATGGCAAGGATCGTTTCCTATTGCACTACAACTTCCCTCCATTCTCTACAGGAGACGCTCGCCCACAACGTGGTGTAGGTCGTCGTGAGATCGGACACGGAAACCTTGCTCTTCGTGCATTGAAGCCAATGCTTCCAGCAGACTATCCTTACACAGTGCGTGTAGTGAGTGATATTCTTGAGTCAAATGGCTCGTCTTCTATGGCAACAGTTTGTGCTGGAACGCTTGCTCTTCGTGATGCAGGTGTGCAAATCATCCGTCCTGTTTCGGGTATTGCAATGGGCTTGATTTCAGAAAATAAGGGTCAAAACTACGCAATTCTTTCGGACATTTTGGGCGATGAAGACCACTTAGGCGATATGGACTTCAAGGTAACAGGTACAGAAAAAGGGATTACTGCTACGCAAATGGACATCAAGGTTGATGGCTTGAGCTATGAAATCCTTGAGAACGCTTTGGCACAAGCTAAGGAAGGTCGTATGCACATCTTGGGTAAGATCCTAGAAGCTCAACCAGAAGCTCGTCCAGACTTCAAGGAACACACACCACGTATTGAGACGGTTCGTGTAGCGAAAGAATTTATCGGTGCGATTATCGGTCCTGGTGGTAAGATTATCCAAGGAATGCAGGAGAAGACAGGTGCTAAGATTTCTATTGAAGAGGTTGATGGCGAAGGTATCGTAGAGATTGCAGGTAGCAACAGAACGACTATCGACTCTGCCCTTGCGATGATTAAGGGTATCGTAGCAATGCCTGAAGTTGGCGAAGTGTACGAAGCAGAGATTAAGTCAGAGCAGTCTTATGGTTACTTCGTTGAGTTCCTACCTGGAAAGGAAGGTCTTCTTCACATCTCTGAGCTTGCTTGGAAACGTATTGAGAATATCGAAGATGCAGGCTTTAAGGTTGGCGACAAGCTTCAAGTTAAGTTGCTTGACATTGACCAAAAGACTGGTAAGTTCAAGCTTAGCCACAAGGTGCTTCTTGAGAAACCTGAAGGTTACGTTGAGCCAGAGCGTCGTCCTCGTCCACCAAGAAGAGAACGATAGGCTTCAAATAATTATATTTCACGTAAAAAAAGCTTGTGTCATTCGTGGTACAAGCTTTTTTTGTAATTTTGCTATTATTAAAGGTTTAGCTATAAGATTATGCAAGAAAGTAGAAAAGATTTAGCAATAGAACAGGTAAAGAAAAGTGATGTAGAGCGAGGAATTAACGTGCTTTGGTTTTTGCTCGCTATAGGAATTTTTATTGCTTTTAGGACTTATCCTCCTATGGCTATTTTTCTTTCAGCTCCCCTTCTAGTAAGCAAACTTATTGCTTTATTTTGTACAATTCCTATTTTTCTTGGAGGTTTAGGTATTAGGTCTATAGATGGTTTTATAGAGGCTTTTCAGAAACATATAACGGCTGTTCTTCTCGTTCTTTTCGTGATGATTGCTCCTTTTATTCTTATAGATAGTTATTTTACATCTTATCTTCCAAAGTATATTGATGAAAAGATTGATAAAGAAGGGGTTTATACTAAAGCTCGTATCTACACATTCAAATATAATCGAAACCGTTATCTTGATGATACCTCTATCTATATTTATTTGCGTTATTTTGATAAGAAGAAACAACTTTATCAACAGAAAGTTGCCCTTAACGTTGGAGGCTTAAGACGAGGCTTAAGACCAAACCAGTTGATAGAGATTAAATATCTGAAAGATAATCCACGAATTTTAAGAATTATAGTCGGAGATAATGTAGAGAAATTCAAGCATATTCCTAATAGACGACTTAAATATCAAGATATTCCTGAACTATTTCGTAGGCAAAAAGATAGTAAAGCACTTTATAAGTACCTCAACACCCTATCTAATGATTGGCAACAGGTTTGGTATAAGGATGAGTATCATTATTGGAATTATTTGAAGCACATATCTTTTAAGATTTCCAATGATGTCTTAGTTATGGATATATCTTCTCTTTCTGGGTTTCGTATTCCAAACGATGTTGTTGAAGCTCTCCCTTCTGTTGAGCCTGATGTTAAGGTTATTATTACAACTGAGTATATCGTTTATATTTTTGAAACCTCTTATACTGGTTTAGCAGACTTTACAGATGGTGTTAATTATGAGTTCTCACCTTTAAACAAACGAATACTAGCTGTTTTCAAACCTTATAATCAAGAAGAAATCAATAATATCAATGAGGAGGCTTGGAGAATCTACTATTATTATGAAAAAGGTATAGAATTATCTTCAGAAGATCCGGATATGCCTATCCTCTTATGTGATTAAGAACAAGAAAGATTTAGTGAAAAGTCTTTTAAGCTCATCAAAGAATAAAGTATAAATAATATTTCATTCCGTGGTGTAATAAATTACACGCCCTTGTGAAAAGTTTTACACCACGGAGTGAAATTTATTCCGAGACAGATTGATAGCCTCCGAAAGGCGTGAGGGCGGAGTATTCGGGTGCGTAGAGGGATTGAGCCGAAGCATTGGGGAGCGAGAAGCGTCCCGAACGGACAACCGCCTGCTGATAAGAGAAATGGTATTCGCCACGAGCTAACTTATCAAAGTAAAGTTTCGTTGCTTTTTCGCCAACTTTGTAGAAATAGCTCGTCAGACTATTGCCCCAAATATAGCGAGAATGCTTATCTAGATGTTCGGCGAAGAGGAGGCGAGGGTCGCTTATCTGAACAAAATCCATAGCTCTATCTAATTTGAGATACAGCCTTACCTCTATGATGTCGCCTTTGCTTAGCTTATCGCCTTCTTTTAGTTCGGAGAAAACAAGCTTATCGCCCTTCTGCTTTTTGAGATAATAGGCTCTCTCAAGGCGAAGCTCTTTACCTCCAGCTTGAACTTTCTGCATTTTCTGATTGTAAGTTAGCTTAGCCATTCCCCAAACATCGCCTTCACCTTTAACCTTGATTAGGGCTTCATTAGGAGCTTGTTGCTTATCCTTTTGAATTGTTTGACTAAAGCTAATATGCTGTCCTGAGAGCGTAGCCAATTGCTTTCCATTATGAAAAAGTTTTACTTCGCTAGACTTAAGCCTCTTACTTTCCATACGTCCCTTGCCTGAAATCCAAAGCCCATAGATAGCGTCAAGAGTCGCTACAGAACTTTCCCACTGGGTAGTACGCTTTTCTCTCAAAAGCCACTGCTTAAGCCCACGGATTAGAGCCTTTTCTTGTGGTTCAAAATGAACTAAGTATAAAAGCATTTCTGTTTGAAGAGCATACTGAGGATTACGCCAATAGTACGAATCCGCCGAGGGAAAGAAACAAGCTCCGTCCGCACGTCTAACGATATGCTCCTTGATTGACTGCATCAAATCTTTGGCAAGCTTAGGTTCATTTGAGGCAAGGGCATAGTAAGCTCTTAGTTTCTGTAGTAGGGGGAGCTGATAAGTCTGTTCTTTATTGGCTTGAACGACAGCCAAGACTTGAGCAAAAAGCTTACTCTCGCTTGCCGAAGAACTCGCTCCTGACATCTCAGATGAGAGGAAGAGAAAATTCATCAAGCGGGTAGGCAGATAATTAAGCTTAGGGTAAGTCTTATTATATTTCTTCAAATCCTTAAGTTCCTTTTTGATGATGTTTTGATAGGCCTTCCAAGCCTTTTTGCGGATTGTAAGAGCTTCCTTAGAAGGCTTTGTTATTTGCTCACGGCGAAGTAACTGCATCAGCACGTATTCAGTGATGTAGTCGCTCTTGTGCATTCCCTTGAACCAAGAAAAATTACCGTCTTTGTCTTGTAATTGCTTTAGCTCTTCAAGGAGTAAAGTCTCACGCTTTTTGACAAAATTGTCATCAGAAATTTCGCTAAAGAAAGCCGAAAGCGTAGGAGAAGTGCCTTTTAATGCACATTGCTCACGGAGATAATCCGAGAAGCCGTCAATCTTTGTTAGCTTATGGCTCACGGCTAAAGCGTAATAATTCGTCAGCAGGTCAAAAGCATTCTTGCTGTACTTCTTCGGCGATAGGCTAGGCAGTGCGTCAATCGTGTAAAGTAGAGGGTTACTCTCAAGAGAGAAGTTAAACCTTGCCTCCCCAAGTTCGTCAAAATTCTTTGGATAGATGCTGTCTAATCGTACAAGTTCGCTCGTGCCTTCTTCCATTTCGGAAGCAAGCGTAATCGCCTGCGTACGTTGAACTTGAACGCCATTGCCTTGAATATCTAAGGTATGTTCTTCGCCGTCGCTAAAGCGTTTGCCAATGGCTTGTATGCGAATGCCAAGGCGTTTATCCGATTCATAATTCGGTACGTTGAGGGGGAACGAACCCTTTATTTGCTCTTTCGGAGCAAGCTTGTAGCTCTGAACTTTAGGAAGTTTCATAATAGCTCTGTCAATGATGTTTGCTTCCTTGAAAGTTTCGTCTTCATCAAGGAGATAATACTGCACTTGCACCTTAACCTTGTCAGCCTTGTCGCTTAGATTACGAAGCGAATAAGCAATTTCCACTTCATCGCCCGAACGCAAGAAACGTGGCATAAAAGGTTTTAATTCTAGCTCACGATAAGTTTCAATTTCGTCGCTATAGAGCATCTGATGTAAGTCCTTAGTGTGGGCAATAAGATAGAACTGCCAACGAGTTAAGCTTTCAGGCATTGTAAACGATAGCCTAAGTGTGCCGTCTTCTGTCGTAAGCTTTTTAGGAAAACAAAAGGCAGTTTCGGAGAAATCCTTTCGGATAGCAAGAGGTTTTTCTTCAGCAATCATCGGAGTAGCAAGGCTTCTTACTTTAGCTCCCCTCAAATCCATTGCATCTTCTAGTATTAAGCCCTCCTTACTATCCATTGAAATCTCATAATCATCGCAGTCAAACTCTTCCTTTTCTCCCTCATTTTTAGGAATATCAAGCTGGTAAGCGAAAGGCTTTAGCGATAAAGAATACTGACTATAGCCTTCTCTTTTGCTAGGAAGTAATTGCGGAGTAAAGCTATGAACTAAGCTATTAAGCGAAGCATCATAGAGCCAAGCCGAAACGCTTGCTACAGTAGGTTTGCCCTCTTGATAAACTTTTGCTCGCCATTCCTCCTTGCTTCCTGCAAGTATACGATGACGCATTACTTCCCATTTAAGGCTTAGTTTTCGTTCTTTTTGGAGACCTTTTATTTGAACTTGACGCTCATAGAGTTGAGCATTATGAACGAAATAAAGCCTTATATCAAGATGATGATCAAGAGCCTTTGGTACAGGTAAAGCAAGGCGACAGAGCTTATTTTTCAGAGGTCTTAGCAATCCCTTTTTAAGAAGCTTGCCTGTGTGTAGATAGACTTCGTAGAAAACGTAAGGCTTATCAAAAGGCGTTGCATAATACAGCTCTAAGTTCTTCCCAAGTTCAAAGGTCGGACTGCTAGACTTAACAAAGAATGCGTCATCAATGAAGTCAATCATTTCGGACTTTTTATCCCAAAGGATAAACTGTTTTTCTTGCTTTAGCTCCTCTCCGTTCTTAAGACGAAGGCTTACTTCAAGCGTATAAATGCCCTTGTTTAGTCCACTTAGATAATTAGCAATGCTAAATTCCTCATTGCTTTTTGCCTTAAAACTTTGACAAGTCCTCCCCCTCTTATCAAGAACTTTGCAAGTCATACCATAAGCTAAATCATTATGAGCAAAGTCTGTAACCTTAAGCAAACATTTATCTTCTTTGCTCGTTTGCTCTATGAACTTTGGTAAGTTCAAATCTATATAAACTAGCTCATCGCCAACGAGCAGTTGTAAGTTCTTACTCTGCACCTCGCCTGTCGGACTTGTCGCTTGCACATTTATATCAAAGAGGTAAAGAGCTTTTTCCTTGTTCTGCTTATCATCTTTCGTTAAGACAATGGAAGCTTTGGCACGCCCTTCGGCATCAGATTTAAGCTCTATCTGAGGAAGATGAGCAGTCTCTCCTCTACCAAAATAATGCCAGAAATAAAGACTGCGACGAATGCTGTAAGTAAGCCTACAATCTTTCAGGGGCGAGCCGTTCATTTCCTTAACTAAGCTCTCTATCTCTAGCGTATCGCCGAGGCGATAACCCTGCTGAGGTTTCTTGACCGAAAGCTCATAAGTAGGACGCTGATACGCCTCAACTCGGAAGTCTTTTTCTCCTATTAGCTCTTCTCCCCAAGTTCTTTTATAAAAAACTCGCACCTTATAGCTCCCCAAAGAAGCAGAAGAAGGAAGCTCGTAAGACCAAGCAAAACGACCATATTCATCGCTCGTACAAGTAAATTCTTTGACTAAATTCTCCGACCAATTAGCAGTACTCGTGAGCGTAATGTTAAGCTTTTCATTTGCGAGCACACGTCCTTCCTCGGCAAGACTTGTGATGCCTGCAAGGAAACCAAAGATTTCAATCTTCTGCCCTCGCTTATAAATTGGTCTATCAAGCAAGACTAAAGCTTTCACTTGCACCTCTCTTTTTGTATTTTCATCGGGGATTTTCTCCCAAACTCGATTATAAGCCGTACGAAGCATAAAGCTTAATGGGTCAGCTTTGTCCAAAGCTGTCATATAAGAACGCTCTCTTCCGTCAAAATCTTTCCCCATTGAGATAAAACCATTTGCGTCTGTGGTATGCGTTTTCTTGGAGATAAGCCCATTACGCACTTCTAATTCTTGAAACACTTTCAAGGCATTAAGCGGTTCGCCTGTCATAGCATTGAGCCATTGCAGACGCAGAGGATAAGGCGAAACGGCATTGATTAGAGCGTATTTATTCGTTAAATATAGCTCTTTTCCCATTGTAATTTCTTGCTCTTTCTTGCTCAAATCATAGGCTTTAGCAATACGAGGCTTGAACTTTGGTGTGAACTTAAGATAATAATGCCCTAGCTTAGGCAAATTAAAGCAAATAGTGTCAGTTTTTATGTCCCAATCTTTATCTTCTTCAAGCGTGAAAACTTGTTCCTTAATAGCTTGTTCTCCTGCCTTTGGCTTGTACTCTTTTTGATGTTTACCTAGGTAAGGAATAGCATAAGCAGAGACTTTAACTTCTTGAAGTTGGCGGTGTTTTACAAGTATCTTAAGGTTCTTATGTCCAACAACATAGGGCGAGCGATTGTGAATAAACATTTGAGGTTTAAGTGCAAGCTCTTTAGCTTGTTTAATTCCTTCCTTGATTTCTTTTGGAGCATGGGGGTAAGCCTTTTCAATTTCTAGTATTTTCTCCCAAACCAATCGCTGTTTACTTTGAAAAATAAACTGATTAAAAAGATTAGGCAGATAAGGAATTAGTGCCTTTTTGCCAAAATAAGGTCGCCACATTGCATAGAGCTTATCTAGGTTTTTATCCTCTTCCCAAAGCTGATAATAGAGGTACTTTGCCCCAAGCTTGCACGCTAAGTCAGAAGCTGATTTTATATAGTTCGTAAGCTCTTGCTTAATGCGTTCAGTAGGTATGGGCAAACCTTCAACCTCTACATTGTAGACAGAATGATAACCGCCTATAGCAACCGATGAAGTAAGGAAGACTAATCCTCCGATTGTCTCCGTCCATTTGCTTTTAATATCCCTGAAATACCAGTCCTTATTTAGGTCTAAAAGTTCGTATGCTTTGGCAGAGTGATTAAAGAGAGACTTGTTAGCAAAAATCTTATCAAGTTCTCGGTTTATAAACTTAATATACTGAGCTTTTGACCAATAGCGAGGATTTGCTTGCTCTTCTCTTGTGCCGTAATTTTCTTCCTTAGCGTGGTAAAAAGCCCCACTGCTAAGTGCAAAATTACTATAAACTTGTAGTTTGATGAGCGAAAGGACACAGCATTCTTCGTCGCTCAACCACTTGATTTGTTCAAGAGTGTCATAAGCCTTGAACATCTGTTTTTCCTCTTCTTCATTCTGGAAGTCAAGCTGTCGTTTACTTTGCCAAAAGCATTGCGTCGCATAGGCAAGGTAGGGAAAAGACTGCTCTTGTTTGGCTAATTGAATCAAACTTTCTGCTTGTTTGATTATGGTCTTTGGGAGGTTTTTCTTTTGACTCTCAAGGATTGCTCGGTGCAACTGCTCCATTTGTCTCTGAACTTCTTTCTTCTGAGCCTTAAGCCCTATCAATGCTGTACCGAAGCTCAAAAGCAATGCTCCCAAAATTAGATATATAATTCTGCTGATATTCCGTTTCATCTTTTTACTTCTTTTTTGTTCCCTATTGTATTCTAACGCAATGTCTTTAAGCTTATTATTAAGCTTTTAGCAAAGATACTTATTTCCTTCGCCAAAGCTTTATGCCCTTGCCCTAAATTAGGTCTAAACTAAAATCTAAAAAATCATAACTCATAATTCAAGGTTAAGAAATCACCCTGTGGGTATTCCGATTTGTGATACTTGGATTAGTTTAGAAAGTTATCCCAATCACTCAAAAGAGTTTTCCCAGAAACTTTTTTGAATTACACGGAAAACTTTTCAAAATGTTCCCAATAACTTTTTTAACAAAACTAAGCCATCCTATAAGCCTAATTATCAAACTTTTAATAAAACCCTCTGTGAGAGTTCTGATTTCTAGCATTCTCATTATTTTCTATTACTTTTGTGGAGAAAAAATAATCGTAAAACAAATGTCTGTAGTTCGGAAACTTACGGAGGGAAAGCTACATCAACACCTCTATAAAATTGCCCTGCCAATAATGGGAACGTCCTTTATCCAAATGGCTTATAGCTTTACAGATATGGCTTGGCTTGGACGACTTAATGGTAAGGCTGTCGCTGCTGCTGGGACGGTTTCGGTCTTCCTTTGGATTGCTCAGTCTTTGGCCTCCTTCGGCAAAACGGCAAGCGAAATTACTATTTCGCAGAGCATTGGGCGAGATGATGAAGCAGGAGCTGTCAGCTTTGCCCAGCACAATTTTACGCTTTCTTTGCTCCTATCAGTCTTTTTTGCCTTGCTCTTTGGCTACTTTACCCCCCAACTGATAGACCTTTACCAACTAGAAAATAGCGTTAGAACCCTAGCGATTGAGTATATGTACATCTCACTTTGGAGTTTCCCTGCACTTTTTCTGACCTCAACGCTCTTTGGTATTTATAATGCCATTGGGAATAGTCAAATACCTTTCCGTGTGCTAAGTTTTGGTTTGATACTCAACATTATCTTAGACCCGCTTTTTATCCATATATTTGATTGGCGAGTGGCAGGAGCGGCTTGGGCAACACTTATAAGTCAATGCTTTGCTTTTGCTTATTTCCTTTGGCGAGTGAAAGTTAAAGATGCCTTGTTTGGAGGTTTTACATTACTGAATTTTAGCTTTAAGTCAGCCTATCTATGGACAATAACAAAGGTCGGTACGCCAGCCTCAATGCTGAATGTGCTTTTTGCGATTGTGGCCATTTATATGGGGCGTTTGGCTTCGGAAATGGGAGGCTACGTAGCGATTGCTGTGCTGACAACGGGCGGGCAGTTGGAGGCCTTGACGTGGAGCACATCACAAGGCGTAACGACGGCATTAAGCACTATTGTTGGGCAAAATTATTCGGCAGGCAAACTCTCACGAGCCTTCCGAGCCTATCGTCAAGCTTTACTCTTTACTTGCTTGATTGGTTTGCTTGGTTCAGTGATTTTTATCTTCTATGGGCGAGAACTTTTTGCCTTGATTGTGCCTGAGCAAGCGACTTACGATGTCGGAGCTATCTATCTGCGTATTAGCGGTTATAGTCAGATTTTTATGATGCTTGAGATTACGACACAGGGGCTTTTCTATGGATTGGGACGCTCTTATTTGCCTGCAATAATCAGCGTTGGCGGGAATTATCTACGTATTCCGCTTGCTCTTTATCTCTTTAGTCTTGGGCTTGGTTTATCTGCTGTTTGGTGGGCGATTAGCCTTTCCTCAATGCTGAAAGGAGTCATCTCAATGCTCGCCTATTTCTTCTACAAGAACAAAATTAAAATAAAGCAAAAAGGAGCTTTGGTTTAGCTATATAGGTTATAAAAAACGAGAGAGTTTTAAGATAAAACCCTCTCGTTAATGAAATAAATAAGGACTATAATAAGTCTAGTGTACGTTGAGCTAGCTCAATTTCTTCAGGTTCGCCTGTATGCTTGCCTGCGACATCACTTAGCTTAACGCAAGGATGCCAACGGTCTTTCTCCGTCATCTTACACTTCCATAGCTTCATCACGATGTTCATTGGCTTAATATGTTCACCGACATCATTAGAGAAATTCGTTCCGATACCAAAGCTCGCTCCGATACGCCCCTTGCAATAATTGGCAATCTTAATGGCTTTGTCCGTGTCTAAGCCGTCAGAGAAGATGATGTATTTAATTTTAGGGTCTACACGAAGCTCTTGATAACGAGCAATAACTTTATCAGCAAAAGTTAGTGGGTCGCCACTATCGTGCCTTAGACTGGTGAAGAGCATTGCGTGCTTTTTGCTGAAGTTACGCATAAAAACATCCGTCGTATAAGTGTCTGTCAGTACCGTTCCGAGATCGCCGTCATAGACGTTAATCCAATCTTCCATTGCCATATAGTTTGCCATTTTGTAGCCAAACAAAGCTCCGTGAAACTGAACCCATTCGTGCGGATGCGTGCCTGAAACTTTCAAGCCTTGCTTATAAGCGATATAAACGTTGCTTGTACCGAAGAAACTTTCGCCTGAATGTTCTTTCAGAAGCTCCGTCATTCGGTTCTCAACATCGAAGCTAAAACGCCTACGCATACCGAACATTGAGAAAGTTACACCTTCCTCCTTTAAGCGTTTAGCCTTGGCAATCACGGCTTTTTCTGCGAAAGTCATATCAGGTTTTGCCTTAAGCATTTGATAATATAGCTCGCTGACGAGGGCAAGAATTGGCGTTTCCCAAAGCGTTACTCGGTAGAGCAAACCCTCGGCTTCTACGGATAGATGCCCCTCTTCATCAAGGCTTACCTTAATCTCCTCTGGGTCGTAGCGAAAACCTCTCAAGAAGTCAATATAAGTAGGAGGCAGATAAGCTAGTTCTTTATTCAAGAAATTGACTTCATCTTTCGTCAGAGCAAGCTTAGACATTGCTTGTATCTCCTCGTTCATTCGCTCAACAAAACCTTCGGGGTAGACCGTTTTCGCTCGGTCAATGAAGCGAAACTGCCCCCTCGCTCTTGGGTAAAGCTTGCTATAGGCATAGCTCGTGGTAAACTTATATAAATCTGTATCTAGGATGCTTTTAATGATAGACATTGTTCGCTTGTTTTGAATGTTATTAAATGTTCTTTGACCAAAATACCATAGGTTCAAGGCTTAGGTGCAGACAAGTTTCGGACAGTTGTTCAAGCTCTCCGTGGCTCACAGCAAAAGGCTTGAGAGCTAGTGCAAGACTGCCCTTCATTTGCTCCTGTAACTTTAGCCCCTCAACGGCAGAAGTTAGAATAATCAAGTATTCCTTTCTTGCCTGTAGCTCCGCTAACTGACTTTGCACATCGGCGTAATCAGATGCGATAATTAAGTCAAAATTGCTCGCCTGACTAAGAAGAAATTCTTTAAGTTCTGTAGGTTTCAGCTCGCCAATAATAAGCGTTTGCTCCTTAGAAGTCTGCAACTGCTCCTTTAGATAGCGAGAGAGGACATAGCGTTCTAATTCATTTCCTTTGCCGTCATATTCTACGATTTTCTTGTTATTTAGCCACGCTTCAGGCAAAGTTGAACTAGTCAAAACCCAATCACGAAGGAAGCACTCCAAAAGCAAAAGCAAGAAAGGAAGAAGGGCGAAAATCAGCAAGGCGATATAAAGCAAATAAGCTCTAGGATTGATAAATTGTTTAGAGCTACGAATATAATTATCATCAAGGATTTCTACCATATTCTCTTGCGATAGAACCAGAGCATTTGCCGCAGCATCAGCCTCTAAATCCTCAAGATGAGCAAGAGTTTTTTCTAGCGATTGAGCTTTTAATTTGGGGAATTGAATGAGGCTATCTGCAAGAGAGAATTGACCGCTCTTAAGCTCTTCTTTAGCCTTAGAGAGACGTGCGAGATAAGTCTGCAGTTCGCTTACATAATAGTCGTGAGCATATTGCGTATAAGTTCGCCCAATAGCTTGAAATAAATCATAAGCAAATTCAGGCGTGCAGTCGGCAGTTAAGAACATCTCAATCAAATTATCTCCGCCTGTATAACGCTTCATACTAGCATCATACTTGTCTTGAGCCGCCAGTTCGCTAATCTTTCTTACTTTGATTTGTTTGATGTTCTTATCAAGGTTCAGCTTTTTGACAAGCATTGCTCCGAGGGGACTTTCACTAGCGACATCATAAGGCAAGCGGAAGCTTTCGCAAGAGCTTATTTTATTACCAAGGTAAATCCCCTTCAAATTTTTGACCAAAACGCCCAAACTATCCAATTCTAAAGTCATTGTCCACGCATCAAATTGCTTGATTTGAGGGTCAAGAAAGCGAACTTCCACAGGACGATTAGGGTAAATATCCACGCCTTTATGACGATATTCAACGGTATAATTTATATCCGCTCCCGCATCTACGACAAGCTTAGTTGACTCAAAATACTTCTTCGCAAGCTTTAAACTGTAAGGGTTTTGCATTTCCCAGTGCAAGCGTTTGTTCGGAGTAATAACTTCATATTCGCCTGAGTTTGCATACTTAATCTTGTAGGTCGTAACATATTCTCTCGTTGGAGACGCAACAGTCTCTCTTCTTAAACAAAAATACGCTCCTGCCAAAATAAAGGCAAGAACGAAGTAATACCAACGACGCTTAAGCAAAAAGAAAAACATTGCTCGGCTCGTATCCAGAAAAGTCTTTTTAGAATTATCCATTTTCAATTTATATTGTTTACGCAAACAAAGATAAGCAGTACAAAGCAAATAGCCTTATTTCCTCTTAACAATCTCTTTCTAATTAAGAGTTGGTTGACGCAAGAAAAAGGCTCGCTTTTCAGCGAGCCACAATTCTTTTTGAACTTTTGAGTGCTGGTTGTATACAAAATGCGTGAGCATTTTGACCCTGCCCGGGAGGGCTATAAGCCTGAGTGTCCAGAGGGATTGTATTCTTCTTCGTCCTCCTTGTTGTTCGTTTTTGGGGCTTTGCACTTATCGTCGTCGCTTACTCGTTCGAATTGAGCACGGAACTTAAACTCTTTGAACTTCTGACGTGGAACGAAAGTAATCTTCGGACTTTTTAGGTCTTCCGAGCGAAACTTTTCGCCCACAGGCACTTGACGAGAACCATAAGTTGGGCGAAAACGTCCCAATTCCCCACAATCAACAGACATTCCTAAG
>PDWI01007068.1_pt1 | contig 13818 bp, 10 predicted proteins | sample 1430891 | NCBI WGS metagenome assembly PDWI01 (sample SAMN01162508, study PRJNA174530) | Oral metagenome, whole genome shotgun sequencing project. | biome: Marine environment; feature: Marine mammal; material: Swab sample of the gingival sulcus; isolation source: swab sample of gingival sulcus...
ATATAATTTATATTGCATATTTTGTATTTGCTACATCTAATAAGAAAACTCTAATATAAAACATTTATTAGAGATTATCAACATTTAGGCTGATTTCTTCTCATAATGAGAGCAATAACTCATTACAAATTTAGCGTTTAGAATGTCTTGTCCTAAAATAGCGTTACAGGTTTCTAGGACAAGACATTATTTCAATGAACTAATCTACATACTTAATCGTACAAGTAAACGGAGTATATTCATAACCTTCAAGATCTTTTTCGAAAGGATTCTTTATTTTCACCTGATAACCTCTGACATAACCTCTTTTATCAAACTCATACTTAATATCAGACCCTACTTTTTGAACATAACGATTACCTTCCCCCCTATAGAAATATACATTTTTCTCTATGAGGTATGGATTCTGATTGCCAAATAGTCGCAAGAAATAAGGAAGAGCTTCCATCATATTCCATCTTTCATAAACTTCAGCAACAAGAGAGTTTACTTTATCACTTTTTTCGCCCAAAGAAACAAACATCATAGCTTGATTAATATCAATATTAGTTTTTGCCTTGAGTTTATTAGGACAAAGATTAGTATTGATACTTGTTAAAGGAGCAGAGTCTTCTTCACGAAATTTCCCATCAGAACCATATCCATTATATTTGAACTTGTCAAGCACCCCATTATTATAGAAATAATATCGTTCTAATTTTCTACCCCGATCCTCTATTCTTTTAAAGTACTCTACTTGCCCACCTTTGTTGTAGCGATAACTTGTTTCTTGAGAAGAACTTTCATTCTTAAAAGTATTATAATCAATGAAATCATACTTACTCCTTGTTATTTTCCTTTCTTGATTAAGATAAGCGACATACTCTCTTTTTTCAGATTGACCATTGCAAGATATTATGATACTTTCATCATTACGAGTAATGTTATAAGTATTCTTCCCCTCCATAGCATAAGAAGGACTAAAAAGAACAATCTTATTTACAGATTGGTTCTTGTCGTATTCAAAGGTTATTTTATTAATTTCCCCCTCTTCTAATTTCTTAGAGCTATAAGAATAGTATTTACTATTCACAATAATTTCTTTGACAAGGCGAAGTTTTTCTGGTTTGAGGACTTCCCCCTTTTTTGTCGTAGAGCGTTGCGTAATAGAAATCTCTATCTCTTCACTACCACTCGTAATGCGAATAACTGCCTTACGGTCTTTGCTCGTTGTATTTGGCTCAATCGTAAGTTTAAGCTCGTACGTACCTGCTTTGTCGCCACTATATTGGCTTAGCTTCAACCACTGAACCTTGCTCTCCGCTCTAAGCTCTGACGAACGGTCTTCCACCACTGCCCTCCAAGCTCCTTGCGTTGTGAACTTTATCGGCTTGTTAGCTTCCGTTGTCGTCTCCTCTGCATAGAGCTGAATAGCCTCCTTCGACTTTCCATTATCCAAGACAATCTCAGTGTTAGACTTACCATTATTGGGTTCATCGTCCTTTGAACAAGAACTTACTGACAGGGACATCGCAAGAAGCAGTCCCATTAAGGAAATAATTTTCTTCATAATTCTTTATCTTTTATACTAATTAGACTATAAAAATTCGCTCTTATTAGAGTGTCTTAAAACGCTTATTATAAGACATCTTAACCTTACAAAGAAAAAAAAAAAAACGAATATCACAAAGAAAATCACCCAAAACTCACAAAAACTTGTAAAATATTTCAAATTACACTTTAATCCCCTCAGCAAATGCAGGCTCAACGACCGAAGCAAACCACCTACCAGCAAGAGCAAACGAATCAAAATTTCACCCCCCCTCTTAGTAGAACTTTGCACGATTGGTTTTTTTTATTTTGCTGTCCGTTTTTTTTCAGACAGCAATAATTCTAAGTACTTAAGCTAGCTATATTTTGATTTCACTCCGTCGTGAAATTAATTACACAGCGTGGTGAAAACTTTTTCACGCCGGAGTGAAATCAAAAAGGAGCTTCTACAAAAAAGGAGTTAAGGCTGTTCAATGATAAGACCTCGTGTGAGAAAAATATTATCTGTACTAGGGCTCGGGCTTATCTATACTTACTAATTAGAAAGATTGTGTTTCATAATAGGCAAATTTCTGCCTTACTTTCAAGATTAGGACTTGGTTACATACTTTAGTCTGCTCTCTTTGTTTTCCCTTTCAGAGCCTAGAACTTTATCCTATTATGAGATACTATAAGAGGCAGAGCCAAAATTTCCGTTTTGGCTCTGCCTCTTATTCGTTTATTTAAGTTTTATAAATCAATGACTACGCCGAGGCTTGGCATTACTCTGCCAATGCTATTCTCTAGCTCTTCAAGTTGGTAACGAGTCTTATCTTGAGGTTCTCGTAAGTATTCGCCTTGTGCATTGACTTTAGGCAAGAGATAAGCCTCGCCAATATTCTCCGAAGCATAGACGTTCTTCACATCAAGATAGAGATTAATCGCCATTTTCTTTAGAAACCACGTCTTATCTATGCGAATATCTAGCTGTGAATAAGCCTTAAAACGCTTAGTGTTAAGCTGACTATAGTCGTAAATGCCAGCCTTACTAATGTCATATTTTGTTACCAAAGACGAGGCATTATAATCGTAAGGCGTGTAAGGTCGCCCTCCAACATAACGGAACTTTAACCCAAGTTCCCAATTACGTTTCAAGTGGATACCTCCTGTAAAGGTGAGCAGATGACGATTATCCCAAGTAGAAGGAACGTAATTGCCTTTAGAGTCCTTAAACTCACTAAATACCAGAGTATAGGCAAGAATACCATACAAGCCAGAGTGGGACTTCTTCTGACAAAGAAACTCTAAGCCATAGGCACGTCCAAGGGAATTAAAGTTCACGGCTTCATTACCGACAACACCATAAGCTGAACCAAGATTTGCTAAGCTTACGTCCTTTTTTATCGAGTAAGGATAATGCCTATATCCCTTGTAAAAGGACTCTAGCGAAAGCTTTAGCTCCTTTTGAGGGAAGAACTCAAGTCCTCCCACGAAGTGGGTCGCTTGCATATAGCGAGCTTTAGACTTATTAGCAAAGTCTAGATTGTGATTTTTATAGCCTAAAATCGTATAAGCTGGCATTTGATGATATAGACCTGTGCTAAGCTTTAACGCAAGTTGCAGAGTCAAGGCATAACGCAGTGATAGACGAGGAGAGAATTGCCTTAATGGGTTTGAGGTTTCCTTATTATAATTTAATCCTTCAGCTCTTAAACCTAGGACTACGCCTAGCTTTCTGCTAAAAAAATCTTTTTTAACTTCCGTCCAAAGGGCATAATTCAAGAGGGAAAGTTCGGCACTATAGTCAATAGGGATAATACCAATTGGGAGAGCAAGCTCTCGCTTTGTTCGGTTAGTGTAGAAAAGGTGTTTCAATCCCAAACCAAGATTTAATTTATAGCCTTGTCCTAAGTCTTGGTTAAGCTCACAACGCAAACGAGTTTCTAGTTCTCGTGAACGATACTCTAATGAGCGTTCTTTCTGCTTTTGGTCTTTATACTTATTCGTGTTATTCTGCCAAATGCTTTGACTCAGAACGAGGAAGAGCTTGGACTTTTGCCCCAAATAATGCTGATAATTTGCTCCAATCGTGTAGCTCCACTGCTCTTGTATGGGAATATTATTTAAGATATAATTGTTTCGTCTGATAAGTTTACTGTCGCTAAGCCCATCATTAACGCTACTATTTAAACGAAATTGGTCAATAGAACCCACTCCTAAAAAGCTTAGTTTATCTCTCTTGCCCAAACGAGATTTGATATTAAACTGAAAATCTGTATAAGTTGGTAGGAATGGCAAGCGTATCGCCTTGAAAAGGAACTGTAAGTACGAGTGTCTAAGAGCTAGCATATAGCTTGTCTTTTGGTTGATTGCTCCCATCATCGTAAACCCTGCGTCGGAAGTGCCGAGCGTTGCTCTAAGGTTTAGTTGCTTTTGTGGGGCAGTCTTAGTGGTAAATTCAACAACCGAACTCAGAGCGTTGCCCCTACTGGCAGAGAAGCCACTCGTTACGAACTGAACGCTCTGAAGTAAATCTGAATTAATTATTCCAACAGAGCCTCCCATTGCTCCTTGAGTCTGAAAGTGATTAACGACAGGCACTTCGATGCCATCAAGGAAAAATTTATTTTCTCCCGTTGCTCCTCCTCGGATAATAATGTCATTCCTAAACCCTGGATTGGAAGCAACCCCTGGAAGTGATTGCAGAACTTTGAGTGCATCTCTATTGCCCCCTGGGTTTTTCTCAATGCTTGCAATGCCAAGCGTTTGCATAGAAACGGGACGAATAATAGATTTCTTAAAGAGCGAAGGAGCTACGACCAACTCTCCGAGCAAGGCACTGTCTTCCTTCATCTCTATGAGTATAGACTTGAGTCCCTTACGTGTTATTAGGATTTCTTCGGAGAGCTTAGGCTCATAGCCAACACTTGAAGTCTGCAACTGCTGATAACCTAGAGGAATATGCTCCAATTGGAAGTAACCATTTTCGTCCGTTGTCGTGCCTTGTGTCGTCCCCACAATTTGAAGACTCGCATAAGCAATCCCTTGCTTTGTGGATTCGTCAATGACACGCCCCTTAATACTGCCCAAACCTTGTGCTAGAGCTTGGTGCTGGACAAGGATTAAAGTAAGAAAAAATAGTATGAGTTTGTGGATATTTTCTCTGAACATAGCTAGAAAAAAAAGAGCAGGACAAGAGGTTCTTCCCTCCTGCCCTGCTCATTAAACCTTTATCATTAACTAATTAGTCAATGCTTTTGCTTGTTTTATTGACAAAAATATGGACGATAAATCCAATAACTACAGCCAATAAACCAACGCCAAGAAGCGTATTATCATCGTAAGATGGATTAAATCCTGCATAAATCAACGTAATCGCACCCAATAGGAGGATTAAAACACCAATATAATTCTTCATTACTCTATATATTTACTTATTATTCTATCAAAATGATATTTATAATACAAAGAAAAGCATAATTTCTCTAATATAAAAACCTCAAAGGTAGTTTAGTAACTATTCTTTAAGGTTTTTACTAGGAGTAATTAAATTTTCTTAGAGCTGACGAACGAGTTCCGAGAAGATACGTCCCATCTTAACGCTAGCAGCATTAGCTGCGTCAATAACGTCTTGAGCATCGTTGACGAAGTCATCAGCAAAGTGATAGCCTTCGTTTGTAATTACGCTCATTCCGAAGACACGAATACCAGCGTGGCGAGCTACGATAACTTCAGGCACGGTACTCATACCAATAGCGTCGCCTCCTACACTGCCCCAGAATTTATACTCTGCTGGTGTTTCGTAAGAAGGACCTGTCAAGCCAACGTAAACCCCTTCCTTAACTTCAATAGCAAGCTCTTGTGCAATGGCTTTTGCCTTAGTCATAAACTCACGGTCATAAGCACGTGTCATATCAGGGAAACGCACGCCGAACATATCCTTATTAGCTCCAATAAGTGGGTTAGGAAGGTTGTTGATATGATCCTTGATAATCATCAAGTCCCCAACCTTAAATGAAGTATTTACTCCTCCTGCAGCATTAGAAACAAGTAAGTTCTCAATGCCGAGTAACTTCATCACACGGATAGGGAAAGTAACTTGTTCCATTGGATAGCCTTCATAATAATGAAAACGACCTTGCATTGCAAGCACAGGGACTCCATTCAACGTCCCCGAAATCAAGTTCCCCTTATGTCCAACTGCAGTAGAATTAGCAAAGTGAGGGATTTGATTATATGGGATAACTGTTGGGTTTTCAATAGAATTTCCTAATTCGCCAAGACCACTACCTAGTACGATAGCCGTCTTAATCTCTTTAGGCAAGCGAGAGGCTAGAAAAGAAGCTGCCTCGTGATAATGTTGTTCTTGCATAATCTTATATCTTTATTTTATGTTGTTTGTAAATTCTTCTACTAAGATAATACCTTTATTTCTTATATCGGCTAAGACTTAGGAATAAGTCTTTCAGCCAAGGCACGGGCTTCTGCGATAATTTCCTCTTCGCCCTCTACGTAACCATTCTCCATAAGTACTTTACCGTCTACAATGAATGTGTCGACGCAAGCTCCTGAAGTAGAGTAAACCAAGTTGGAAGTTAGGTTATTCATTGGCACAAGCTCGGGACGGCTCAGGTCAATAAGCGAAAGGTCTGCTAATCTGCCCTCCTCAATACGTCCTGCGTTCAGCTCTAGAATGTCTGCACCGATAGAAGTTGCCGAGGCAAAAATGTCGTCAGCTTTCACAGCAGTGCTGTCGTAACGCCAAACCTTACCTAGCAGAGAGGCTAGTTTCATTGCCACAAACATATCCAAGTTATTGGAAGACGAACAGCCGTCAGTTCCCAAACCAACCTTAATGCCTCGCTTCTTATATTCCTCATAAGGGAAAGCATAACCACTAGCAAGCTTCATATTAGAAGCAGGGTTGTGTACCACGCTTGCCCCTGACTTTGCAACCAAATCCATCTCTTCCTCATCAACCCAAATCATATGAGCTAAGACAAGGTTCGGACTCAATATCCCAAGTCGGTCTAGGTAACGCACAGGCGTTGTGCCGTGCAGACGCTGACATTCCTCAACTTCGCCTTTTGTTTCCGAGAGGTGTAAGTGAATTTTGACGTTATGCTCCTGAGCAAACTTATGACAAAACTGCAATTGCTCCCCCGAAACCGTATAAATAGCGTGAGGTCCAAGATTGAAAGTAATGCGAGAGGAGAACTCTTTGAACTTCTCGAAGTATTCGTAGCTTCGCTTACGGTCAAGTTCAGCACGCTTAGCATCCCCTTGGTCAAAGAGCGTGTAAGAAATCATTGCTCTTAGTCCCATCTCTTCTACAGCACGAGCCGTCTCGAGAGGACACATATACATATCAAGGAAAGTACTCGTACCACTCTTAATCATCTCAAGACAAGCAAGCTTAGCTCCAATGTACACATCTTCATCTTTCATCTTAGCCTCTACAGGCCAGATGTAGTTCTCGAGCCAAGTCATCAAGGGAAGGTCATCGCCATAACCACGGAAGAGCGTCATCGCTGCGTGGGTATGCGTGTTAATCATTGCAGGAATAATAGCCTTGTCTTTACCATCTATCACGTGGCAATCCTGTGGAGCTTCTATATCTTTTGCAATTCGCTTGATGAGGTTACCCTCAATCAGTAAGTCCCTTATTTGCCCATCTAAGTAGGTCTTCTTAATTAGTATTGACATCTATCCTTTAATCTTTGTTTAATCTTGTGGAAAGGCTTTGTAGAACTCTGCCACGGCTTCAATTCCTTTATAGAAGAAGTCTAGTGGCATATTCTCATTTGGCGAGTGAATAGCATTGCTTTCTAGTCCAAAGCCCATTAAAATTGTTTTAATTCCTAGCACTCGCTCAAAGGCAGAAATAATAGGAATACTCCCTCCTCTTCTAATAGCGAGAGGACGTTTGCCAAAGACTTTCTCTATAGCTCCTTCGGCAACTTTGTAAGCTGGTAAGTCTATCGGACAGAGATAGGCCTCTCCACCGTGCATAGGTGTTACCTTAACTCTGATATGCTTTGGCGTAATGCTTTCAATATATTTCACGAAGTCTTCGCTGATTTTCTTGTGGTCTTGAGCTGCGACAAGGCGACAAGATACCTTAGCGTAAGCCTTACTTGGCAAAACAGTCTTTGCTCCTTCGCCAGTATAGCCTCCCCAAATACCACAGACATCGAAAGAAGGGCGACAGCTATTACGCTCTAGCGTATGAAAGCCTTTCTCCCCCCAAACAGCATCAATATCAATAGCTTTCAAGTACTTCTCTTCAGAGAATGGCACTTGTGCTATCATATCACGCTCTTCTTGGGTTAGCTCAACAACATCGTCATAAAAATGTGGGATTTGAATGCGTCCATCTTTGTCTTGCACTTGAGCGATGAGCTTACAAAGTTCGTTGATTGGGTTAGCAACAGCCCCTCCGAAGTGTCCTGAGTGTAAATCTCTATTTGGTCCCGTTACTTCAATTTGCCAATAAGCCAAGCCACGCAGTCCTGAAGTTAGCGAAGGAACATCCTTAGAAACCATCCCTGTATCTGACACAAGAATAATATCAGCCTTAAGCATTTCCTTGTGTTTTTGACAGAAGTCTTCCAGATGTATTGAGCCGATTTCTTCTTCGCCTTCGAAAAGGAACTTAACATTACACTTGATAAGTCCTAAACGCAGAGCTGTCTCGAAGCCTTTAGCTTGTATCATTGATTGCCCTTTGTCGTCGTCTGCTCCTCTTGCCCAAATATGTCCATCACGTACTTCAGGTTCAAAAGGCTTGCTCTTCCATAGCTCAAGAGGCTCAACAGGCATTACGTCGTAATGGGCGTAAACGAGGACTGTTGGCAAACTTTCATCTTGAATGTATTCACCATACATAATAGGATTACCCTCTGTTTGGAAAACCTCTGCCTTATCTATCCCAAGGCTTAGCAGATGATCACGCCAATGCTCAGCACAAGTCTGCATATCTGCTTTATGCTCGCTCTTAGCACTAATACTAGGGATGCGAATTAATTCAAAGAGGTCTTCAAGGAATTTATCCTTATTCTGTTCAATATATGTTTTTATCTCATTCATTGTCTTAATGTATTTTCTCTAATAATTGTAGAAGTAATCCTTTTATTTAGCTAGGCACTTTCTACCTATCTCATTATAACAAAGGTAGTGATATAAACTTATATCTACAAAAATAAATAGGCTCACCCAAGGGCGAGCCTATTTATTAAATTTTATCTAAAACTAAGTTCAGTCTTAGTAGCGTTCTAGAAGCTTTTCAACAGTTTCGATTTCTAGACCGTGAGCAGCACCAGTGTCACCAGTCTTACCACTCATATAAGCAACTTGAGTTTGAGGAGTCAAGATACCCTTTTCTTCGAAGTACTTGATACCTGCGTGCAAGCGTTCCTTGTCTGTCATAGCCTCATTGCCAGAGAAAGCAACAACGCCATAGTTAAGAGCAAGCTGACGAGCAAGCTTAGCTGTAGTACAGATTGCACATACTGGAACTTTCGCACGGAAAGAAGATAGGTAGCGAGCTGTACGACCAGTGAAGCTATCTGTAACGATTACTTCAGTATCAATAGCCTTAACACTCTTTACTGCTTGCTTAGCAAGGAAAGCTGTTGTAGTCTTTGTTTGCTTAGAAAGTGACATATGTCCTTCTTGCCCAGTACCAGCCTCAAGGCTTTCTTCTGTAGCACGGATAACGCGAGCCATTGTTTCAACAGCTTCTACTGGATAGTCCCCGTTTGCCGTTTCACCAGAAAGCATCACAGCGTCAGTACGGTTGTAAACAGCGTTAGCAACGTCACTCACTTCAGCACGTGTAGGAAGAGGATTTTCTTGCATAGACTCAAGCATTTGAGTCGCAACAATCACAGGCTTCTTAGCGTCAAGACACTTACGTATCATCATACGTTGGTAAGCTGGAACTTTCTCAGCTGGCACTTCGATAGCAAGGTCACCACGAGCAATCATAATACCATCACAGCTTTCGATGATTTCATCGATATTGTCGATACCTTCTTGGTTCTCAATCTTAGAAATAATCTTAACGTCGTGTACGTTAATGCTTGCCAAGATTTCCTTAACTTCTTCGATGTCCTTCTTGCTACGCACGAAAGAGTGAGCGATGAAGTCTAGTCCTTGAGGAGCAGCGTGTAGGATATTGCCACGGTCTTTCTCTGTTACAGCAGGAAGTGCGATGTGTACCCCTGGTACGTTCACACTCTTCTTGCTACCAAGACCACCAGTGTTACCAGCAATTGTAACAAGCTTATTGTCATCCTTTTCTACAACCTTGAAAGAAACCTTACCATCATCTACAAGGATAGTAGCACCTACTGGGACATCTCTTACGAAGCCTTCATAGTTTACGTAAATTGTTTCTTCATCACTGAATTCGTCTGCGTTAGCAACGAAGTTCACTGTTGAACCACTCTTAATAGAGATTTTAACGTTTTCGCTCTTTACGCCCTTAGCTTCAGCTTCTTTATCTTTTTCGATTTGAGCCTTAAGCTTAGTTGTACGCACTTCTGGACCTTTAGTATCAAGAAGTACAGCCACGTCTGGAGCTAGTTCACGAGTATTATTGATAATTTCAGTAATACCTTCCTTTAGCATATGTGCAGTGTTCATACGCACAACGTTTACGCCAGCATCAAATAGTGGCTTTAGAAGTTCCTTTGAACATCTTAGGTCTGAAATCGTAGCAACGATTTTTGTTCTTTTATTCATAACTTGTTTAAATTTATATATAAATTATTCTGTCCTATTTCTTTTGTTTATCATAGGCAAGGAGAGCCTCAACTGCTAGGCGATAGCTCTGTAAACCAAAGCCACTGATTGAACCGATACAAACGCCTGCAAGCATTGATTTATGACGAAACTCTTCACGTGCATAGACATTGGAGAGGTGTACCTCCACGAATGGAAGTTCGCTTGCTTTGATACAATCTCTCAAGGCTATGGAAGTATGCGTATAAGCACCAGCATTCAGTACGATACCTGCGATACCATCTTCCTTTAACTGATAAATATGGTCAATCAAAGCTCCTTCATTATTAGACTGGAAGTAAGTGAAACTTAGCCCTTGAGCTAAAAAATCTTCTTGAAGTTGTAGATAAAAGTCCTCAAAACTATGCGTACCATACCATTTAGGTTCTCTCAAACCAATCTGACTTAGGTTAGGACCATTGATGATGGCTAGACGCATAAACTCTTAAACTTTAATGATTAAAACCAAATTATTACCTTTGCAAAGATAGCAATTTTATTTGATATACTGCTGTGGATAAAGAGAAAATTCTTGAACATTATATCTCCTATTTAAGATTTGAGCTGGGTTTGTCAGAAAACAGCTGTAAAGCTTATATGCAAGACGTTAGCAAACTACTAACGTGGCTTGATGATGAGCACAAAGATATAGAAGATATTACCTATGACAATCTGCAGACTTTTATTGCAAGTTTGTATGACCTAGGTATTGGTGTGCGCTCCATTGCACGCATTATATCAGGCATTCGTAACTTCTGCAATTATCTAGTTCTAGAAGAATATCACGAGGACAATGCAAGTGAGCTATTAGAAACACCAAAACTAGGACAGCACCTACCCGAAGTACTCTCAACAGAAGAAGTCGATAAGATTATAGAGTCTGCTGGGGCTAAAGGTGGTATTGAGGGGGCGAGAAACCGTGCAATAATCGAACTGCTCTTCAGCTGTGGTCTGCGTGTGAGCGAACTGTGTGCCTTGAAGTTTTCCGACCTCTCCATAGAAGACCAATATCTACATATCTTTGGCAAGGGACGTAAGGAGAGGCTCGTCCCTATTAGTGAGAAGGCTATCAAAGAGATTGAGCATTATCTCTCTTTCCCTCGTAACTGTGTACAACGTGGTCAGGAGGAATATCTCTTTTTGAGCAAAAGGGGGAAGGCAATCTCCCGTAATATGGTTTTTGTTTTTATCAAAGACGCTGTTCTAAGAGCAGATATCAAGAAGTCTATTAGTCCCCATACCTTTCGTCATAGCTTCGCTACGGCTCTCCTCGACGGAGGAGCAAACTTGCAAGCAATCCAGTTAATGCTTGGACACGAAGATATTGCCACAACTGAAATCTACACCCATCTTGACCGAGGACAGCTTCGCTCTCAAATAGAAGCTTTCCACCCTCGCAACCAAAAGTAAAACCCTACGAACATATCGTTTAATTGTGTTTTTTTCGGAAGTATCTACTTTAATCTTGCAAAATTTTAGCTTATTTACACTTTCTCTTTTCGGTCGTTGAGACGGTTCCTGAGCCTGCGGTCGCTGAGCCTGTCGAAGCGTCGAAGGGCTGTCGAAACGGAGCGAACTTGCGGAGGGGGTAAGTTAAATTTACTTATAAAAACAAAGGAGCGTTGTGAGACGCTCCTTTGTTTTTATAATCCTGTGTGGTTCTCATTCGGTCCGAGTGGATCGCTTTCGCCGTCGGTTGTTGAGCCTGTCGAAGCGTCGTCCCCTTTCTTTTTCTTGGGTTGTGGTTCGACGCGTTCAAAGCTGACACCTCGCAGTTCGAAGTATTCCTTAGAAGGCGAAAGACGAACAACTGGTTTGACAATGTGCACATTCGCATTGAATTCTTCGACGCCTTTCTCCACTTGCATGCTTTTGAAAGACGGTTTCAACGTGCCGATGTCGCCAAAGTCTACGATGTTGCCGTTCTCCACGTGTTTCTTGGCAATTTCAGCCGCCAAACGAAGCACCGCCTCAACTTCAGCACCTGTAAAAGTCGTCGCTCGTGCCACTTCATCACAAAAATCTCGGTGATTAAGACGCTTGCGACCTGTTGGTTGCGCTTGTAATACGATTTTGTCTTTCAGTTTTCCAAAATTTGCTTTTCGTTCAAATAGAACATATTGCAATGGCATTTTACTCATAATTCTAATCAATGTCTCCATCATTGTTTGTTTATCGAAAAGCCTTCTGAAGGGTGGAGACTTTAGTCCTCAGAAAGCCCTTATAAAGTATGGTAAAAAAAGCGACGTGGTTTTCTCAAAATACCGACGTCGGTCTGAATGAAAACCGACGTCGGTTTTTGCTTGCACCGACGTCGGTTCTTTTATTACATCACGTCAAGTCGTTTAGTGACGAACAAATGGACGAAGAGGGAAACCGTGACTACGGCTATTAGCACCAGTAGTCGTATCTAAAGAAGTGAAATACCAATTGTATGCGCGATCCCAAAGGGTAAGCCTAGCAGACCAACGAAAGCCGCGAACACCCGAGTCGGACAGAGACATGTTTGTAGCAGAACCAAATTCATTATATTTTTTGTTAATATAACCATAAAAAGAGAAGATGCGTTCTACACTATTATTGATATCAAAGAAAGACTCTTTAGCAAGATCATTTACTAGAGACTTACCTGAGTTCTGCCAAAGCATAACACTCTTAATTCTTAAATAAGAACCACCGTTAGAAACATTGCCTTTCTTATACTCGTAACGCCAAGCTGACTCATACTTTGTGCCAATAAAACGCTTTGCATAAGTAACAAAATTAGCACTACCTAATGGGACTTCCTTCGTGATGTATTCATCCTCATAATCTGTAGAAAGTAGAACTTCATCTCCAATCTGAACCTCTTGAAGACCAGCTTTTGCTTTACCAATAGTTCTAACAAAAGGAGCAGATAGAACTCTATTCCAACTATTGGAAAAACTAACTAACTGTAAGTTCCTCTTTGGGGCTACATCTTGAAGGTTCTTTGAGTTAGTTTCAGTAAGTAAATAAGGTAAAATAGAATTCATCTCTTTAAAAGAAGGAAGATAGTAGTCTTGACCTGCAATAGTCTTATATTTGCGTTTTTTTAAGTCAGTATCAGTTAAGAGATTATCACTCCAAGCAGAGCCTGGCTTCCAATTAGAGCCATCATACTGAGGAGCTGTGTTATCCTCTACATCATAACCAAATAGACGCATAGCTTCTGCCCAAGTGTAATAACCGACATCTTGCCCTTCTGTAAACTGAGCGTAATCAGTTACGTAAGCTCCAGCATCAGCCTTTACGTTGTGGTTGGTTACGAATTGAAGCGTGTGGTCTGTGCCAGCTGTATTAGCAACCTTTGCGATGTCGTACTTCGCAACAAGGCTTAGTGGATTAACCACGTTGTCACGGAAGTTGCCACGCACGCCTCCGTCAAGCCAGTCTGTACCAACGCTACCACCTGTGTTGTTGCTTGGGTCGATTGTTAAGACTGTATTGTAGACGTAACCGTCGTCAAACATCTTTTCGCCTGTATTGACTTTTGAGTCTGGT
>PDWI01007069.1_pt1 | contig 13817 bp, 13 predicted proteins | sample 1430891 | NCBI WGS metagenome assembly PDWI01 (sample SAMN01162508, study PRJNA174530) | Oral metagenome, whole genome shotgun sequencing project. | biome: Marine environment; feature: Marine mammal; material: Swab sample of the gingival sulcus; isolation source: swab sample of gingival sulcus...
AAGCCTTTGGAAAACTTCTGGAAGATCGACTTGGTATGGATGTAATCTGTGTGGATCTGTCCCAGGAATTTGAAAAAACCGTGGTGTCCTATTTTATTGACACCTATCTTTCCGGCCAAACCCCGAACCCATGCCTCATGTGCAATCAACACATCAAGTTCGGAGCCTTGCTGGAAAACGCCCAAAAACTTGGTGCCCAGTATCTGGCAACCGGACATTATGCAAAAGTGGTAAATTCCCTTGCCTTTCCCCAGGATGAGATTCCCCTGTCATGGATTGAAAAAGCCGTGGATGCCAAAAAAGATCAGTCCTATTTTCTGGGGCGTTTACACAATACCTGTCTGGATCATCTGATATTTCCCCTGGGGAATCTGTCCAAGGATCAGGTACGGCAGGTTGCCAAAGACCAGGGGCTGGCTCCTTTGCATCCATCGGAAAGTCAGGATGTATGTTTTCTTGCCCAGGATAATGTGAGACACTTTATTGAAAATCGAACTGGTTTGTCCTCCCAAAAAGGCCCCATCAAAAATATGGACGGAAAAACCATTGGAACCCACCAGGGAGTTTTTGCCTTTACCCTTGGCCAGCGCCGGGGCATTGACTGTCCGGCAAAACAGCCCTACTACGTAAAAAAAATTGATATGTATTCCAACACCCTGTATGTTTGTCATAAACAGGAGCTGGGCGAAACAAGGGCCGTGGGCACACAAATGATCTGGAACAACGCCTTTGATTTTTTCGATGGAATCTGCGTGGATACGAAAATCCGCTATGCCCATCCCCCTGCGTCTTCAAACATTTTTACCGGATCAAACCAGATAAAAATAGAATTTCACCAGCCCCAGTATGCCGTTACCCCTGGACAGGCTGCTGTATTTTATAATGGACATAAACTACTTGGTTCTGCAATTATTCAATGAAACCTTTGAAAACCTTTCGCATCATCTCCCTTGGCTGCAAGGTCAACCGCTACGAATCCGATGCCATTGCCGCACAGCTTGTGCGCCAGGGATGGAAAACCGGAGATTCCAGAAGTCAGCAGGTGGATCTGTGTATCGTAAATACCTGCGCAGTTACAGGGAAATCTGCGGCGCAATCCTGTCAGGAAATCCGCAAACTGCTTCGCAAATACCCGGAATCCCGTTTTATGGTAACTGGCTGCCATGCCCAGACAGATCCTTCCTCCATTGGAGCCATTGATGGTGTTGACCAGATCATCGGCCACAAAGATAAATATCGCATTCCCATACTGGCAGAAGAAAATCCTGGAAGGCTTCTGACTCCGGTTCCTGTGGATCACACCGCAACCAATGAATTTCTTTATTCTCCCTGGGCCGTAACAGGCAGTATGACCCGTGCCTATCTGAAAATTCAGGATGGATGCAATGCCTTTTGTTCCTATTGTATTGTTCCCTACGCACGGGGAGGATCGGTGAGCATGGAAGAATCCCAGGTCATGGATCATCTTTCCCAGCTTGCGGATGCAGGATTCAAGGAAGTCATCTTCACAGGAATTCACACAGGGCTGTATGGACGGGATTTACACCCTGCCACCACCCTTTCTGATCTTCTGGAAAAAATTGACCGAAAAAAACCCGTGGAACGAATCCGGTTAAGTTCGGTGGAACCAACGGAGCTGGATGACCGCCTCATTGACCTTGCATCGGAGGGGCATATTCTCTGCGATCATTTTCATATCCCTTTGCAATCGGGAAATGACCGGATTCTGGGAAAAATGCGGCGGCCTTACACGGCCAGGGTGTTTGCCGATCTCATCGAAAAAATCAAAAACCGATTGCCCCTGGCAGGAATTGGGGTTGACACCCTCATTGGATTTCCCGGAGAAACCCATGAAGAATTTTTGCACACCTATCATCTGATCCGGGATTTACCCGTATCCTATCTCCATGTATTTCCCTTTTCCCCCCGAAAAGGAACCCCGGCCTTTGATTTCACTCCAAAGGTAGAACCTTGTGAACTCAAGGAACGATGTGATCGGATGCGTCAGTTAAGTTACGAGAAAAAACAAGAATTTATCCGGCAAAACCAGGGGAAATTATTACAAGGATTGATCGAAAATACCCCAGAACGAAACACGGGAAATCTGATTGCCATGACAGGAAATTACCTGAAAGTTCACCTGAAAGAAAAAAAAGACCTGTGCGGCAGCATGGTACATCTTGTCGTGGGACCTGCAACCAATGAAAGACAACCCTGTCAGGAAACGGCCATTTTGCCGGGAAAAACCCCAGAAGAAACATTATACGGCAAGATTGTCCCAAATCCACCGTCTGTGTAATGCAACATCATGGAAGGAATGGAAGATACTGAATCAGGAAAATCCCCGTTCCTTTTTGATATTCTCGTAGGCGGTTTGCACCTCAATAAACTTGTCATTGGCAAATTTGACAAATTCTTCGGGCAGACCCTTGGCCTGAATCTTGTCTGGATGATATTCATTGACCAGAATTCTGTACTGCTTTTTGATTTCCTCGTCCGTAGCGGTCTCATCCAGTTTGAGGATGGCGTAATCCCGGCTGGCTGCCCTGGGCAGATACTTGGAGGCAAATCTTTGATATTTTGTATCGGAAAACTGAAATATCCTGGCTGCGCTGCGAAGCAAGGTTTCTTCCTGGGAAGAAATGGTTCCATCGGCAAGGGAAACCCGGAACAATATATCCAGCATCAATTCGGTAATCTGGGGCTGGGATCGGAACACCAGATAAAATTGTCTGGCAAAATCCTCAAAACTATCAGGAGAGTGAAGGGCCTTTCTGAAAATATTTTTTGCCGTTTCCTGGCTTTTGGAATCCAGTTGCAGATCACTTCTCATAAAGCCTTCAATGGCACTGATTTCTTCTGCCGAAACCCTGCCGTCGGCCTTGCAGATTTTTGCAAGCATGGAAAACGCCCCGGTAAAAAATACCAACTGGGCCTGTTCATTGGCAGACAACCTTGCCTGCCCCTGATTTGCCCAGCCGTCTGATGTCCCAAGATAAACATCTTCCCTTCTGTCAAAGGTATGCCCAAATGCTGCCCCTGCAATGGCCCCAATGGGCCCTCCCAAGGCAAATCCAATGGTTCCCCCAATCATTTTTCCAAGCCAGCTCATATCATTTTATCCTTCTCTCCTTGCCATCAAGGCTCCTGGATTTTTGTTTTTCCTTCCCAAAAAACAAATAAAAAAATCGTAAGATTCTTTTATGCTTTCCCTACTATATATTTTCCATAAATTCTATGTTATATACTACGCATAAATTTTCATCAGGTCAACCTGCTCCAGACTTCAAAAAAGTAACCTGGCCCCATTGACGGTACGGTTGCTTTCTTGTCTCTGAAAGGTTTCTGAAATTCAGGAACCAGAAAACCCTGATGTTTTTTCATAATCGGTTGACCTGAATTTTACATCCAACAAATTATTTTATACGTGCTGGCAATCTATACTATGTTATGGAAAAATATACTGGGACTTTTGATTATTATCGCCAATCTTGTGGGAATCATACTGGTTTGCATGAATGTTACCGTACCCAAAATTTTATCCCGCAAAAAAAAGGCTCCGGCCTCCAATGAGCCGCCCATATCTGCTCTGCCCGATGATCAGGAGATCAAAGATGAGCTGCTCAAGGATATGGACTTAACAGATCTGGACGATCTGAATCTTGATGATTTTAATTAACGGCCACAGGTTGCAGCCAAAAACAAACCTATGGAATTTCCCAATCCCCATGTCGTACAAACAACATCTCATACAATATTTGAGTGCGTATTTTGATATTGAGAAACACCCCGTTTTTCATGCCCCCTTTACCTTTGAGTTCAAGGCCATATATCGGCAGATCAATCAAAAATATATATTTACCAAAGAATGGGTTTATGACGAGTGCAAGAGCAATGAATATGTATTATTTCTCAAACCACAGGAATTTCCGGCTTTCCAGGACATAAAAGACTGTTTACAAAATAACCATGAACACATCATGACCATTGACAATTCCCACATGGCAAGTTTTATTACCCTGATAGTTGAAATTGATTGTCCCCTGTCAGAAGATACCATTAAACATATTGAAAAATTTCATTTTTACAAGAGTTTTCTCCTGGGATTCAAAGGATGGGTAAATGCCAGGCTGATTGTAATAGATACCAGAAACAAAACAGGATATGCCAATAAATTCGGGAAAAAAGAGCTTCCCGGATATCTGGGTATCATACCATAAACAAACAACCACTTAATGAAAGTAAATTATTAGATTATAGTAACTTTTATATAACGGCCACGGGCCGACTGGGAATGCCATTCTCCAGATCAGCCCACAACCAAGAATGAAAGTAAATTAATAGCTTATAGAGACTTTCATATAAAACAAAAAAATGAATGGAGGAGTATTATGAATGCTGTTTTTCTTGTCGGCGGTACCATTGTTATTTTTGTCGTGGCATATATTGCCTATGGCGGATACTTATTAAAAAAATGGGGAGTGGACCCTTCCCGGCCAACCCCGGCAAAAAGACTGGAAGACGGAGTGGATTATGTTCCTGCGCCAGCCCCGGTTTTGCTGGGACATCACTTTTCTTCCATAGCAGGAGCAGGTCCCATTGTCGGCCCCATTGGAGCGGCCATGTTCGGCTGGATTCCGGTTGCTCTGTGGATTATCGTTGGCTCCATATTCTTTGGCGGTGTCCATGACATGGGCGCCCTTTTTGCTTCCATCAGAAGCGATGGCAAATCCCTGGGCGAAGTCATTGGAGAGACTCTGGGAACCCGCGGGAAACAATTATTTGCCATTTTTGCCTGGCTGACCCTGATCCTGGTTGTTGCAGCCTTTACCAATGTGGTGGCAAGCACCTTTATTGCCTCTCCTGAAGCGGCCACCTCTTCCCTGCTCTTTATTGTTCTTGCCATTGGATTTGGTTTTTTTGTTTACCGAAAAGGGGTCAGTCTGACCTTTGGAAGCATCATCGGCGTTTCCCTTTTGTTTCTGAGTATTTATATAGGACTGCTATACCCATTGACCCTTGACAAAAATGTATGGATGATTCTGCTGCTGGTATATATTACCGTCGCAAGTATTACCCCTGTGTGGATTTTACTCCAGCCAAGGGATTATCTGAATTCTTTTCTCCTGTATGCCATGCTCATCGGCGGATTTGCAGGAATCATGATCATGGCTCCTGCCATCAAGGGCGCTCCTGTGGCAGGGTTTGAAGTCAAGGGCCTGTATTTGTTTCCCATGCTCTTTGTTATGGTTGCCTGCGGAGCGGTTTCAGGCTTCCATTCATTGGTTGGCTCAGGAACCACATCCAAACAGCTTTCCAGCGAAAAAGATGTCAGACTTGTGGGATACGGCTCCATGCTCATCGAGGGGGTTCTGGCGGCCATTGCACTAGTTACAGCCACCTACCTGAGCCAGGCAGATTTTGGGAATCTCTTGAAAGCCGGTGGTCCCATCCACGTATTTTCCAGCGGTCTGGGCAATTTCATGACATCCTTTGGACTGCCCTTTGACGCAGGCAAAAACTTTACCGCCCTTGCCATTTCTGCATTTGCCCTGACATCCCTGGATACCGCAACCAGGCTTGCCCGGTTTATATTCCAGGAAATGTTCACTCCCAATGGAGACAAAAAACCCGGCCCTGTTTCTTCGGTTATGTCCAACCGCTATGTTGCCACATTGATTACCGTTGCCCTGGGCGGCGCTCTGGCCTTTAACGGCTGGAAATCCATCTGGCCGATTTTCGGTTCTGCCAATCAGCTTTTGGCGGCCATTGCCCTGCTGGCCATTGCTCTGTGGCTGAAAAGTGCAGGAAAAAGCTATAAGGCAGCATTCCTGCCCATGATCTTTATGTTCTGCGTAACATTGACAGCCCTTTCCATGCTGATCTACAAGAACCTGTCAAACATCGTTCTTCTGTCATTTAGTGTTTCCCTTTCCCTGTTGGCCCTTGTGCTGATTGCACAAGCCATAACATCATTTAAGAATGCCGAAGACTAACCAGTAATTGAATGATCCAGAACAGGCCCTGAAGCAAAAAAGCCATGATGCTGTTTGCCTCAGGGCCTCCTGACAGTCATAATCATTTCCATGCCCATAATTACATGATTTTTTTAAAATACATCGAGTATATCAAACAGTTTTTTTCCGGGGCGTTTATGATCCGGCAGCGTTCTGTGAATATTCTGGAACACGAACTTGCCAATGAAGAAAGCGAATTTTTGTTATTATGCTTTTCTGATGTATTGGGTATTGATCTTCCCACAAAGTATTATGTATTGGAATTATTGCCTTATCTCATGGACAGCCTTCCATCCTGGGAAGAACAGATGCAACACGCAAAATCTGTATGGGAAGATCGCTTTGCCCAATTGGATATGGACCCATAGAAGGAATGTTCAAAGGGGGAACACATGGCAAAAATCATTTTCTTTGGCGGCAAGGGCGGCGTGGGAAAAACCTCATGCTCCACAGCCTATGCCCTGCAATCCGCACGGAACAACAAAAAAGTCCTGCTGGTTTCTACTGATCCTGCCCATTCCATTTCCGATGTTGTGGGAACAAAAATCGGCAATGACCAGCCCACCTTGATTGAAACCAATCTTTACGGACTGGAGATCAACCCCCAGCGAGAAAGCGACAAGTATATCAAATCCATCAAACAGAATCTTCATACCATTATCAGCCCTGTAATTCTGGACGAAATCCACAGACAGCTCCAGATCGCAAGGGTATCTCCCGGTTCCCATGAGTCTGCCCTGTTTGACAGGATGATTGAAATGATTCTCCAGGGCCAAAATGACTATGATGTGATTGTCTTTGATACTGCTCCCACCGGACATACCATCCGCTTGATCTCCCTGCCGGAACTTCTGGGCGCATGGATTGATACCATGATCCAGAAAAGAAAGAAAATTGTCTCCCTGCAGAAAATGATCTCCAATATCAAGAACCGCTCCCATGAAAAATCAGAAGCTGATCCTGTGATTGATATTCTTCTGCGCAGAAAGCAGATGATGGAACAGGCAAGAACCCTCATGATTGATGACAGAAAACTGGATTTTTTCTTTGTTCTCAACGCAGAATACCTTGCCGTGGAAGAAACCAGACGTGCCCTGGAATTGCTGAGACAATATCAAATCCACATCCAGGCCCTTGTGGTAAACAAACTATTGCCCGAAGATACCACAAGCTCTTTCTGGAAACAAAAAAAACAGACAGAACGCCAGAATATGGAACAAATCGAAAATCTTGGTGTTTCTACAATCTATAAAATTCCCCTCATGGACTGTGATATGAACCAGAACAATATTTCCCAAATCGTTCCGTTTTTTGCGTGAATATTATTGAAATACTTGCATTTACAATCTCTTATAAAATCAGATATTGCATCCCTGGAACTCCCAATAATTAATGTCTGCGGAACTTTTTGAGGGTGGTATCATTGTGCAGATGATAATGCCCTTTTTATTTTACTCTCCAATTTTTTCTAACATTGCTTGCCGTAATATATTATTCATTCTTGCCTGATAACCTTTTCCAGTTGATCGTAACCAGTCCAATGATGTCTTTAAGCATATGCCCAAAATATCTATAACATTCTTATTGAGCCTTATCTCCGAAATGGAACATTTCTTAATACATGACCAACATATTAAAATATTATAAGTGGTTATACCAATATGCTTACCCCGATTTACGTCTGTCAAGTGATGCCGGTATTCTGAGGACATAGTGCTATTATCAGTAAGCTGGCCTCGAATCTGATGAATTAGGATAACTCCAAAATTCATATGTTATCCCGTTAGACTTATTTCTATAGTTCCCTGATTATTTACTTGTAAATTCAATTCATTTCTGATAATAAAAAAATGAATAGTTTGGAATTATACAGAAAAAAAATTATACAACTACTTGTTAATTCTTGTTGACGTATTACGCAATCCGTACTATCATTCCAGCATGATTAAATCATTCAAATGCAAAGATACTGAAAAGCTTTTCAACGATACAGATGTAAAAAAATTTAGAAATATCTCACGAAAAGCTCGGATTAAATTAGAAATCTTGAATGCCACAATATCATTGACCAGTTTGAATATTCTGCCAGGCAATCGGCTTGAAGCGTTGAAAGGAGACCGAAAAGGCCAATATAGTATTCGTATCAATTCCCAATGGAGAATCTGTTTTGTATGGGAAAATGGGAATGCATACCATGTTGAAATTGTTGACTATCATAAAGGATAAGCCATGAAAAAGGAACTCGCTCCTATAACACCAGGAAGTATACTTTTAGAAGAATTTCTGGAACCTATGGATATTTCTCAAGCAAAACTTGCAAGAGAGATAAATGTTCCCCCCAATCGTATTAGCCAGATAATTAATGGAAAGCGTGAGATATCTACGGATACTGCACTTCGCCTAGGTAAATACTTTGGTATTGAACCAGAATTCTGGTTAAATCTTCAAATGAGATTTAATATGAAAATTGCGAAAGAAAAGTCAGAAAAAATAATAGAACGGGAAGTAAAAACATATATCCCTAATAACAATGTAGCTCCTGCTACAGCTTAAAAACTTGAAGATTAACAAGTCGTTTCACCGGCCAGCTACCGCTGCCGGTGAACTCTGCGTTAGCTATACAAAAAAACAAACATCTAAGAATAAAGGAACTCATGGAATTAAAAGAAGGCTACATAGAAGATTACATCAGCGGCACTCCTGTTCGTGCCACCCCAGAGGAAATTGAAGCTGTACAAATTTTCTCTCAGATGCTTGTTAAAGACTATGGTTATCCAAAAGAGTTTATTCAAACTCGCCCTCAATGGCGAGTAAAAGTAAGGCCCTCGGACAAAAAGAAAGAATACCCTGTAGATATTGCTGTGTTTTCTGGAAAATCACACATTGAAGATAATATTCAGATAATCATAGAATGTAAGAAAAAAAGCAGAAAGGATGGAAAAACACAACTTCAAGATTATCTTCGATTCTCTAAATCTAGGGTAGGCGTTTGGTTTAATGGTGCTGAAAGGCTTTTTCTACAAAAGCACGAGCATAATGGGAAAATAGAATTTTCGGAATTACCCAACATTCCTCGTTTTGGTGAACGGGTAGAGGACATTGGTAAATTTCGCAGAAAAGATTTAAGGCCAGCTACAAATCTTAAATCTGTGTTTAAAACAATTAGAAACTATCTTGCTGCGAATGCTGTTGGAATTACTCGTGATGAAGTATTTGCACAGCAACTTATTAATTTAATTTTTTGCAAAATATATGATGAGAGATTTACCAAAAAGGATGACATCGTAACATTCCGTGCAGGCACAGGAGAGAAAGACAATGATGTAAAAAAACGTATTGTAGAGCTTTTTGAGAAGGTGAAATCTCAATATGACGATGTAATAGAGGTTGGAGACTCAATTGTATTAGATGAACGCTCTCTTTCTTATTTAGTCGGTGAACTTCAACTATATTCGCTTCAGAATAGTTCACGTGATGCTGTAGGTGATGCTTTTGAAGTATTTATTGGTCCTTCTCTAAAAGGCGGACAAGGTCAATTCTTTACTCCTCGAAACGTAGTAAAGATGATAATTGACATGATTGACCCAAAACCAGATCAAAAAATTATAGACCCAGCATGTGGAAGTGGTGGGTTTCTTGTAGAGGCACTTCGGCATGTGTGGTTTCAAGTACAAAAAAATGGTGATGACTTAGACTGGCCTGAACAGGAAATTGAGTCTGAAAAACAAAAAGTGGCGATAAAAAACTTTCGTGGAATAGACAAGGATTCTTTTCTAAGCAAGGTAGCAAAGGCTTACATGGCTATACTAGGTGATGGTCGTGGGGGCGTTTTCTGTGAAAATAGTTTAGAATCTCCTGCTAACTGGCGCAGTTCTACGCGTAATCAAGTCCAACTAAATGAGTTTGACATAGTAATCACCAATCCACCTTTTGGCAAAAAATTATCAATTGATTCAGAAGATATCTTAAAACGTTATGATCTTGGTCACAAGTGGAATTATAAAAGCGACACAGATACATTTGAAAAAGCAGCTCTTCAGGACAAACAACCCCCACAGATTTTATTCATTGAAAGATGTTTAGGGCTTTTAAAAAATGGTGGAAAACTGGGTATCGTATTACTGGAGAGCATTTTTGGCATGCCTAAGTATCGATATGTTGTTGATTATCTTCAGCGACATGCAAAAATCCTATCAATAGTGACAATGCCCGAAGACTTATTTCAGCCGCATACACATGCAAAATGTTGCATTGTTATATGTGAAAAAGTACCTGTACCTCCAAAAGACAATCATTTAATTTTTATGGCTGATGTTAAATGGTGTGGCCACGACAGTAGAGGTAACCCAACGATAAGGAAAGATGCTAGTGGCAGGGATGTACTACTTGATGATATACCGAATGTTGCTCCTCTTTATCACGAAGGATGCAGAAAAAAATGATTTATTACTGGTACAGAAGAAAAAAAATTAAAGGTCGAATCTATATCCCCAAATATTACGACCCTTCAATAAGCTATGAACTCCAATCCCTGAAGAGTTCTCATGATTTATTGAACGTACAGCAGTTGGTTGATGATGGAGTTATCTCATTTGATACAGGTCATGAAATTGGAAAGATGGCGTATGGTACTGGTGATATTTCTTTTGTAAGAACCTCTGATATTTCAAATTGGGAAATCAAATCAACCCCAAAGCAAGGTATTTCTGAAGAAATATATAGTGAATATGCAGAATTACAGGATGTCAAAATAGGGGATATTTTACTCGTACGTGATGGCACATATTTGATTGGAACAAACTGTATTATCACATCACTGGATAAGAAAATACTGTATCAATCCCATATCCTGAAAATCAGAGTAAAGGACAGAGACACACTAGATCCCTATCTGCTTTTTTTAGCATTAAATTCCGATATAGTTCAGCGGCAAATAAGAAGCGTCCAGTTTACCGCAGATACAATAGATACTATTGGAAATCGGTATCTGGAGTTCATGATACCAATACCCAAAAACAAAAAGAGAAAGCAGCAGTTATCGAAGCGTGTGCAGTCTTTATTGGATGAGAGAGAACAAGGAAAAGCTTTCATAAAGCAATCTCCAATTTTAATGGAGGAAGTTCTTTCAAAAAATACAGTAAAGCCGATAGAGGAGTTTTTCTCAAAGAATATGGAAGAAATACTAACCGAGCTTAATCAAGAAACGCTTACTGCTGAATTTGGTCACTTTGAAACATTTTGGAAATCCTCGACAGCTATAAGAGACAGAATTTATTTACCGAAATATTATGACCCAGATATAACAAAAGAATTAAATAGCTTAAAAAAAACATGTGACTGTCTTTCTGTAGGAGAATTAGTTAAGCAGGAAGTGCTACACCTTTCCACAGGAGATGAAATAGGAAAAATGGCATATGGTACAGGTACTATTCCCTTCATTCGCACCAGTGATTTTTCTAATTGGGAAATAAAACATGATCCTAAACAAGGGGTTTCAGAAGAAATATATGAGCAATATAAGGAATCACAAGATGTTCAACCAGGTGACATTTTTCTGGTAAGGGATGGGACCTATCTTGTTGGAACTTCTTGCATCGTCACAGAGAATGATACAAAAATTCTATATTGTGGAGGGCTTTATAAGATAAGAGTAGTGAACGATTCAATTATTAGCCCATGGCTGCTACTTGGATTGATAAACTCTTATATTGTTAAACGCCAAATTAGAACAAAGCAATTTACACGTGACGTAATTGATACAATAGGAAAGAGATTGTCAGAAGTGATTATTCCAAATACCAAAGTCGGCAAAGGTTAAACAACAAATTAGCGAGTATATAGAACGCATTATACAATCTCGAATAAATGCTCGTATGCAAATATCAAATTTATCTCATGAGATTGAGGTTGAAAGTAGCTAACAAGTCGTTTTACCGGACTCGTTTCACTCGCCGGTGAACTCTGCGTTATATTTTTAAATCAAACTGAAGGTGTTCAATGGCCCAATTGAAGAAAAGTGTCATAAAAAAGATTCAAAATATTCTAAACTCTTCATGTTTTACCCTCGCCGATTTTGATATTGCATTGCCCAAGTCTGGCACTGATTTAATCGTAATTAAATTTAGGCATAATCCAGACTATGAATTTAGTATTATTGAAAAGAAAGAAAGATCAAAAACTAAGTATAGTAACTCTTTCGCACTTTCTGCATTTGGGTCTCGAGAAGAAATCAATGAATATATTGTAATTTATACCAAGGAAATTCCTGGGGAATTTAAAAGATTGGAATTGGTAGAAATAGATAGTTTTCAAGATGCCTATGAACGATTGCCTAAATGGTGTCAAAATATAAATGAAGACTTATCAATATTATTCGAAGATAGTGATGATTTAGATGAGTTACGGGACTTTATCAATGAAAAGATAGATGACGCTGGTTATTCTCCTGAAGAGCGCTTTTCGCCTTCTGAAACAGATAATTTAAATGAGAGGCTAAACAATCTTTATCAAAAATTTGAAGAACTCAAATCGAAAAACGAAGTTACTCAAACGGAATTAGATAAAATCAAAATTGAATTCGATACATTCAAAAAAAATGCGCAAACATTCCCTAAAAGCATATGGGCTCATGTTACCAACAATAAACTCATAGAGCTAATAGGAAATATAGCAAAATCTAAAGAAGGAAGAGCCTTCATAATTGATGGAATTAAAAAATTACTTATAGGATAAATATAACAAATCGTTTCACCGGACTCGTTCCACTCGCCGGTGAACTCTGCGTTCACGGCGGCTCCGCCGCCGTGAATCGCGGTGCTGACTGCGTCAAGCACCGCGATTAGAAAATAGGAATCTGTTATGGGCTATGGGATGTCAGTAATTTGTCAAAATTGTGGCAAAGAAGAAATTTATATGCTCGGTATAGGCATGTTCTTCTCTTCTCTTGAAAATGCCCTTTATATGGCTGCCCCACGACCAAAGAGAAAGCGTATTCAAGAAATTTTGAGCAGTTGTAAGTTGCCAATTTCAGATTATGAATATAAGCTATATACATGCCCTAGATGCAATACATTATATAACCGTTTCTATGTAAATATTTACGATAATGATATTAGTGTTTATGAATCGAAGTTTAAATGTGGAAAATGTAGAAAAAAATTAATTGAAGCAAAAAAAGGCATTCATAATTATAACTGTTCTTTCTGTGGAAGGAATGCATTGAAAATTAAACAAGAACTGTTATGGGATTAGATAAACTATAATAATATATTTTTTTACTTTAATATATTGTCCTTTTGTACCCAAAAATTACACAAAGCTAATTCAACTTATTTGTATTTCTAATCGGGATAGGACTCCCCATTACTGAGGAGCCCTCCCACACCACCCGGCATACGGATCACCTACCAAGGCGGTTCGGCTGGTATGAATAAAATCGACTGTAGGTTATCCCACCGATTTTATCGGGATTTGGGCAAAGACATGCTATGGAAATTTCGGCTACTGCCGCATTATTCCCATAAAAGCCATCTGCTTACTCACCACCATCATTTACCCGAATCAATTGATCCAGGCACCGTTCAGGCCTTTACCAGGGTGAGTCCTCCCCGCTTTGCGGAGGTCGTTTCCACTACCTACTATGCCTTCTGCTGACTTCTCCCATGCGGTCAAGGTCGGTTACCCGGCCTTCAGCCATTGTTTGGCACATGGGAGATCTCCCGGGGTAAACACATGTCTTTCAATACGTGAATGCCGAGTTTACGTAACATACCCTGTAATGGATAGAGGACTTTACCTTGT
>PDWI01007071.1_pt1 | contig 13816 bp, 10 predicted proteins | sample 1430891 | NCBI WGS metagenome assembly PDWI01 (sample SAMN01162508, study PRJNA174530) | Oral metagenome, whole genome shotgun sequencing project. | biome: Marine environment; feature: Marine mammal; material: Swab sample of the gingival sulcus; isolation source: swab sample of gingival sulcus...
TATACATTATTATATATGCACTCAAAATAAGCACGAACTTCACAAATGTAAAAAAAAAACAATGCGAGCCAAATCTTGTTAAGATTGGCTCGCATTGCTGCTCTCCTCAGGGGGAAATTACTCATAGCTCTCCTTTACTTATAAGTAGCTACTTTAAGCTATTCCTCAATCGTTTTACTTAGTTAAAAAAGATTTTAGAAAAAACAGAAGATTTCATTCCCTAGTATAAAACTTTTCATCACAGAATGAAATCTATTTTACGACGGAGTGAAATGAACTTTTAGCTAGACGGCTTACTTTACTGAAGATTTGAGAAATCAAAAGAATATTTGTACTTTCGTTGCGTTAGTAAACAGATAAATCGTAAAGAATATGTTTTCAGGAATAATAGAAGAATACGCAAAAGTTGTCAAGCTTGAAAAAGACGGCGAAAACTTACATATTACAATGCAGTGTAGCTTCACAGGTGAGCTAAGTATAGACCAAAGCATCGCTCATAATGGAGTCTGTCTAACAGTCGTTAGCATCAGTGGAGATTGCTATACCGTAACGGCAATTAAAGAAACTCTTGAGCGTAGTAATCTTGGTAAATTAGCTGTAGGAGATTTGGTTAACCTTGAAAGAAGTATGCTCCTAGGAGGGCGACTTGACGGACATATCGTTCAGGGACACGTTGACCAAACGGCTGTTTGTCAAGATATTCGTCAAGCCAATGGAAGTTGGTACTTCCGCTTTGCCTACGAAGATAACAAAGAAATGGCTATGAAAGGCTACGTAACAGTAGAGAAGGGTTCGGTTTGCGTTAATGGTGTTAGCCTAACGGTTTGTAACTCAATGAAGAATAGCTTTGAAGTAGCTATTATTCCTTATACTTATGAGTATACGAACTTCTGTCGTTTTGAAATTGGCACGATTGTAAATCTTGAGTTCGATATCATAGGTAAGTACCTCTGTAAGATGCAGGCTTACCTGCAATAAACTCGTGAAACGCAAGATAAAATCTTTAGCTTCTTCCCTTTTGATTGCTTTGGGTATACTCTACCCAAAACAAAATCTTTTTGCACAGGAAAGTCAAAAGATTGGAGCGGTAATTTGTAGTTTGCTTTCTGATGAGAGCAAATTACAAAGTCCTCGCTTTCCAATCATCAGATTAAACAGTGAGGAAAACTTAAAAATTGAGTTTGATTTGCTCAATCAAGAAGAGCGAAACTTAGCTTATCGCCTTGTACATTGCAACTATGATTGGACGCCCTCAGCCTTACAAACTATTGAATATATTGAAGGTTTTGCTCAATATGAATTAAACCCTCCTAAGTACAGTAATGGGACGCTTCAAAGCTACCTAAACTATCAGCTCTCTATACCTAACGATAATACTGTAATTAAGTATTCGGGCAATTATCGACTAGAAATCATAGACCTTGATAATGATGAAGAGCTTATCCTGACTATTCCTTTTGCCGTTTATCAAAATGAGTTTAGCATCTATGCAGAAGTTAGTGATAAAACTCATTTGGCGAGCCGAGGAAACTACCAACAAGTTAATGTAGAATTAGACTTACAAGAAAATAATAATCCGAGAATTGCCGAAGAAGTAAAACCTATAATTCTACAAAATGGTAGATGGGATAATGCCTATTACTTGAAAAAGCCCTCATCTTTAGGAGTAGATAAGCTTGTTTATCAAGATTATAATGGAGCAATCTTTCAAGGAGGAAACGAATATCATAAATTAGAGCATCTATTAGACCGAGGAACGGGACTTGGCGTATATCGGCAGGACTTATTTGCAGGGATATATCGTCTGGAACTATATCCAATTAAAAATAGGGAGCGTGATGCCTACGTTTATGAAAAAGACCAAAATGGAAGGAATTATATTCGCTCTTTGGAAACAGATTATCCTAGCACAGAGGCAGACTATCATTGGGTAGATTTTACTTTTAAGTCTCACAAGATAGAGGGAGGATTAGTCGTAATAGAGGGAGCTTATTTTAATTATTTACCTATTAGCCAGCGTACAATGTCCTACGATGAAAGGAGCAACTGCTATCGTAAACGCTTACTTGTCAAGGAGGGATATCAAGAGTTTCAATTTCTGTTCTTGCCTTATGGGAAGAGTAAGATGACTCCCTCTCAGACAGAAGGCTCTCATTATCAAACAACAAATAATTACCAAATTTTACTCTATCATCGCAGTGTCCGTGATAGAGCAGATAGACTAGTTGGTCATCATAAGCTTTAAAAGATAAGCCTCTCCAAAATAAGCTGTTTTTAAGAGTTTGTATTTGTCTTTTTTTTTTTGTAATTTTGAGCCTTGCGGAAGGATAATCCACAAAATAGCATCAAAAATGAAATTTTAATTTAATAGTATAGCTTATAAATAATGAAGATAATCAAGAGAGACTTCTCAGAAGAAGAGTATTCTTTTAACAAAATCGTTAATGCTATCCGTTGTGCTTTTATTGCCTCGGGGGCAAGTATGCCTGAGAAAAAAATACATAATCTTTGTCGTGATTTAGAAAAAGATATTCTCAAAGAAGAACGTCTTGATGTTGAGAGCATACAAAATATGGTAGAAAAAGCCTTGATGAAGGCTGACTATTACGACGTTGCTAAGCATTATATTCTCTATCGTGAAAAGCGAAGTGAATACAGAAAGATTATCAATAAGTTCACTCAAACAATAGATGATAACGAGATTATCTCTGCACTGAAAGATATTCAAGCTAGCTTTCAAGACAAAGTTTATTCGCTAGACTTTCTTTATGCTAAATATCAAGCTTTCTATAAAGAGAATGCAAACGTTCTTGATACTCTAAAAAAAGCTGCCGTAGAGCTTATTACCCCAGAAGCTCCTAATTGGGAGTTTATTGCCTCTAGGCTTCTACTAATGCAAGTAGAGAGACGCATTAAGCTTGAAGAAGAAAAGCGTCATATTAATTCATTCTATGCAAAGATTCAATATCTGACAGATGAAAATCTCTATGGACGCTATATCTTAGAGCATTATAGCCGAAATGATATTGAAGAATTAGAGTCATATATTGACAATGCTCGTAACCATTTATTAACTTATAGTAGCCTAGACCTCGTTGCTAAACGTTACTTAATTAGAGACGGAGCACATACACTGCTTGAACACCCACAGGAAATGTTTATGGGGATTGCAATGCACCTCGCTATCCCTGAAGGAGAAAGTCGAGTGATGTGGGCAAAGAAAACTTACGATATCCTTAGTCGTCTCAAAGTAACAATGGCGACGCCAACAATGAGTAATGCTCGCAAGCCTCTTAGTCAGCTAAGTAGTTGCTTTGAAGATGTAATGCCTGATAGCTTAAGAGGTATCTATCGTACTATTGATAACTTTGCTCAAGTCTCAAAGTTTGGAGGCGGAATGGGAATCTATATGGGTAAGGTAAGAGCTGTTGGTTCGGATATTAGAGGTTTTAAAGGCGTAGCAGGAGGAGTCCTTAAATGGATTAAGCTATGTAATGATACTGCTGTTGCCGTAGATCAGCTTGGTGTTCGTCAAGGTTCGGTAGCCATATATCTTGATATTTGGCACAGAGATATGCCCGAATTTCTTCAAGTTAAGACGAACAATGGAGATGACAGAATGAAAGCTCACGACATCTTCCCTGGGGTTTGTATTCCTGATTACTTCTGGCACTTAGTCAAAACTAATATCGAAGGGGACTGGTATATGATGTGTCCTCACGAGATTAAAAGTATTAAAGGCTATTCTCTTGAAGATTTCTATGGCGAAGAATGGGAGCGTCGCTATAAAGAATGTCTTAATGAATCTCGCCTAACAAAGCGAGCAATCAAGATTAAAGATATGGTACGCTTAATTATTAAGAGTGCCGTTGAGACAGGAACACCATTTATCTTTAATAGAGATACGGTTAATCGTCTTAATCCAAACAAGCATCAGGGCATTATCTACTGCTCAAACTTGTGTACAGAAATTGCACAAAATCAAAGCGAAATCAAAGATGGAGCTATCACAATAAGTAAAGAGCAAGGAAGAGATATTATCACGACTGAAACAGAGGCAGGAGACTTCGTAGTCTGCAACCTAGCTTCACTTGTTCTAGGTAATATCAATACTGATGATAAGGAAGAACTTAGAGATGTTATTCATACGGTTGTGAGAGCCTTGGATAATGTTATCGATTTGAACTTCTATCCTATCCCTTACGCAGAGATTACAAATATGAAAATGCGTCCTATAGGTTTGGGAACAAGTGGTTATCATCATCTATTAGCACAGAAAGGAATACAATGGGAGAGTAATGAGCACCTAGAGTTTATGGACAAACTCTATGAACGTATCAATTACTATGCTATTGAAGCTTCATCAAGTCTCGCAGAAGAGAAAGGCTCTTATCTTCGTTTCCCTGGTAGTGATTGGCAAACAGGAGCCTATTTCCAAATTAGAGGCTATCAATCTGCAGAATGGAAACGCTTATCTGCAGATGTAGCACAGAAAGGAATGCGTAACGCTTATTTGCTAGCCATAGCACCAACAAGCTCAACCTCTATTATTGCAGGGACTACAGCAGGAACAGACCCTGTAATGAATCGTTATTTCCTTGAAGAGAAAAAAGGAAGTATTATTCCTCGTGTCGCTCCAGAGCTTTCAGACTCAACTTATTGGCTATACAAAACAGCTCATCAAATGGAGCAAGAATGGGTTATTGACGCAGCTTCAGTAAGGCAACGACACTTAGACCAGTCCCAATCAGTTAATTTATTTATCACACACGACTATAGTTTTCGTCGTCTCTTAAACTTATATCTTAGAGCTTGGGAGAAGGGCGTTAAAACGCTCTACTATGTGCGTAGCCGTTCTCTTGAAGTAGAGGCTTGTGATAGCTGTTCGGGATAATAAAAAGAATCATAATAATAAAAACGCAAATATACAATTCTATATGTCTGAATTGAAAAAGAAAGCTTTGTTCAATGAGTTTGGAGATACCGAACTCACAAAGCGTAGAATGATCAATGGTAACACAACGAACCTCAACGATTTTAATAATATGAAATATGCTTGGGTTGCGGAGTGGTATCGTCAGGCGATTAACAACTTCTGGATTCCCGAAGAAATAGATCTAAGTCAGGATATTAAAGATTATCGCAATCTTAGTAAAGATGAGAAAGATGCTTATGATAAGACTCTGTCTTTCTTAATTTTCTTAGATAGTATTCAGACGGCTAATCTTCCCTATGTAGGAGAATATATAACGGCGAACGAAGTCAATCTTTGCCTTACTATCCAGACGTTCCAAGAAGCTCTACATTCACAGAGCTATAGCTATATGCTAGATACAATTTGTTCTCCCGAAGAACGAACAGCAATCCTTTACCAATGGAAAGACGATGAGCATTTGCTTAAACGTAACAAATTCATAGGTAACATATATAATGACTTTCAAAATGATAAAAGTCCTTATCAGTTAGCTCGCACAATGATTGGGAACTATGTCCTTGAAGGGGTTTATTTTTATTCTGGATTTATGTTTTTCTACAACTTAGCTCGTATTGGTAAAATGCCTGGGTCTGCTCAAGAAATTCGTTATATCAATAGAGATGAGAATACACACCTGTGGTTATTCCGTAATATGATACTTGAGCTAAAGAAAGAAGAACCTGAACTATTTACTCCTGAAAAGGTTGAAGTCTACAAAGCGATGATTAAGGAAGGAGCTTTGCAAGAAATTGCTTGGGGAGAGTATGTCATCGGTAATAAGATTGAGGGGCTGACAAGTACGATGATTTCTGATTACATCAAATATCTTGCAAATTTACGTAGTGAGAATCTTGGCTTTGGCGTATTGTTTGAAGGTTATGAGAAAGAACCTCCAAGTATGGATTGGGTAGATCAGCATCGTAATGCAAATATGATTAAGACAGACTTCTTTGAAGCTAAACCTTCAGCTTACTCTAAGAGTAGTGCCATTGTAGATGACTTGTAAGTAGTTTTTACATATAAATTAGACAATAAAATAGAAATAATAAATATGGGATTATTTTCGTTCAAGCAGGAACTAGCAATGGATCTAGGAACTGCAAATACAATCATAATCAAAGATGGACAGGTTGTACTAGATGAACCTTCTGTGGTTGCCTTTGATAATCGTACAGGTGAGATGATAGCCGTTGGACGAGAGGCAAGGGAAATGTATGAAAAAGGGAACTCTAATATCAAAACTGTACGACCTTTGAGAGACGGAGTCATCGCAGATTTTAATGCAGCAGAACAGATGATTAGAGGAATGTTTGATATGTTTTCTAAACGTCGTCGTTGGTTTACTCCAGCTCTTAAAATGGTTGTATGTATTCCTTCTGGAAGTACCGAAGTTGAAATTCGTGCTGTCAGAGATTCTAGCGAACACGCAGGTGGCAGAGAAGTTTATATGATTCACGAGCCAATGGCAGCAGCAGTAGGAGTAGGCATTGACGTTCTTGCCCCTGAAGGTCATATGATTGTTGATATAGGTGGTGGGACAACAGAAATTGCGGTTATTTCTCTTGGGGGAATTGTTAATGATGAATCTGTTCGTACTGCTGGAGATGAATTCACACAGAATATTGTAGATCATATGCGAGACGTTCATAAGGTAAAAATAGGGGAACGTACAGCAGAACAAATTAAGATAAGAGTTGGCTCAGCCCTTAGTGAACTAGAAGATGCTCCTGAAGACTTTTTGGTACGTGGAGCAGATATGGTTAATACTAAACCAAAAGAAATCTTTGTGAACTACAAGGAAGTCTGTGCTTGTTTGAACCAATCAATTCTTGATATTGAGAATGCGATATTCAAGACCCTACAAGAGACTCCTCCTGAGCTATATGCCGATATTTGCGAAAATGGAATTGTTCTTGCAGGAGGTGGTGCTTATCTTAGAGGTCTAGACAAACGTTTGACAGAGCGTTTTGGAATAGAATTCAAAATAGCAGAATCTCCTTTACACGCTGTCGCTTTAGGAACAGGAATCGCTCTTAAAAACACCGATAGATTTAAGTTTTTGATTAGATAAATTTGATTGTTTTAGGGGAGGTTTTGACTTCCCCTAAAACAATCAAAATTCTCCTGTCTAAGAAAGCATTATTTGAGTATAGTAGATGAATCGTCTAATAGAATTTTTACTCCGATACAAACATTGGTTCTTATTCATCATTCTTGAATGCTTTGCTTTACTACTTTTATTTAATAGAAGAGTACACCATTCTGCTATTCAAACATCTGTAATAAATAGTTTTGTTGGTTACTCTAATGACATTGCAAACAAGTGGTATAGTTACGTAGAGCTAAAAGAAGAGAACGAAGAACTTCTAGCAGAAAAAGCTAGAATTGAGAATGAGTATCTTCAACTTCTTCAAGACTTTGAGTACTACAAGGCTAATAATACTATCATATTAGACTCAATAAATCAGCAAAAAGATTGTAAAGTAGTTCTAACAGCTCAAGTAATCAGTAGAAATAATACATCGGGAGCGCCTTATTTCCTAATAAACAAAGGAGGAAAAGACGGCATAAAAAGTAATATGGGAGTTATAGGCAAGTCTGGTGTCGTTGGAAGTATAATGTCTGTATCTGACCATTATTCGATTATTATTCCTATAACAAATTCTGATTTTCAGCTTAATTGCCTCAGCAAAACAACAGGAAGTTCAGGAACGTTAGTTTCTTATGGTTTGGAGGAGTATTGTTCTTTAAGAAACGTTCCCAAACATATTAAGTTGGAAGTTGGAGATAGTATCCTAACAGGAAAGGATTCATATATATTTCCCGAGGGCTTGTTAGTGGGAACTATTGCTCCTCAGAAGAATAAAACACAACATAATGTACATCTAGCGACAGACTTTAATAGACTACATAATGTGTATATCATAAATAAGAAAAAGAATCTTGAACTAAATATGTTAGAAGAACAAATTAGAAGAAATGATTAGTTGGTTTCGGATTTTTGTTTACACGATTATTATCGTAATTCTTCAAGTTTGGGTATTCAACCCTGTTTCTATTCTTAGAATAGGGACTCCTTATATCTATGTAGTCTTATTGATGTTTCTTCCAATGAAAAGCTCAATCAATAAGCTCTTATTCTATGCTTTTGCAGTAGGAGTGCTTATTGATACTTTATCTCTTACTTTTGGCTTACATACATCAATTCTTCTGCCTGTAGCCTTATTTAGATACTATGCCGTACGTCCGTTTATTAAGGATCAAGAGAGCTTAGCTAAGCCTCCTCTCTTTACGCATATATCTTACGGAGCATTGATATTACTCTTTGCCTTACTTTTGCTTCAGCATATTTTACTTTTCTTTATTGATAGTGTTACTTTGTTTGATTGGCAATTTTTACTTAAGAGAGCAAGTTTTAGCTTTGGGCTGTCATTCTTTTTTTCTGTGGTATTTATGTTTATCCTATCCACACCATTAAAGTTCAAGAAAGCCTAGACTCAAAATGCTCAATGACCGATACTATAATAGACGTTTCTTTCTCCCACTACTCTTAATTGTGGTTATAGCTCTTTATATTGGGCGTCTATATTATTTGCAAATGCTTAGCCCTGAATATAAAGTTAGAGCTGAAAATAATGCCTGTTATCATAAATCAGAACCTGCAATTCGAGGCTTAATTTATGACAGAAATGGTAAGTTGCTTGTCTCTAACAATCTTACTTATGACCTAATGGTTACAATGCACGAGACCAAAAAGCATATAGACACCTTAGGTTTAGCTAAGCTATTTGACCTTGAATTAGACAAGCTTAGGACACGTTTCAATGATGTACGAGATAGACGAAAGAATAGAGGGTATACCCCCTATCGTCCACAATTACTTATCAATCGTTTAAGCCCTCAATATGTTGCTCGTTTTCAAGAACAACGCTATCGTTTCCCTGGGTTCTCCCTAAGGCTACGCAATATCCGAAAATACAATTACCATAATGCTGCTCATATTTTAGGTTATTTAGGAGAGGCTAATCGTGTTGAGTTAAAGAAAGATAGTTTGCTTGAACTTGGAGATTACATCGGCAAAAGTGGAGTTGAAAGCTATTATGACAAGCAACTCCGAGGAAAGAAAGGAGTTGAGATTTTCTTTCGTGATGCTAGAGGGCGTATCAAAGGGCGTTACCAGAATGGAGAAGAAGATAAAGCTCCTATAAATGGTTCTGATTTAACTCTATCCATTGATGCAGAACTTCAAACTTTTGGAGAAAAGTTGATGAAAGGAAAAAGAGGAGCTATCGTAGCAATAGAGCCAAGCACAGGAGAAATCTTGAGCTTAATATCATCTCCTAGCTTTGATCCTGAATTATTGGATGTCGATCATCGAAGTGAAGGCTTAAGACAATTACAAAAGCAAAATAGTAAACCTCTATTTAATAGAGCCATACAAGGGACATATCCCCCTGGTTCAACATTCAAAACGGCACAAGCAGCAGTATTCCAAGAAGAAGGCGTCGTTACTCCATACACTGCTTTTAGTTGTAACCACGGTTATACTCGTCTTAGAGGTCGTCCTCGTTGTCACGGACACGCTCCAATGCCTCAGTTAGCTTATTCTATTGCGACCTCTTGCAATAGTTATTATTGTTGGGGAATGTATAAGCTCTTAGATGATAGAGAACGCTATCCTACTATTCAAGAAGCTTTTGAGTCTTGGAAAAATCATATTGTAGACTTAGGTTTTGGTTATAAAACAGGGATTGATATGTTAGGAGAGAAACGTGGCTATATTCCCAATAGCAAGGTTTACGACCGATATTTCCCTAAAGGTTGGACTTCTAGCACCATTATTTCAATATCTATTGGACAAGGAGAAATACTTGCTACTCCTCTACAGTTAGCAAACTTAGCTAGCATTATTGCCAATAGAGGCTATTGGTATATCCCACACCTTGTCCATAGCTTTTCTGCAGATAGCATTCCTAAGCAGTTTCTAGAAAAAAAGGACACAAACATATCTGCCGATAAATGGGAGTGGATAGTAAAAGGAATGGCTATGGCTGTTACGAGTGGAACTTGTAGAACTGCCAACTTTGCCCCTCAAGAGATAGCTGTTTGTGGCAAAACAGGGACTGCCGAGAACTCACACGGAGAAGACCACTCTGCATTTATTGGTTTTGCTCCTAAAGACAAGCCACAAATTGCCATAGCTGTATATGTAGAAAATGGCGGTTTCGGTGCAACCTTTGGCGTACCAATTGGTCGTTTGATGTTAGAATACTATCTGCGTAAAGGAAAATTATCTGCAGAGAGTCAAGCTATGGCAGAGAGTCTAAGGCACAAATCAATTATCTATCGTTATGCTAACTAAACAAAATAAAACGGGTATTTGGTTTGGTATTGATTGGCTAACCATATTACTATATTTCCTACTGCTCATTATCGGAGTGTTTGCTATCGGAGGAGCAAGCTATAGTTACGAAATGGAGGCACTCTTTGTATGGGGCAGTCGTCCTGTAATGCAAGTTCTATGGATTGCACTTGCTTTCCTTATATCAGGGGCTATCTTACTAACGAACGTTTACATCTTTGAGCTATTCATTCCTCTCTTTTACGCCCTAATGTTAGCTTTATTATTGATAACGATATTCATCGCCCCCGATATTAAAGGCTCTCATTCTTGGCTCGTCTTAGGACCTATTCGTTTACAACCTGCAGAGTTTGCCAAGATTGCGACGGCTCTGATTGTTGCGTGGCAATGCAATCAACACGGCTTTAAGATAGAGTCATTCAAAAGCTATGCCATACTGATTGCCTTTATAATGACGCCAATCCTCCTTATTTTGGCACAGAACGAAACGGGTTCAGCCTTAGTTTATTTTGCGATTTTCTTAGCTCTTTTCAGAGAAGGCTTTTCGGGTTTATTCTTTAGCTTGGGTGTTTCTTCCGCTTTATACTTTATCTTTAGTCTTATTTTTGCAGACCAATATTGTTTTAATGAGACAACAAACTTAGAGCATTTGATTATCTATAATCTTATTTATGCTTTCACGCTTTTGCTTTATCTTATCTATTCCAAATACAAAAAGCGAAGAAAACAAGTTCTTCAAATAACTGGGATTATTAGCTTAGTTCATCTATTTGCTTACTTCATAAGCCATTATTTTTATCCTTTTGACCTATCTAATGTATCGCTCGGTTTACTCTTGATTATCGTTCTACTACTTATAATTAAGAGCATAAAGCATTATGTTTGGAAGTATTTCTTGATTGCTTTATTCTCTATAGGTTCTTTAGGTTTCCTTTACTCTGTCAATTATGTTTTTGATAATATATTAGAACCTCACCAACAAGTCCGCATCAAACTTGTTTTGGGTATTGAAGAAGACCTAAAAGGTAAGGGTTATAATGTAGAACAAGCTAAAATGGCGATAGGCTCAGGAGGTTTAACAGGCAAAGGCTACCTAGAAGGCACACAAACTAATCTAAACTACGTGCCTGAGCAAGACACCGACTTTATCCTCTGTACCATTGGCGAAGAATTTGGTTTCCTTGGGACGACCACTCTACTAATTATTTATACGATTTTCATCTTAAGACTGGTTGTCCTAGCCGAGCGACAGACAAAACGCCTAGCACGTGTCTATGGTTATTGCGTCGCCTCAATCTTTTTCTTTCACATCTTCATAAATGTAGGAATGGTTATCGGTATCTTACCAGTGATTGGCATTCCTCTCCCCTTCTTAAGTTACGGCGGTTCTTCTCTTTGGGGTTTCAGTATAATGCTGATGCTTTTCCTCTCTATGGACGCTCAGAGAAAGGGGAATAAGTAATTAGAGTACAAACGAAATGGTCTTAAACTATATATTCATCGCCTTCTTTGTTATTGCCATTGCAATAGCTTTAATACATTTAGTATTTACAGGAGATTTCTCGGTCTTTGAAGCCATAATGCAATCTAGTTTTGAGCAGGCAAAGAACGGTTTTGAGATTGCCCTTTACCTAACAGGTATCTTATGTCTTTGGTTAGGTCTGCTTAAAGTAGCCGAAGAAGGTGGCGTAACAAACAAATTAGCAAACCTAGCCTCTCCTATCCTCGTGAAGCTTTTCCCCTCCTTACCCAAAGGACATAAGGTTTTTGGCAATATCTTTATGAATATCTCCGCCAATATGTTAGGCTTGGATAATGCTGCCACTCCTCTTGGACTAAAAACGATGAAAGAATTGCAAAAGCTTAATAGCGATAAGCAAACCCCCTCAAACGCAATGATAATGTTCTTAGCCCTAAACGCTAGTGGTCTAACGCTTATACCAACGAGCATTATCGCTTTCAGAATGCAAGCAGGAGCAGGCAATCCTGCCGATGTCTTCTTACCAATCCTTATGGCAACTTCAGCTGCGACGCTTGTAGCAATCATTTTAGTAGCTCTCAAGCAAGGCATCAGTCTTTTATCGAAACCATTACTCATTCTCTTCTCTTCTTTCCTTGCTTTCTTTTCTATAATCATTTACCTCGCTCATACGATGCCAAACGAAGAATTTAGTCGTATCAGTACAGGGATTTCGGCTTTTCTTTTGATGTCTATTATCCTTGTTTTCCTCCTTTCTGCTTGGCGAAAAGGAATAAATGCTTACGACACTTTCATCAGTGGAGCAAAAGAAGGCTTCGAAACTGCGATAATGATTATTCCCTACCTAGTGGCAATGCTTGTAAGCATAGGAGTATTCAGGGCATCGGGGGCAATGGATTGGCTAATGCAAGGTTTTACTTTCCTCGTTAATCTAATTGGTTTAGACACACAATGGGTAGAGGCAATTCCTACTATTCTAATGAAACCGCTTAGTGGCAGTGGAGCAAGAGGCTTAATGGTTGATGCTATGCAAACTTACGGAGCCGATAGTTTTGTTGGGCGTTTATGCTGTACGGTGCAAGGTACGAGTGATACAACTTTCTACGTTATTGCTTTATACTTAGGTTCAGTTGGTATCTCTCGCACAAAATACCTTGTTACTTACTCCCTCCTTGCCGACCTTGCGGGTGCAATCACAGCAATCTTCTGCACCTACCTCTTCTTCTCCTAACCTAACGCAGAAAAGGTCTGAACCAATTCCCCCTCCGAATTCTTGCGACACTATAATTATTAACTCTTCATTATTAACTAAAAAGCAAGCTTGCCCTCCGCTCTAAAAAGCGAAAGGCAAGCTTTTCTCTTCGTTATTAGCTTCTCAAAGGATTAAGAAGCTCTGTCCTAAGTTTAATAATCAAGCGAATTGATAAAAACGAAGAGGGTTTTTCTAATTAAGAGTTATGAGTTAAGAGTTGGCTGACGCAAGAGAAAGAGGAAGCTCATTCCTCCCTCGGCGGGAGGTGCCGAGCTTGCGAGGCGGAGGGGGTATTTATCAAGAATTAAAGACTTAAACGCTCTTGAACTCTGAATAATTTATCAAGCCTTACCCCCTCCGTCCACTCGCTAAAGCTCGTGTCCACCTCCCACCAAGGGAGGAATGAGCTTCGTCTTATTGTCTAAGAGAGAGAGGGGAATTACTGCGTCGCTCCTTTCCTGAGTCAGCCAACTCATAATTCTTAATTATTAACTCTTAACTAAAACCAGCCTTAACTATAAGCCTGAGTGTCCGCTTGGTTTGTAGTCTTCTTCGTCTTCGGAAGAAGAGCCCGAAGAAGCGTCTTTCTTGGGCTTGACGAGGCGAAAAGACGAACCTAGTAAGCATTCTTTGAAGTCCTTGCGAGGTGTGAAAATCACAGCAGGAGCTTTCATCAGTTCTATGCCGAAATCATCCTCTTTCTCTACAGACTTCGAGCGAACAGAGGGACGAAACTTCCCAAGCGTG
>PDWI01007072.1_pt1 | contig 13815 bp, 8 predicted proteins | sample 1430891 | NCBI WGS metagenome assembly PDWI01 (sample SAMN01162508, study PRJNA174530) | Oral metagenome, whole genome shotgun sequencing project. | biome: Marine environment; feature: Marine mammal; material: Swab sample of the gingival sulcus; isolation source: swab sample of gingival sulcus...
TTTAGACTTCCGATAAGTATCTTGCGCAAATGATATACAGGAGGATAAAATGGATCTAAAGAAAAAAATGTTTTTATCAATAATTGTTCCTATCCTAGTTGTAGGAACAGGATTAGTATTAATGGTACAGATATATTCAAGGTATTTACTACTTGATGTCAGTGAACAGTTTATGATTAGTTCTGCTCAAAGTTATTCTAACTCAATCGACCATGTCTTGGAAGATGATATCTCTAAACTAACATATTTATCAGACAAAATAAAAAGTCTCAGCAGAAAAGACAAGGCATCTATAATTCAGCAAGTTAAGTTAATTAGTTCTTCAGATGATAATTTGAAGGATTTATACATCGGATTTAGCGATGGAAGCTATTATAGTTATGATAAGAAAAATAAAAACAAGTCTAAATTCAACAGCGAAACATGGTATACAAACGCAATAGAATCGGATGAAGTTGTAATCTCTAATCCATATAAAGATAATAATTCCAACGACAAAATAACTGTATCTAAAAAAGTAAATCTTAATGGAAATTCAAGTGCTGTACTTGCATTAGATATAGATATGGAAGAACTAAATGCTTTAATTTCTGGAATGAAGGTCTATGATACAGGTCTTACTTTCGTTGTTACAAAAGACGGAGTGGTAGTATCGCATCCAGAAATAAAACTTAATAATACCATAGATAAAAAACTAGCAAGTGAATTGCTTTCAAATAATGAGAATTATAAAGTAATAAAAAATAAAGATACAACAAACCTTTATGCTAAAAATGACATTAAAAGCACTAATTGGCAAATTGTGTTAAAAGCACCAAAGTCTGAGGTAATGAAAAAAGTCACATTATTCAATATTATTACTATTGTAATCAGTGTAGTTTCGATAACTGCGTTAGTATTTCTGATATACTCTGTAGCAATGAAAATTGCGAAACCTCTAATCAATTTAAATAACGATGTAAATAATATTGCAGATTTTGATTTAAGGATAGAACTTGATGAAAATATAATGAAAAGAAGTGATGAAATCGGCTCACTTGCAACATCAATGTCTAAAATGGTTGATAACCTAAAAAACATTGTTACAAATATTTCCAATTATTCTAAATCTACCGCAATAACTGCAGAAGAATTAAACGAAAGTACCGCAAGAACAAATACAATGGCAATGGATGTTACTCAAAGTGTTTTAAGTATTTCGCAAGATGCCAAAAACCAAGAAAAAGATACACATGAAATGATAGAAGTCGCTGAAAACAATTCGAACAAACTTTCAAATATGATTATTGAATTAGATGAGTTATCAAAAGCTATCTACTCTATTGAGGAAAAACAAAAGGAAGGAAAAAATTTAATTAATACTCTAGTTGAAATTATCGATAAAAATAGCGAAGAATCTGTCATTATAAGTGATATCATTAGCGAAACTAGTGATAGTGCACAAAGAATAGTTAAAGCAAGTGAAATGATACAATCTATATCAGATCAAACTAACTTACTAGCTTTAAATGCAGCTATAGAAGCGGCACGTGCTGGAGAGGCAGGAAAAGGTTTTTCTGTTGTTGCAGATGAAATAAGAAAACTTGCAGAAGATAGTGCAGGTTTTACCGATGAAATTAGGGAAGTAATTGAAGAACTCAGAAGAAAAACCAATGGAGCTGTAGAAACTATGGGTAAGATAGCTATTACCATTCAAGAACAGACAAGAGTAACTCAAGAAACCGAAAATAAATTTAATGATATTTCTTCTTCTGTTATTAATAGCAAGGATATGCTTGAGACGGTAAATGTTTCAGCTAAAGAAGTCGATATAAAAAATACCTCCCTCGTAAACTCTATACAAAATTTAGCAGGCATAGCCAAAAAGAATGCTGAAGTAACTGAAAGAGTTTCTGAAACAGTTGAAAAACAATTGACTTCTATAAACGAAATTTCAGAAGTCGGTGAAAATATGGTTGACTTATCAGTTAAATTAAAAAATCAAGTTTCTGAATTTAAACTATAACTAGAAAAGCCTTCTCTAAAAGATTGAACTGAAAGAGAAGGCTTTTGTTTTTTTCAACTTTAATACTTACATCTTGTCAGGACTTTTTATCCCTACTAAATACAGTGCTTTTTTAATAACTATTTTTACCGCATAAGTAAGTGCTATACGAGCTTTTTTAAGTTCCAAATCGTCTACATTTATTTGATTAGCTTGATAGAACTTGTTAAAGTAGCCCGCTAAATCGACGCTATACCTACTTATTTTAGAAGGCTCATTTAACTCCATCGCATTTACAATGACATTTGGAAAATCAAGCAAGCACTTAATCAAATCTTGAGACGCGTCGTCACTTAACAAATCATAGTTTATGTCTTCAAAACTTGGCTCTATACCAGATTTTTCTATCAAAGTATTACATCTAGCATGCACATACTGAACATAAGGAGCTGACTCTCCTTCAAAAGAAAGCGCCTTGTCCCAGCTAAAGGTATAGTCTTTTACCCTTTGATTGTATAGGTCTTGGAATACTATAGCTCCATAACCAACCATTTTGGCAACTTCCTCTTTGTTTTCCAAGTCTGGGTTTTTATCGTTTATTATCTTGAGCGCAATTTCTCTGGACTTATCTAAGATTGTCTCAAGTTTTACAACCCTACCCTGACGAGTAGATAGAGTTCCTTCTTCCAAAGAAACCATGCCGAAATTGACGTGAACACAGTTTTTGGCATCTTCAAATCCCATCATTTCAAGTATTTTGAACCACTGCTTGAAGTGAAGGTCCTGTTGGTATGCAACTACATAAATATTTTTGTCGAAACCATACTCTCTAATTCTATAGATTGCCGCAGCCAAGTCACGAGTAACGTAGAGGGTAGACCCATCTGATTTTGTAATCAAGGCATTTGGCATATTGTACTCAGATAGGTCGACAATTTCTGCTCCGCCATCTTTTTTGACGATATTTTTCTCTCTCAAGATTTCCAAAACCTCGTCCATTTTATCAGAAAAATACGCTTCTCCCTTGTATGAATCAAAGTGTACATCTAGTTCGTCGTATACCTTTTTAAATTCTTTTAGAGACAAGTCTCTAATCCACTGCCACAACTTAGTTTCTTCCTCTGAACCTTCCTCCAAAGCTTTAAAATAAGCTCTAGCTTCGTCATTCAGGCTATCGTCTTTTTCTGCTTCATCGTGGAATTTTACATATATTTTCAGCAATTCATCGATAGGATTCTTTTCAATAGCTTCTTTGCTCCCCCACCTTTTGTAGGCTGAAATCAACTTCCCGAATTGCGTTCCATAGTCACCTAAATGGTTGATGGCAACTGTATCATAACCCAGAGTCTGGTATATTCTATAAAGGGAATTTCCTATCATCGTGCTTCTTAGGTGTCCTATGTGGAATGGTTTTGCGATATTTGCAGAGCTAAACTCTACGAGTATTGTCTTGCCATTACCAATATCAGAATTCCCGTAATTTTCGCCCTCTTCATATAATCTAGTAAATAATTTTTTTGTGAAAATATCTTTTTTTAGCTTGAAATTGAGGTAAGGTCCTACGGGATTAATTTCTTCAAATACCTCATCCTGAATCTTTTCAGCTATTTCACTAGCTATTAAATTAGGTGCTTTTCTAAGAGTCTTAGCAAAGGTAAAACAAGGTAAGGCGAAATCTCCCATTTCTTTTTGCTTTGGAATTTCTAAGAGTCTTTCTATATCAGAGGGCTCTATGCCTTCAATTTGTTCTGCTATTATACTTGCAATTCTTTCTTTTATTTGCATTTTACTCCTCCATGATAGGATTATTGGCAAGAACCGCCTTTTCCATATCGTCTTTGTACTTTCTCAATTTATCATCCAAGTCTTGGTACTTGCAAGCAAGCATCTGAATAGCCAAAATAGCTGCGTTTTTGCCACCATTTATAGCGACTGTAGCAACTGGAACTCCGCTTGGCATCTCAACAGTAGATAATAGGGCTTCTAGTCCGCCTAAGTGACTAGACTTAACTGGAACTCCTATAACGGGTCTTATCGTACCTGCTGCAATCGCCCCAGCGAGGTGGGCGGCTTTTCCAGCAAAGGCTATAAATACCTCTGTTCCTGTTTTTTCTGCATTTCTCACGTACTCGTGAGTTTGAACTGGCGTTCTATGAGCAGATAAAACCTTTACTTCTACTTCCAAACCAAAATCTTTTAAAGTGTCTATCGCTGGCTTTGCTACATCAAAGTCAGAATCAGACCCCATTATTATGCTTACTTTCATTTCATTTACTCCTTTTTTTTACTTGTCTTTTTGAACGATAACTTCGTTATGTTCAGACAAATTGATTCCCTACTCTTGTGTTACTTTTAAATAGCTCATTATAAAATGATTTAAACTTTAGCTCGCCCTGACGAGTCTTAACGACGCTTTTTCTGCTTATTGAGCTTTTCTCACTAACGCTGTTGAATCGCATCCAGCTAGCCAACAGCTAGCTTAGGCGTCCTGCCACGCTCACGCTTCAAAGCTCAAACGCTTAACGAGCGTCTAACTCGCCAAACTTCGCTAAAGTTTAATCTCATTTTAAATACATTCGCTATTTAAAATATCCAACTCCTGATTTGAATAATTCAGTATCAAACTTGCCGTCTATATTTTGATACAATCCATCAAGGTATCTCTCTGTGTGTCCCATCTTACCAAGAACTCTACCGTCCTTGCTTATAAGTCCCTCAACAGAATACTTAGAACCATTTAGGTTATATAATGGATCCATACTTGCGTTTCCTGTTTCGTCGGCATATTGGGTAGCTATTTGATTATTTTCTATTAGCAATTTCATCATTTCATCACTACAAGCAAATCTTCCCTCTCCATGAGATATAGCAACGTTAAACACATCGCCTGCCTTTGCATGAGTGAGCCATGGGCTATTGTTAGAAGCTATCCTAACTTTGACTATATTTGAAACGTGTCTTCCTATATTATTGTATGTCAAAGTTGGGCTATTTTCATCAATCTCGCCAATCTCTCCCTTATCGAATATTCCTAGCTTGATAAGAGCCTGAAAACCGTTACAAATACCTATCGCAAGACCATCTCTGTCTTTCAAAAGTTCATTTATAGCATCCTTTAGGCGAGGATTTCTGAAAACAGCCGTGATGAATTTAGCACTTCCTTCTGGCTCGTCTCCAGCACTAAATCCACCTGGAATAGCTAGGATGTTTGCTTCCTTGATAGCCTTTTCAAATGCCATTATAGACTCGTCTATAGCTTGTTTATTTTGGTTCTTAAATATCATTACATTTGCTCTAGCACCAGCTCTCTCAAAAGCTCTCGCAGTATCTATCTCACAGTTTGTACCAGGGAATACAGGTATAAATACCTTTGGTTTAACTACCTTGATAGCTGATGAAAACTTCTTATCTGTATTATAATCTAGGTTCTTAATATTTCCGCTATTCGCAGCAAATATAGGATAGATATTTTCAAGTTTTTCCTCATAAGAATTTATTAAATCTTCGTATAAGTATGATATACCAAGCAGCTTGAATTTAGCTTCATCAACTTTACTACTTACATCTGCAAGCTTAATTCCACCTATGTTTTGAGCAGTTTTTTCGTCACATTGAACTATTATTCCGCCATAGGCTTTTGAATTTATATCTAATAGAGCTTTTTCATCTATATTTATATCACATTTATTTCCTATAGCCATTTCAAAGATATCTATCAATATACCCTTGTTGTTTACCGCTCTTGCTGAAATAATATTTTCTCTATTTTCCAAGAATCTATCGAACTTAGACTTTAAGTCCTCTGTATCAAGTAGGTAATTTTCATCAACTATAGGATTAATCAAGTACAGTGAAGATTCCTTGTTTTCAAGAACGTTTTTAATAGGTTTCTCATTGCCATAAGAAACGGCAAAACTTACTATAGAAGGAGGAACATTTATATCGTTAAACGTTCCAGACATACTATCTTTACCGCCAATAGCAGGAGCATCAAATATAAACTGAGCCTTCATAGCACCTAGTAAAGCTAGGAACGGTTTTGCCCATTTTTTCTCATCCTTACCTAGTTTTTCAAAATACTCTTGCAAACTTAGTTTCACTTTTTTGTGTGAAAATCCAGCTGCAACTAGGTTTGCTATAGACATAAGCACTGCATAATAACCAGCGTGATACTCAGATAGCATAGCCAAATCTGGGTCGTATGCAAAAGTCATAGCACTCATAGTATTTGTAATCTCACCCTCGAGAGGTATTCTGTGTAGCATTACATCGTTCGGGCTTAATCTCGTCTTGCCGCCTAGTGGGTAGAACACAGTAGCCGTACCTATTGTACTATCAAAGGTTTCGATAAGTCCTTTTTGAGATGAATTAGAAAGTTTAGATAGACTTTCATTTAAGTCTTCTTTTAATTCTTCTTCAGTATATTTCTTGAAGTAAGAATCTAGTTTTTCTGTATTCAAATCTAATTCTACTGACTGTTCTCTTTGTATTCCACCAGAATCCAAGAATTCTCTAGAAAAGTCTAGTACGACTTCGCCCTTACTAAACATTTTTAATCTACCGCTTTCTGTAACTTCAGCAATTACAGTAGATTCGATGTTTTCTTCGTCGCAATAAGATACGAATTTATCTAAATTTTCCTTGGCAATAACTACAGCCATTCTCTCTTGTGACTCAGAAATCGCTGTTTCTAGTGCGTTTAGCCCCTCGTATTTTGTAGGAACCTTGTCTAGATTTATATCTATTGAGTCTGCAATTTCCCCAACCGCAACAGCCACGCCGCCTGCACCAAAGTCGTTACAACGTTTAATCATTTTTGCAGCTTCAGATTTCATAAATAATCTCTGTAGTTTTCTCTCTGTAGGAGGATTTCCCTTTTGAACCTCTCCGCCAGAAGAAAGTAGTGATTCATCTGTATGAGACTTAGAAGAACCCGTAGCTCCGCCAATACCGTCTCTACCTGTTCTGCCACCTAGTAAAAGTACCAAGTCTCCTTTTGTAGGTGTTTCTCTGATGACGTTTTCCTTAGGACAAGCCGCTATTACAGCTCCTAATTCCAATCTCTTAGCCAAAAATCCCTCGTGATAAAATTCTTTAACTATTCCAGTCGCAAGTCCAATTTGGTTTCCGTAAGAAGAATAGCCCCTTGCAGCTTCCTTACAAATTCTGTATTGAGGAAGTTTTCCCTGCAAAGTCTCTTTTTTGGGTTTTGTAGGGTCTCCAGCACCAGTAACACGCATAGCTCCATAAACGTAACTTCTTCCACTTAGTGGGTCTCTTATAGCTCCACCTAGGCAAGTAGCCGCACCGCCAAATGGCTCTATCTCCGTTGGGTGGTTGTGAGTTTCGTTTTTGAACATAAGTAGCGCTTCTTTTTCGCTCCCATCTTCCATCTTGCAGTCTACATTTATGCTACAAGCATTGATTTCTTCTGATATATCAATATTGTGGTCTTTGTTTTTTTGGATATGATACTTGGCATTTATAGTAGCCAAATCCATAAGAGATACTGGTTTTGATTCTCTGTTTAAGTCTTTTCTAGCTTTATAGTACTCGTCTAGAGTATTTTTTATAACAGAATTACTTTCGTCATATTTAATATCGTTAATTTTTGTCGTAAAAGTTGTATGCCTACAGTGGTCTGACCAGTAAGTGTCCAGAGCCTTGATTTCTAGCATATTTGGAGCTCTATTTTCAGATTTAAAATAGTCGATGATAAAGTTCATATCTTCAACTGACATAGCAAGTCCATTTTGATTGATAAAATCTTCTGGGCTGATCTTGCCCTCAGTTAGTTCGTTTATAGGTTTTAACTCAGAACTATTGTTTATCGCTTTTTCAAAAATAGATAAATTTTCTAGTTTTATCTCCATACTCTCGATTGGATTTATGAGTTCTGCCTTTATTTCTTTTGCAAGTTCATCATTTATATTTGAAGTAAAACAGTATATTTTGGCACTTCTTACCTTTATGCCCTCTATTCCTGTCATACTTTCCAAAACCTGCCCAGCAAAGTCAGCCCTTTGGTCGTACTGTGCTGGTAAATACCTTATCGGCAAAACGTAAGGATACTCAGAAAAACCGTAGTCTATGTCAGCTATATCCACACTCGGCTCAGCCAACACATTTTTCGCAAAATAATCGATGTCAATTCTCTCGGGACTTTCTATCAAGTAATGATTTACTATTTTAAGTCCCTTTTCGTCAAAATTTTCAATGTTTTCTTTTAGGCTATTTTCAAGCCCCTTTGCTTCAAGATCAAATCCTGCTTTTTTACTAACAAAAACTTGGTACTTCATGGCTATTATCTCCTTTACTATAACAGAGACATTATACCATAAGATGGGCTAATCTTCTATTTCTATTTCATCATTATCATCATTTTCTTTTTCGAAGAGTTCCTGCAATCTCTCCAAATAGTAAGCGGAAAAATACATGTTGCATTTGTTTCACTTTTGCGATACAATATCCTAAAAGGAGGTAGTAATCATGGCAAAAACAGCAAATATCAATTTACGCATTGAACCAGAAACCAAGGCACAAGCTGAAGCACTTTTTTCAAGTTTTGGTATATCTGTAACCGATGCAATTAATATATTTTTAAACACTTCTATCATGGAAGGCGGTTTTCCATTTCAAATAAAACAACCTAGATACAATAGGGAAACCGAACTTGCTATATTAGAAGCAAAAAAAATCTTGGATGGAAGTATAGACAGTAAGGGCTATAATTCACTCTCAGAGCTTATGTCTGAACTTGATAGCGAGGTATAGCATTGCTAAAATTACATCCGACTTCTAAATTTAAAAAAGATTTAAAGAGAATTAAAAAACGTGGTTACGACATCAATAAACTTAATGAAGTTATTACCATGTTACTTGCTGAAGAGGAACTTCCAAAAACTTATTTAGACCATCCTTTGTCTGGTAATTACATTGGGTTTAGGGAATGTCATATAAGCCCTGACTGGCTATTAATTTATGCAATTGACAATGATAAACTAGTTCTCACAGCATCAAGGACTGGAACTCATACTGACTTGTTTTAAACGTATTTAAGATCTCTCCACTCACCTCGCTTGGTCGTGAGGACAGGCTGTGCCATTTCGACGCTCGAATAGTAAGCGATGTATTAACGAATAAGTATATGCTATATCAACTTGTTGTTTATAAGTAAATACGAAATGAAGTTAATATGTTGCGTCGTAACGGCGAGGCGATTTAGAACAGAACTAAAGAAATCGACGAGGGATAGCTTACTATTTTGTAGGATTCGGAATGGAGAAATCTTAGAACAGTAAAATCTACTCGCCTATTTCTATTTCATCATTATCATCATTTTCTTCTGAATTATCGTCAATAATTTCCACATCGTCGTCTTCATCATAATCTACGAGAGGTCCATCTTCTTCGTCTACTGGATTTTCTTGATTCTCTTGATTTTCAGGTGGGTCTTGAGCTTGTCCTTCTTCATTAGCATTTTCTTCTACGTTTTCTACACCAGTATTCGCAATTGTTTTTTCTACTTTAGAAACATAGTTTTTGGCTTCTTCTAGATCCGAAGAGACTAGGTACCAACTGCCACCTTCATAAGAAATATATTTCTTGTAATTTTGATAAGCCTTGTTGATATCTTCTTTTTTATCGTACATTCTAGCTACATTTAAGTAAATAAAAGGATTAAAAACAGTTTTATCAGAAAACTCCATACTTTCAAAAGCTTTTATGCCCTCATCGTATTGAGAAGTTTTTTGATAGAAATTAAGCAAAACTGATAGTACATCTATATCTTTTTCCATTTCATATTGTTTTGCGTAGTACTTAAGCGCCTCTTTTTCATATCCTTGTTTATAATTTAGTTCGGCTAGTTTTGATATAACAAATAAATCTTTTGAATTGAGTTTGTAGGCTTTTTCATAAAAATTAACGGCGTTTTTAATGTCATTTTTCTCATAGTATTTTGCAAGTTTTTTTACAACCTCAAAGTCATCCTGTTTTAGCTCGTACGCTTCTTTATAAAACTGAAACGCCTTTCTACTATTCAAGTTTTCATTCAAAAATGCCAATTTTTTTACAACCTCTAGGTCTCTTTTATAAAGGTTATAACTACCCTCAAAATATTTTTTACTCATGGCATAGTTTCCGTACCTATCGTATATAAATGCCGTCTTCTTATACAACTTTGGATCTCTTTTGTTTTTTTCAATTTCTTTTTTGTACATAGCAATAAGTTTATTGGCTAGCTCTAAATTATCTTCCTTATTATAAACTTTTTCATAATACTCTATAGCCATCTTATTATTTTTTTTGTCTTCGTATATTCTAGCTAGCGACTTTAAAGAAGTCATATTGTAAGTATCTTCTTCAAGCACTTTTTTATATTGTCTTATCGCCATATTACTGTTGTTATTTTCTTCATAGTTTTTCGCTATGTACAATAACGAAGGAATGTGTTTAGAATTTACACGCAATATCTTTTGGTAATACGATTTTGCCCTTGTTTTTTGGTAACTTTTTTCGTAAACGTCAGCCAGCCCCCTCAAGGAAGCGATATGTTTAGGATAGATGCTAAGAGCTTTATTAAATTCTCTTTTTGATTTTTCGAAATCAGCTTCCAAAAGGGCTTGTTTAGCCATCTCATAGTGTTCGTCAGCTGAGTCTATTTCTATAGCTATCATTTTACTGTCTTCTATCCAAGTAACCTCTCCACCCATAGCTCTTATCAAGTCACGAATAGAAATGTAGCTTACCCCATCATTTATTACCAAAGCTTCTTTCATCATATAGTTGCTATTCTTTAATCTAATCATACGAGATCCATTTTTGACTCTGTATGTTTTGCCATATCTTTCAAAGGAAATCTCCTTACTGTTTTTATTCCATGAAATATCGCAATCCAAATCTTCTAGTACTTTCCTAAGAGGAAGCATAGCATTTCCATTTAATGAGTATGGCTCATGAACATAGAATTTTTCTTTCCCGTTTATAGAAATTCTAATAGGTTCTGTATTTTTTCTTTTTAAAATCAAAGCGTTTGGAACTGCTCTCTTTGGAATCTGGACATATTCGTTTCTCACTACCAATCCACTTGAACCCCCGCCATCCAAATTTATAGCAGTATCTAAGTCAAGTTTCATAGCGAGATTTGTTAGAGTATTTAAACTCATATCTGGGCTAACTACTATGTATACAACTTTATCCTTTGTAATACCTATCATAGAGCGTTCTCTTCTTTTGTTTGGCGACCAAGATGCTAGACCATCTTTTCTCAAGTCCATGACTTTTTTTCCATCCAAAACGAGCACAGGAGCTCCGCCTACCGCTGTTTTTATACTAGGAAAATCATTTTTGTGCATCTTACTTTCTTTGTCATATAATTTATAAGAAAGTTCAATCCTATCCCCTATTTTTATTTCTCTACCAGAAATTTTTCCGCTAGATACGATTAAATAAGAGGAACTATCTATGTTTTTTGGAACTTTATCGTATATATTTACAACTCTTCTATCATTAACCTCTATGACATTCCTTTTTACATTGTCAATTTCGTGAAGGTATTTCGAAGTCAAAATCGAAATATCCCCATCTTTTCTTCCGTTTCTATTTAAGTATTTGACCTCAAAACCATAAGGCTCATCAAAATCACCATTTACTGAGGCAAGGATTCTAAATTTATCCCTTATTATAGAGATGTCGTTGTCTCCATCGAAAGCCATTAATATACCCCAGCTGTCTATAAAGTCAAATTCCCCGTTCTTAATTATAGTAGTTATTGGTTCTTTGATGACCTTTCCCATAGAGAAAAATCCAGCGTTAACTGCAGCAATAACCTCGCTATCTGGGGCTTTTTCTGCCGCCTTATCCGAAAGAGTCTTTAGCCACCTAGCTCTACCTATCTTGTCATCAGCAATCTCTATGTCAAAGTAGTTCTTTTTGTCTTTCATGTCTACTTTTACAAGGTGAAACTTACTTTCGTTGCCGTTCAAAGTGTAAATATAGCTTTTTACTAGGTCATCATTTTTTTCGATGGACTCTTCCGTTTCTTTTATTTCTCCTAAGTCATCTGCTTTATTATCGATTTCATCAGCAAACAAAGCTGGCGAAAATAATAATAAAAAACTTAAGATTAGGCTGTATATATATATTTGTTTTTTCACTTTAATTTCCTCCCACACGTAAACATGGAAATATCATTTACCATTTACCGCAATAGTAACACATTTTCAGCTAATATTAAACAATTCTGTTGCTTTTGTAAAAATTTGGGTAAAAATACCTTGAACGATTGAAAATTCAAGCTATAAATGTTATATTTAAAACTCCTAAATATATTGAAAATTTATTCTTAGGAGATAAAAACAAAGAAAATAAAAAAAGAAGATAATTGACAGAAAAGGAAGAGTATGGAACTAATAATTAACCCTTTACAGACAAAATCAAAAGAAAAAAGACTTACAGAAATGGTTGCATCTTCTGGTTGAGCAGCTAAAATCTCTCCAGAGATACTTTCGCAGGTTCTGCGAAAAATAAAAAAATCAGAAAACGAGAATTTATTGGTTGGTCTAGAACATTCGGACGATGCTGCTGTATACAAAATAAATGATAACACAGCTATAATTCAGACTCTGGATTTCTTTACTCCTATAGTGGATGATGCCTATGAATTTGGACAAATAGCCGCAGCAAATGCACTAAGTGATGTATATGCTATGGGCGGAGATCCCATTTTGGCACTTAATATAGTTTGTTTTCCAGACAACCTAAACCCCGATATCTTAAGTGAAATCCTAAGAGGTGGTCAAAACAAAATCGAGGAAGCGGGAGCTGCCCTTGCAGGTGGACATAGCGTGGTAGACAAGGAGCCAAAGTACGGTCTTTCTGTCACAGGACTAATAAACCCAAATAAGGTTATGTCAAATGACAAAGCAAAAGAAGGCGATGTATTGATACTAACAAAACCTCTAGGTGTAGGAATTATCAACACTGCCATCAAAAGAGGCTTAGCAAAAAAAGAGGCTATTGACAAGGCTATATTGTCTATGAAAACCCTAAACAAATTCGGAAAAGATGCCTGTGATGGACTAGATAACGTTCACGCAATAACTGATATAACTGGTTTTGGTTTGGCAGGTCACGGAATAGAAATGGCTGAAGCTAGTGAAGTTAGTTTTATTATAGATAGCAATAAAATCCCTTACATTGAGGAAGCAAAAAACTATATAGAACAGAATTGTATGGCTGGCGGTCTAAATAAAAACAGGAAGTTCTTTATCGATAGATGCGATATTTCAAAAAATGTTGAAAGCCATCTAGAAAGTATTATTTTTGATCCACAAACTTCTGGCGGGCTGCTTATAAGTGCGAGCGAGGAAGATGCCAAGATTATACTAGAGAGGCTAAAATCTAGCGAGCTAGAATATGCTGAAATAGGTAGGGTTACAAAATTTGAAGGAAAACACTTTATTTTAAAGTAAATAAGTACTTTAGTTTTGAATAAAAATAATTATTATGAATATATACAAGTCTGCAAGTTGCAGACTTTTTTTTGCCCTATTTCATATTAAAAGCAGCATTTTTTTGTTATAATCCAATCAAGCAAACTCGTAAGGTCTGAATATAAACGTAATTTTAATAAATAAGAAAGGAAGTTAATATGTCAGACTTTAGATACGAAATCACGGAGCGTTTTGGAATTTTATCGGAAAACGATAAGGGTTGGAAAAAGGAATTTAACAAGGTATCTTGGAACGGAAGGGATGCAAAATTTGATATCAGAGACTGGTCATCTGATGGTTTAAAAATGAGCAAGGGCTTGACCTTTACCGAAGAAG
>PDWI01007073.1_pt1 | contig 13814 bp, 17 predicted proteins | sample 1430891 | NCBI WGS metagenome assembly PDWI01 (sample SAMN01162508, study PRJNA174530) | Oral metagenome, whole genome shotgun sequencing project. | biome: Marine environment; feature: Marine mammal; material: Swab sample of the gingival sulcus; isolation source: swab sample of gingival sulcus...
GTGCCGAAAAGTGTGCCGAAAAATTTAATCCAAACTATCTTGCAAAGTTTTACACTCATTTGCCAATTTAGCGTAATCTTCTGTTACTTGTCTAGCAAATTCCGAATATTCCCTTGCCATTTCTTGTTCAGCTTCAATAATTTTTGCTGATAATTCTTGTTGAGTAAATCGGCGTTTATCTGTGGCGATTTTGGTTTTTGGATTTCTACAGGTTCGACTACTATCAACTGTCTTTTTGGCAATGGCGGTTGCTCTTTGGGTAAGCTTGTGCAAGCTGTCACTACTTGCGTTAAGCTTGTCACTAAGATTATTGATAACTTTTTCATTGGCTTGTTTCTCTTTTTCTAGTTTTGCTAATTTTTCGTTATATGCTTGCTCTTTTTTACGAGCATTTACTAGCAATTCATTTTGTTTTGCTAATGCTTGTTGATTAAGCTGATTTAGCTGATATTCATAGCTAGAAATTGTATTGTCTAAATGGCGGTCAGCTTTAGCAAGTGTTAATTGATGTTGCATTTTTTGGCTTTTAATGCGATGGCTAAAATACCAAGATTGACTACTAACAATAGCAATCAATATGGCAATTAACCCCTCACGCCAAAACTTTAATAGCAATAATGGCATGTTAAACCTCACATTCAAAGTTAGATTTTACGCTTAAACAATCCAAAAAATTCATTGCATGATTGGCGATTAAGCGTTTTTTATCATTGCCATTGATGATTTTGCGAGCTTTCATAAACTGATTAAAGCTACCGCCATAAATGCAATCATCAAGGGCTAATCCTGTAAACCAACCTTGTAACATACCCATAACAAGAATTTTACTTGCATATTCAGATTTAAGAGCGTTTTCAGGTGACATTACAAAATCAATTTGTAATTCTTCAGTGGCTTTAAAATAATTTGCAAGCCAAGTTAATTGCACATAGCCACGCCCATAGTACAGATGAGGATAATCTTTTTTAAGGTAACATTTCCCCATGTCATAACAATATTCAAAGCCATTTGAATTTTTTACCCATTGCCCATATTTGCGTTTTTTGCCTTTGCCATATTCTTCAATCGGTTGCATAGTGTGAGCGGTTTCATGCCATGCGGTCGCAAAAATATAAGCAACATAACAGGGATTAGCAATTTTATATTTGTTAATCGCTGACATAATCGCATTAATGCCGTCCACTTGCCCTTGATTTAGTCGCCCAAAATGCTTGCGGACAATATTAAAATTAATCTGCCATTCGCTATTTGTGCTATCAAATCTTGCTGTTGATTGCTCGCCCCAAACGCCATCATTATTTAATAATAGCGTTTTTTGCAGTGATTTAATCGCTTGTTTAATGCGGTTATTTTCGAATTGTTTCATCGTCTTGCTCCTTTTTGGGTTCACGATTTCTTGACCGTCTATCATATCTAGGGTCACTGTAATCAATCGGCTTATCAGCGTGTTGTATTGCAAAAATAGCTTGTTTAATTTCTATCACTATTTCGCTAAACGATTTACCTTTGAGCATTTCAACTGCTCGATAGACGATACCAACAACCAATAAGCCAAATATCCCCAACATCAGATAAATAAATCCTTGACCTGCATTATTCATGTGCAATAAGTCATAATATTGCAAAAATACAGGCGTTCCTGTTAAGCTAATCGCCACGCTTGCAGTGGCTTTAATCAAAACAAAAGTATTGATTTTTAACTTGCCATCTTTATCAATATCACCACTGAACACTAATCCAAGCAAAGCCCCAATTATTGCTAGTAATGGCTTAAATAAAAGGGCGATTAATTTATAAATCGCCCCAACTATTCCCACGTTTTCAATTGGCATTTATTGCCTCCTTTCTTTTTAAACATTTAAGCTAATCACCCCATGAAAGTCTAAGCGAGTATTTATGGGCAAAATATTTTCACTAAAAATAGTGATATTTTCATTATTTGCCCAAATATCCACTAAGCCTTTTTGGTCTTTAATTTCAAATAAATCTTTAGGAATACAGTTTGCGGGAAACTTACCAAGCCGAGTTTGCCCTGTAAAACTTTCTTTAGTATGTATTCGCAAATGAAAAATACCCATACCATTATGAAAATCTAAGACATATGCGTAATAATCCCACTTGTCACTGACTGAAAAATTACTATTGGTAATTTCTATTTTAAATTTATCTCTTTCAGGTGGAGAATTATTGTTAGTTTCAGGATTGAGAATTAACTTATTTTCATTATCAAATGCAAAATAATCAGAATGTACGGCAAGTTGAATTTGTCTAGTAATAGGATTTAGAACAAAGCCCTTGCCTAAGTCTTTGAGCTGAATTACAATTATTTCTGACATAATTAATCCTTATAGATTAAATACTTGTTTAAAATCCTTTAAATCCGCATTGGTAAATGGGAAAATATCAAAGTAATCATCACCAATATTAAACACTTTTTTATAGATATGAAAATCATAAGCTATTGAGTTAATAGGGCGGTCAATTGCAATATCTTCATCAATATGATTAGTTTGATGTATCGTATTATTAGGTGATGAGCCTATATGATTGGCGGATTTTTCACCATTAGACTGATAAACATCACGAATTTGCGATACGTTCATCATCATAAAGCTAGATAATTTATCATTGCCTAAGTAATAAAATCCATCTCCTGCGGGTTTATGCTCAAGTGACAATTCTGTTTGATTAATTTTATTAAAATCAAGCGGATTATTGATAAAATTCTGTTGAATATTATCAACTTTATAATCTGCTAACTTATCTAAATTAAACTGATTTTTTGATTCAATTTGTCGAATTTCGCCACCGTAATAAAGAGCTTTATCTTGAAGTTGGGTAAGCAAAAGTTCTTTATTAATATGATAAGTTTTAGAAGAATTACTATCACTTGAAATATTATGAGTTGTTGTATAATTGGTAACTCTAGCCGTGGATAAGTCATCATCTTTTATAAAATGTGAAAGCTCGCTATTTTGTACTAATCCAACTTCAAAAATAACCCCTTTAAAATCGCCCCATTCGGCATTTTTATCCGTGTTGGCTTGGGCATTCATAAGCGTTAAAAAGTTATCTTGTAATGATGTATTTTTAAGCAAGGTTAAATCAATAATATCTTTTCGCTTGTTTGGTTCAGCTTTAACATAGCGTTCCCAATCTTTCTTATTAAAATCATGTTTAGCGGTGGCATAAAAAGCCACACGAGCGATAAAAGGTTTTAGAACCTTGCCATTTTCATCAACAAATTCTGCAGGCGGTTTGCCCCCATTCTGATTTATATCGTGTGAATGGGGGCGTTCATCTTTGCACCATTTTTACCACCCTTAATAATCGCTCCCAAGATTTCACCACTTGTATTTTTTAGGGTGACTGTATGAACACTCGCCACCAAGTCATTAACTTTGGTTGTTAATTTATTAGTTGTCATATCATGCTTAAATTCGAGCGATTGAACGCCACCACCCTCCGCATTAATTAACGCTAACATATCATTTTTATCAACCATTAAACCGTTAGCAGTAATTTTTGCAAGATTGTTTGTATCAGGGTCAATAATTAATGTTGCGGTTAAAGCACCATGTTTGCCATCACCTGCTAATTGAATCGCATTAGAATTTGTTTTCAAAATGCTAAAAATCGGACTTGCAGTATCGAATGTTAGAGTTTCACCGTTATCACTATCGGTAAAAGTAATGACAGTACCCTCAATAGCGGTATCGTCGGTATTATGTTCTAATACGCTGATATCTGCCTCACCTTTTAGCGTGGCGTTGTCAATGTCAAAACTTGCCCCTGTATATTCAAAAAGCTTAAGTTTTTGTTCAGCGGGGACACTGACTAGCTGATATTTGAGCATATTATCATCAGTGATAACATGCTCAAATTTTTCTGCAAGTTGCCATTTTTTTAATTGCTTATTAAAAACAAAATCAATGCCCATTTCTTTCGGTTCGATTACACTGATTTCAGGAATGGTTGTGTTTGCTGTATTATTGCTCATAGATTACATCTCCGCTTGTATTTTTAACTAAAAAATGTGGGTGTTGTGATTGATTGTTATCGCTATTGTTAGCGTTTGGATTGCTTGGGGGATTATTGTCTTGATTAACATTAATTAAACCCGCAACATTTAATTCGATACTATGCCCACCACAACCCCCACAACTGTGATGATGGTGGCAAGAATGTGAATGGTGATTACCAATAATTAATTTTGCCATGTTACTGTTTCCTTTACATTTAATCTAAAAATATCGCTATGGCGAATAACACCGCTTTCATCAATAAATTGCACATCAGCAAAATAAATGCCACGAGCAACATGGCGAGGAATTGCCATAAAAAAAGCTCCTTGCGGAGCGTTATTAATTTGGATAATCATATTAGCGATTAATTTGCTATTAACATCTCGCATTTGCGAATTTATTTGCATACTGCTAATATCAATCGGATTATTGTCATCATCAGTAAGTAAACAGGTTATTAAATTATCATCACCTGCTTTGGTGTTGATAGCTTTATTTGTGTGATACATGTTTAATCCTTAAATTTTACATCGTGCATACTTTTCATGATAATCTACATCAGTGTTACCAAGTGATAACCGCCATATAGAGCCATCAGCAAGGTGACTTTCGATAATTGGTAAGTGGTCAAGTTTTGGATTTCTTTCCCTAAGTCCCGCCCGTGCCTCTGCCTCAGTATCATATTTGATACTTGAGCCATAAATTTGCCAATAAGTTTTTATTAGTCTGTAGCCATTTTCACATTGATTAGGTGGCGGAGTAATTTTATCTTTATCAATTGGCTTTGCAGTCACCACATCACAAGCAAAAGTAAATACGCCTCCGCCATGATTAATAATGCTTGGTGCATTTGCCCATTGCACTCTGTGCCATTGCAAATGTGAACTTTCGCTAAACATTCGGCAAGCAAATGTTTTATCACGAGTTAACCGCCAAAATGACATTAAGTAATCATAATGTTCAGATGTTAAAGAAAACTCTAACTTAGCTTTATGAGTTGCTCCAATGCGACAACGGCGACGGCGTGGCATTCCGCTTGCCATAGCAATAACATTTACATCATTACCAATGGTAGCGGAGTAGGGAAAAATCTTAGGTACAAGTAGTAGCATTTTCATGATTATTTATCCTTTAATTCTGCTGTTTTTTAATGTAGAGACAAGGCATGCCTTGTCTCTACAAATTTATGGTTACTTGTTATTCTCACTTCGCTGTCGCTCGTCTTGCGAGCGGACGAAATATATTTCATTTTATCCGCTCTCATCCATTGAGTAATACCGCTCATCATAATTAATCGCACTGATTTTATTAGTGATGCCCTCCGATGCCTCTTTGCTTGTGACAATATAAGCATCTTTTTTGCTATGATGATTAGCAACTAATTGATATGTTGCTTGTACCACATTTTCAAAGCTTGTTGAAATTGTATGTAGTGGCAAACGTGGTAAAATAACATTAAAGTCATCTTGTTTAATCACTTGCATATTATCAACAAAACCATTAGTCATTTGAATAAAAATCGTATGACTATTAGCAGAAACTTCCTCATTAATCGGCTCGGATAAAGTCATTACAATTTGATTATTATCAGTGGTTAAGTCCGTCACAATTCCTTGCATTACATTTGCTCGCAATTGGTCAGCGACCTCGATACGTTGTGAGCGGATAATAATATTGCTTTCGTCCGCTCCATCAAAATGTACCGTTTTATAACTGTATAAATGCTTATGCCAAATCCGCCACATATGAACTAATGCTTGTCTTTTATTACGCACACCAACAAGCGTTTTTTCATCAGGGTTAACAGTGTTTTCTGATGTTTTGGCGGTAACTTGTGCATCATCTTTGGGACTTGCATATTTCACAATCACACCATCAAATTCACGATTAACGCCAAAACTTTCCGAGCGTTCATAGCTATTTGGGAGCATATTATGACTGTTAAAAATTGCTACGCCCACAGGTTGCGGACGTTCAAAATGTAATCGTAATTTATTGTTATAGCGGTATAATTGACAAAATACTGCTTGTGCCACCGTCTGCAAAGTTTCCTCGCTACTGATGTTATTTTGGTCGAATGTATGACAAAACTGGGCACATTCATCAGTACCAAAATACGCCCGCTGTAACGCCAATTCTGCGATAATTTGCTCGGTATCAATTTGATTATCGCTTAAATTACCGATTTTGCTATCAGTGGCGATATGATAGATAATATCTTCAGCTTTTTTACTTGCAATTAATTCGCTTGTTTTGCGGTCAGCTCGTCTTACTTTGCGAGTGACCAACAAATTTAATTTGCGTTGTTTAATTGACAAAGCCCCTTCAGTCGCCTTAGTTTTTACACTAATTCTAGTGGTATCAGGGTCGGCAAATTCATCTGTTTGGATAATGCGGATTGCGTATAAATCTTTAATTTTTACATTTTGCGAAACGGCTAATTTTTTAAATTTTGGGTCTTTATTAATGTTTCTAGTTATTCGTCTAATACGAAATCTCACCTTACCACTAACAAAGATTTGAAAAGTTTTTGCAGATGTTTTGCGGACTTCTTCATCAGTTGAATAATGAGCTGTATTTGTCGTATAATCTGCTAACTTTTCAATCAATCGCCCCTGAATTTTAACATTTTGAGTTTGTAAACTATTGGCAATCGGATTATTATCATCGTCTAATTGCTCAACTTGTACTTCACAATCAATCGTTAAAGGAGCGTATCTTTTATTATTCGAGCTTGTCACATACAAGCCATTATGAGCGATTAGACTAAACATCACCCCTTGCGATTGTGGCATATCAAGATAAAACCACCCTTGCCATAAGTTATCGCTTTCGGTTGATAAAGTCGGACTACAAGACAGTGTACTATCATTATTATCAATCAGTTTTTGCCAACTTGGATTGATATTTTGCGGATTTTCTAAGCGTAATGTTTTATTATCATCAATCGCTTGCACCTTATAATTGCCATCAAATCCATATTTAATCGCTATGGGTGGTGTATTTGGGTCGTTATCATCATCAACAGTGATATTATTTGCACTTTTAACATCAGTTGCCCCCTCAATCTTAATGTCATCGCCAACATTAAAATTAGCATTAAAATTAAAATCACCATCAAGAATTTTAATAATATTGGGAGATTGGAAGACAATTTTTAAATTGTCACCGTTTAAATAATTATCAGGACAAGGCAAATCTTGACCGTTTACGCTCGAATAACGTTCTGTTAAAAATCCTGACATAAAACGTTCTTTGTCCGTCAGATTATTACCGATTTGCATACTCGGAGTAAAACCTTTATTCGTCGGAAAAATTTGTACAGTTGTTCCTGCAATTTGCTCGACTAGCGTTTTATTATCTCGTACTTGATGAATTTCATAATCGCCACGTCCCAAACAAAGCAAGCTATATTCGACTTCTTCATTATCAATATAGACACTATAAGTCGGAGCAATCAAATCAGGATAAGCCCACACTTGCCCAAAAATATCGGGTACACGACCGCCCAAACGCTCTCTATTTGTCCGCTGTGCCAATCTATTATTGGGACTTGGTGGTTGTTTGCTAGCAGTTGGAATTTTGGGCATCAAGTTACCTAGTAAGGCTGAAACTGCTCGATAACCTGCATAAAAAATAAAGCCTGTGATTGCCAAGCCGATACCATGAGGAACGACAACCGCATAAAATTTACCCTGTAATTTTAGTAAATTATCTACATCTTTTTCGTTTTTTGGGGTAACTTTATGCTGAAAGTTCTGGTGATAAACTTCAACACAAGACGGCAAACAATCACTTTTAAAAGCACTTTTTAGCAAGTCAATCAAGTTTGAACCGTAAAAACTTTCTATTTCGCTATTGTCTAAGCTATTGCGAATAACCGTTAATTCAATCTGTTTTTTTAATAGTTGCATAAATATTACCTTTTCTGTTATTATTTATACTGAATTTGATATAAAAGTAACTTACTAAATGAAACCGTTAGAATTTTTAGGTAGTTCTTATGAAGATTTTTTAGAATTTCCTAAGCCTATTTTGCAAAAAGCAGGTTATCAGCTCCATTTAATTCAAATGGGTAGCATGCCGATTGATTTTAAATCTATGCTAACAGTAGGGCGTGGCGTGCAAGAGTTACGTTTAAAAGATACAAACGGAATTTATCGTGTTGTTTATACAGCGAAAGTTGGTGATTGTATCTATGTTTTGCATGCTTTTAAAAAGAAAACGCAAAAAACACCGCAAAGCGATATTGAACTTGCAAAAAAACGCTTAAAAGACCTATTACAACAACTTCAAGAGCAAGAACAGCAGGAAAATAACCATGAGTAATCCAAGATTTAACAGTGTTTGGGACGCTATTGCTGATAACCCTATGGAACGTGCTAATTTAAAAATGCGTGCTGACTTAATGGTGCATATTAGCCAAATCGTCAAACAAAAAGGTTGGACACAAGCCCAAGCCTCAAAACATTGTGGTATTAGTCAACCAAGAATGAATAATCTATTGCAAGGGGATATTAGCAAATTTTCTTTAGATGCCTTAGTTAATATCAATGCAAGTTTAGGGCAAGCAATCAGCCTTAACTTTTCGGAAAATAAAAGCCTACTCGCTTAAAACTATTTTCAAGTGTGCAAAGCGGTTGCATTACCACGCCGTTTTGCGTTAAATGTAAAACTTGATTGTCATACCAAATACCCACATGCGAGCTATCGGTATCTCGCATAAGTACAAAACAGTTTTGTATCGGCTTATCCAACTTGACAAAGTTTCTAAGATTTTTTGCTTTAAAATGCCCGCTTGTAAGCATTAATTCGCTTATATCAATTCCCGTTAAAAATCGGTAGCAATCAATCGCAAAATGCTCACAATGATAGTTATCGCTGTATTCTAATTTGTGCATTTGTTGCCAATTTTTTAACATTAAAGAAATCCTCGCAATAATGGGAATTTATCCAAAGTATAAGCAATGCCTGTTTTAGTTAAATTCATCTCTTTAGCTTTGCAAACAAAGACAGAACCCTCTTTATTTGGTTGCCAATCGCTTACCTCTAAACCGAGAACGCTAACAATAGGCTTGCTTAAATCACTCATTAAATATTCACGATAATTAAGAATAGGTTTTATATTCATGTGATTACCACTGCGGAGACGGTCAATATCAAAAGGAAAATTTACCCCCAAGTCCGCCACGCCAATAGTGATACTTTGGTCTAAATCATCATCGGTTTTGCCTTTTTTGATTGTAATGGGTGAATATTGATAATCGCCTTGATTTCCGTCTTCATGTGTTACTGTCACCCCATCAACACAATTTTGTACATAGCGATAATCATTAATCCAACTTGGGTGTGTAACTTCAATTAATTGCAATCGTACTTCGTCAGGGTTGCCTTGTAAAAAGTAATCATAATCGGCTTGGCTTGGCATAGGGTTTCCTTTTTTATAAAAATATATGAAAATAATCATATATAAACTTGCAATATATGATTATTTGTAGTATAATACAACCTCAAATTCAATAACACAGGAGTTAAATTTATGTCGAATAAAATTGTTTGGCGAAATAAAGCATTAAAGCAATTAACTAAAATTGATACACGTTATCAAGGTATCATAAAATATAAAATAGGATTGCTTGCTAGTTTTCCCGAATGCGAAAATCTTGATATTTGTTCTATGGTAAATCAACAAGATATGTATCGACTTAGAGTAAATAACTACAGAATATTATTTAAATGGATTACTAATGAAAATCCAAAAATTATTAAGATAGAAAAAATCTTGAAAAGAGATAGTCATACCTACCACCCTAAATAAAATATAAATAAATATATACCGTTCTGTTCGGAACGGTATATTTAGCTCCAAATATTGATTTGAATTTTTAATTTTTAAAGAGCCCATAAGGACGGGAGTAATCATGAAAGTACAATTTATCAACAATTCAGAAGGGTATGCTCAATTTGTAGTATTACCCATCGATGAATATCGCAAACTTGCCACCGCTCACATTCCTGTTGATACAGAAGATAGCGATGATTGGCAAGAAATAGAAGTCGAAGAAAGCGACAATGATGATGCCTTAATCCCTCATGAAGTTGTTTCTATTATGGTTGATAAACAAATTAGTTTATTATCCGCATGGCGACATTATCGAGGGCTTACTCAAAGCCAAGTCGCAAAATTAACAGGTATTAAGCAAGCAAACTTATCAAACATGGAAAAAATAGGCAATACACCCCATTTAAGTACGCTTGAAAAACTAGCTAAGGCTTATGATTGTCAAGTGGCTCAACTTGCCGACTAATCTTTAATCGTATAACCAACAAAGCTATCTTGACTTGTTTCAAGGTAGCTTTTTATTACTTGCTCATCTTCTTTTTCTCGATGCGGAACGTACGCAACAAGTTTTAAATCAGTTTGATAAATTGCTTTTGTTGTATCAGAATTGCCCTCAACAATATGCTCTGTTTCCCATTCTTTATCATGATAACTACTCAAACATTTAACGGTTGGAGCGGTGACAAATAAGCACTTATATTCTCGCATTTTGCTATCTTCCAAAGTCATAGATACAAGAATATAAGCGGTTTTATTATCTTGATAAAACTGCATCAATTCATCTTGTTTATCGCCTTTTAACACGCAAGAAACATCAACAGAATAGGGCAAATGAGTGTCCAAACGCTGTTTAATTGGTAAATGTTGAGCGTTTGGACGGATAACATCATCAGCAATACCCACGCTAAAACTATTCAACGTAAGGCAAAAAGGGAATTTATTCATAATTATTCCTTATTTTAAACCACCCTAAATAATTTTGTAGAGACAAGGCATGCCTTGTCTCTACTTTAAAAAATAAATTTTATAAGGTGGTTATCTTGCAGGAGTTAAACCAAAATTATTTTTTAACGCTTTACTAACATTAGAATTAGGATTAGCAAGTTGAGCGGGGATTTGCTGATTAATCTCATCACTAATAATCACTTTTAGCCGTCCATCTTCTTGAAAAGCGGAGACATTGGCAGGGGTATTATTGATAATAGTCACTTCAATATTACCCATGCCTTTGTTACCGTTTCTAGCTTGCACGTCCAAAAATTTAGTTAATTTTTGGTTGTCTTTGGGTTTAACAACACGTTCATTTTTATCAAGTAGCCAAGTTCCCTCTTTTGGTACGCTTGCAATACCATCATGGGCTTGTCCAACAGGTTGTCTAACTGACTGTATCATGCTGACAATACTTGCACCTTGAGCCATTGCCCCCGCAATCAAGGGAATGTTTTGCGGAAAACCGATTTTTGATGCTTGTGCCACGTTTTGAGCGATGGCGATAGCAGATTGAGCGATTGCAAAACTTTTTTCTATCGCAAACATCAAACGATAGGATTTTGACTGTTTGCCTACCATATCGCCAATAATTTGGCTAATACTGTTGGCAATTCCTGTCATCTGACCGACGGCAATTTGACTTTTTGCCTTGTAATATTTTCGCTCTAAGTCAAGTTTTGTTTGCTGATATTGTTGTTCAGTAATCACTTGAGCATCAAGGGCATTTTGAATAACTTCAAGTTCCGCTTGCTTTTGTTTTGCCAAGTTATCAAGCTCACTTGTACCATTTAATTCACTTGTTAAATTCTTATAGTTACCAAGTGCCGAGCTTTGCAACTGCTTAATATCATTTTGATTTTTAGCGAGTAAAGCGAATTGAGCTTGCTGTTTTTGTTCAGCGGATAACTTAGAATTTAAGGTGATTTGTTCCCGTTCGATTTCATATTGATTAATCAAGCGTTGCAATTCAGTTTGGCGAAAAGCGGTTGCAGATTGGTTGCGAGCTTTTTCAGTCAATTCGATTTGCTTTAATTCAAGATTTGCTTTTTCTTTAATCCAAGCAATCGCTTGTTGTTTATCGCTATCGCTTAAGGTTAAATCAGTCTTAACTTTAGCAATTTGTTGCTTGGCATTTTGCTCAATAATTTGCTTTTCAGTCAGTTTAAATTGACTTAAGGCGGATAGCTTTTGTTGTTGATTATTTTGATAAATTTGCAACTCATTATTAGCACGCTCTTTTGCCTTAGCAATCAAATTTTGCTCGGTTTTTGGGTCAAGATTTTGTGCTTTAATTTCGGCGATTTTATCTTGTAAATTAATCTCAATTTTTTGCTTATCTTGAGCAAATTCCAACAATAAACGCTTTTTAACTTGTAAACTTTGTAAGTATTGCTGTTGTTCTTTTTCCTGTAATTTGGCTTGTTCTTGAGCAAACTTTTTGGCTTGGTTGCTATTACTTGTCACATAACGATAATTATTTTTATTGGCTAATTTTTTATTTAGCTGTTTATAAAAATAATCTCGGTTTCTGTGACCGCTTTTATATTTGGGATTGTTATATGCCCAACGAATATAATTTGTGCCAAGAACTTTTGCCCCTTGTTTGTAGCTGATATTGGCATTTTTTAAAAATAATCGGTTAGTTTTCGCATATGCTGACATGGTACGCATTTCTTTTAATGCAAAGCGTGCTTGTGCATTTAATGCCTCTTGCGTTTTAACAATTTTGTTATTTTTAATTAGTCCTTGCGATTTTAGATACTTAAATAAGTTTTTACCTCGTGAACCTTGCCAAGACAAGAAACCTAAATTATAAGCCTTGTTTTTTGGGTCAATATGACCACCATAAAGATACTTATTTTTATAGGCGTTTTCTCGCCCCACTTCAGCGGTAATAATTCGAGCCTGATTATCGGTTAATCCTGCATTTCTAAACGCTTGATAAACTTTAGTTTGATTATCAATGGCTTTTAAAACACTGCGATTAGTCTGTATATCTTGCTTGATTTTACGGCTATATACCGCTGATTGTTTGCGACGATACACGCTAACGTGCATGTGACCGCCTGTGCCTTTTTTTGATAACTTTTTATATTCATCAGACACCTTAATCACATAACCGAGCGACTTCGCTAATCTATAAAGTTGCTTTTCAACTACAGCGTGATTTTTTGGATTTTTTAGAGTAAAATCAATCGCTTTTCCGTAAATATGTTGGCTTTTATAAGGTAAACCATGATGATATTTATCATTCATTGATGAAAAATATACCATTTTATTACGAAAAACTTTATCTATAGCTTGGGCAAATTCAGCGGTATAACCTCTTAATTTTCCCCCTGCTATTGCCTCGCTTGATTTTAATTTTAAGCCCTTTAAATTTTTATTACTAACTAAGCCATTACCAAGATATTTAATCCCATAATCTGCTAATGTGGATTTTTGCGGATTAATAACTTTTTGTAATTTTGCTTGTTGTTTGGCTTGTTTTTCAATTGCTTTAGCGTTTTCTTCAGCCTCTTTAGTATTAATTCGCAAGCCTTTATTTTGCTGATTAATCGCCCCATTGGTTTTATAATAAATTGTTGATAATTTATCCATTTTACCTGTGGTAGCATCAATCGCTTTAGAAATTGAGCCGACACCATTCCGCACTTCTTCGCCAATATCCGACCAAGTATTTTTGGTAATATCCCATGCGTTGCCCATGCCTCTAGCTAATGCTCTCGCTTTATTTAACACACCATCAGCATTGCTAAAATTTTCGACTGTTATGCCAATATTGGCGATTTGTTGGGCAAATCCTTGTACTAAGCGACCAATAGCGGATAAACCTGTGGCAATCATAATAATACCACTTGCAACACCACGAGCAATCACTCCGACCGCTTGCAAAGTTGAGCCTAAGCCTTTACCTTGTTTTTGTCCATTCATAAAATGCACAATCAAGCTGTTTA
>PDWI01007074.1_pt1 | contig 13814 bp, 12 predicted proteins | sample 1430891 | NCBI WGS metagenome assembly PDWI01 (sample SAMN01162508, study PRJNA174530) | Oral metagenome, whole genome shotgun sequencing project. | biome: Marine environment; feature: Marine mammal; material: Swab sample of the gingival sulcus; isolation source: swab sample of gingival sulcus...
GAACCCATTCATTACGTGGATGAATGGCTGGATTTGGTTCTTAATGGCGATGTGAACCCGCTGGCTTCCGACGAGATAAAAATATCCCGCATGAACGATAAAACCAAAACAAAGGTTCAGCTGGAAAAAGCCCAGGGCTCCAAAGAGGCCAATCTGAGTCACCTGAAAAACCTCTTCATAAAACGTGAAAACATGGAGGCCGATCTTTCCCGCCAAATCCAGTCCATTGCGCGGCACGAACCCCACCCGTCCATACGGGGCATAAAGCTCCCCTACACCGGAGATCAGAAATCATCCATAAGCAGGGCCAATGAAATCCTGCGCAACCTTACCCGTCTGGACAAGGATATTCTCCATAACATCGGAAGATTCAACGACGCCGAAAAAGAAGTGGGAAAAATTGGTGATAAAATCCAGAAAATGGGCGGCTTGAACAAGGCCGACAGAGGGGTGATGGAATCCGAAATGGATAATATCCGCCAGATGGCCAAGATGTGTGTGGGCCGTCAGGGGAATCACTTTCCATTTCTCATGAAAAACTACTTCTTTCCCAATCTGGACCTTGTTGGAACCCGGGAAAATGTTATGCGCTGCATGGATGAGGTGGAGCAGGTAGATTCCGGCATTTTCCGGCGTACCTTCAGACAGAAAACCCACCGCATTGTTCCCCATACCATTATTGTTCCCTGCTACGGCGACAAGGGCATTTGCTGGGAGCCGTTTGAACGGTTTAACCGGGCCACCAGCCGGGGCAGAATTGCCATACCCATGTTTCCGAAGAATCTTAAACTTGCCGTTATTTACGCCCTGGGCGACCTGCGCTGGAATGTGGCCAAGGAAAAGGCCGCTCATTACTGGATGGAAGAAGGACTGACCGGTTATTACTACCAGTGGTTCAGCGCAAAAAAAATGCGCGGAGATGTCCGCCTGAGTTTTCTGGAAGATTACGCCCTCTGGATTCTCAAGGAAGTGGAGGGTGTTCAGAAACTGGACAAGGAAGTGCGCAGCATTTTCTGGCGCCACATTCCTTTCCCCCAGCCCGTAAAAGACATTCTCCGGAACAGGGGCTTTGTCTACAACGAACTCTATAAAAAGGATATGAACCGGGCCATGTCCGACGGTTATTGATTATCGTTCCGGTACAAGACAGGTCTGTTCAGACTGTTCCAACTTAAACTTGCTGCGGGAGGATTCAATGAAAATTGATAATACCACTGTTACAACAATTGATTATGTCATAAAAGACATTGACGGCACTGTGCTGGAAAGTTCGGACAACGAGCCCCTTGTTTCCCTGCATGGTACAGGCGTTCTGGCTCCGGGACTGGAGAAGGCCCTGGAAGGCAGAGAAGCGGGTGCTGAACTGGACATAACCCTTGAGCCGGAGGACGGTTTTGGCCGCCGCGATGAAAATCTTGTCCACATTGTCAGCAAGGATGATTTTGAAAACCCGGAAGATGTTGTGGACGGCCTGACGTTTCAGGCTGAAATTGACGGAGAAATCCGTTACTGCACGGTAGAGTCTGTTGAGGGCGACAAGGTAACCATTGACGCAAACCATCCGCTTGCCGGCCAGACCCTGCACTTCCGGATAAAGGTGAAGGATGTGCGCAAGGCCACGCCCGAGGAACTGGAACACGGCCACGCGCATCACCACGGCCACGCGCATCACCACGAGCACGGGCACTGCGGCTGCGGAGGCGGCTGCGGCTGCGAAGGCCACGGACACGACGGGCACGCGCACGGACACGCGCACGACGGGCACGCGCACAACCACGGGCACGCGCACGGCCACGGCCACTGCGATTGCGGCGGTGGCTGCGACTGCCAGAAACATTAACCCGGAACACCCATCCGAAACATAAAAAAGGGGCTGTTGCTCAAATCTCTTCAGACTTTCGCAACAGCCCCCGCACTTTCAATTCACCAGTTTACATGAATCAGTCCCAGTTCTCCTCCAGAACTTCCCTGGAGAACAGATCTTCCAGCTTGGGCTCGGTGCTGGGAATGGGCCAGGCCACCCAGGTGGTATTCATGAGGTGCTTGTAGGTAACGTTTTCGCTGACGCTGTTACCGCCCCAGGTGCCGCATCCCAGGGTAAGGGACATGGGCATGCCGTTGGTCCAGGCGCCGCTGTTGGCCAGGGCCTGAGGCTGATTCACCATAACACGGGACACCCTTACGGCTGTAGCCAGCTTGATGGCCTTGTCCCTGTCGGTGGTGTGGATACCGCAGCTGTGGCCGGGGCCGGAGAAGCTGGTAATCCGGTTAACCATGTCAATGGCCTCGTCAAAATCCTTGTAGGTGTAAAGCGCCACACAGCTGGTGAGCTTCTCGCCGGAGAAGGGGAAACCCTTGCCAATGCCGGTTTCTTCAATAACAAAGAAGGTTTTGCCTTCAGGCAGCTTTACGCCGGCCAGCTCGGCAATAACCTGGGGTGATTTGGCCACAATGTCCTTGTTCAGGTGTACGCCGTCGGGCCAGAGGGCTTTCTGGAACTGAGGCTTCTCGGCAGCCGAAACAAGGTAGGCACCGGCTTTCTCAAAGCTGGCCTTCATCTGGTCCAGCATGGATTCAGGTACCAGACAGGAGTTCTCGGTAGAACAGCTGGTTGCAAAATCGAAGGTGTTGGAGCGCATGATTTTGTCGGCAACCTCATCGGTGTTGGCCGTGGTGTCTACAATGGTTACCGCGTTTCCGGTTCCCACACCAAGAGCCGGCTTGCCGCTGGCATAGGCGGCACGCACCATGGGAGTACCGCCGGTGGCCAGAATCAGGTCGCTCTGAGCCATCAGTTCACCGCTGATTTCAACGGAAATCTGGTCCAGGGTCTGCACCAGGTCCACCGGCCAGCCGTGGCGCTCCAGAACGGCCCGCATTCTGTCGGAAGCCAGTTTACCGGTTTTAACCGACCGGGGATGGGGCGCAAGGATAATGGCGTTTCTGGTTTTAATGGCGCTGATAACTTTACCGAACGGTGTGGCCTCGCAGTTGGTTACAGGCACCAGGGCGCCGATAACACCAACGGGTTTGGCAATCTTGACCAGTCCCATTTTCTCGTCTGTTTCAATAATGCCGACGGTTTTGGCATCTTTGAGCTGGGCGTACACACCCTTAACCTTCACCATCATCTTGCCAATCTTGCTTGGCACATTACCCATGCCGGATTCTTCAACGGCCAGTTCCGCAATTTTCCTGGCAAAAGCTTCGGTGGTCCCGGAACGGGCCAGCCGGGCGCAGATGTCGTCAATTTCTGCCTGGCTCTTGAATTCAATCTGTTTCTGGGCCGCGCGGGCTTTTGCTACCAGATCCGCAATGTACTCTTTGGCATTTACACTCATAAATGTCCTTCCTTTTTGCTGCCTCCGGCATTATGCTGATTTTCATTTCTGCCGGAACAGTCAATATCATTCAATATAATCCCCCGCAACGCGGGGGCCGTTCCATTACACCAGCTGCACTATTTAACCAGCGAGTCGGTGTATTCCAGAGCCTTGTCTATAATGGCCATGGACTCATCCAGCTGATCCTTGTCAATGCAGAGCGGGGGAGCAAGGAAGAGGAAGTCCCACTTGGCAAAGGTGGTCAGGCCCATTTCCTGCATCCGGCCCAGCAGACCCGGAGCAATATTCTGAATGGAGTTGTTGAATCCGGCCAGCGGGGCGCGGGTTTTCTTGTCCGAGGTGAACTCAACACAGGCCCACAGACCCTTGTTCCGCACATCGCCCACACTGGGGTGCTTCTCTTTCAGCTCTTCCAGTTTCTGGCCAAAGTACACACCCAGGTCCCGGGAGTTTTCAATCAGCTTGTCGTTTCTGTACACCTCAATGTTGGCAATGCCGGCCGCGCAGGCCAGGGCATGGCCGGCGTAGGTTAAGCCGCCTACAAAGGGATGGTCCTGGAAGTGATCCCAGAGTTTCTTGTTCCAGATCATGGCGCCCAGGGGCACATAACCGCTGGTCAGGCCCTTGGCCGTGGTAATGATGTCGGGAACAACATCGAAATTCTCAATGCCGAACCACTTGCCGGTACGTCCCCAGCCGGCCATAACTTCATCGCTGACCATCAGAATGCCGTTTTCGTCACAGAGCTGACGCACACCCTGAACATAGCTCTTGGGCGGAATGATAATACCGTTGGTACCAACAATGGGCTCCATGAAAATGGCGGCAATGGTATGGGCACCGTCCAGCATAATCTGGGTTTTCAATACTTCCAGGGTGCGGCGGCCGCATTCTTCCGGATCATCGACGGTTCCGAAGGGGTCGTTATACGGGTAGGGACCAAAGTAGTGCACAACTCCGGGAATGCCCGGTTCGGCGGCCCAGCGCCGGGGGTCGCCGGTCAGGGTAATGGGACCGGAGGTGGCGCCGTGATAACCTCTCCAGCGGGAATAAATTTTCTGGCGGCCGGTGAACATGCGCGCGGCCTTAATGGCGTTTTCGTTGGCTTCGGCGCCGCCGTTGGTAAAGAACACGTAGTCCAGATCGCCGGGAGTAACCTCGGAAATCATCCGTGCCAGCTCGGCTTTGGGCTCGGTTCCAAAAGACGTACCCACATAGCAGAGCTTGTCCATCTGGGCCCTCATGGCATTCAGAACATGCTGATTTCCATGGCCGATGTTGATGCAGAGCAAACCGGCGGAAAAGTCGATGTACCGCTTGCCTTCCACGTCCCACTGGTAAATCCCCTCGGCCCGGTCCATAATAATGGGCTTCAGGCCCTTCTGGGCTTTCCAGCTGTAAATGACATGTTCCCGGTCCATTTTCTGGATCGAGGCCATCCTTGATTTTCCATTTTCAGACATACGCAACTCCTGCTCCGCGTTTCGCGGAAACTCGCCGGGACCATTCTGTTTTACCCCTTGACCAAAACGGCCGTGTTGAAGACGGACAGTATCCGGGTATCCTCAGGCCGCTCTGCCGCCGGGAAAAGAGCCTCTGGCGTTTTGTCATAATCCAGCATAAAATTGGACCTGGCAAGATCCATTTTTTTGAATTTTCAGGGAACCAATTATGGGAAAAGAACCGCTTTCAAACACCATCCTGCTTTCCGTGGGCCGCATTAACCTCCACAGAGACGCCTCGGAGCCCCTTCACCTCCAGCTCTACCGGGCCCTCCGGGAAAAGATTCTTTCGCGCACCCTGCTGCCGGGCGAAAAACTGCCCTCCTCCCGTAACCTGGCCGAGGAGCTTCAGCTGGGGCGCAACACGGTGGTTAACGCCTACAACCGGCTGGCGGCCGAGGGGTTTCTGGAATCGGCGGTGGGCTCCGGAACCATTGTCTCCTCCCGGCTGCCGGAAGAGTTTACCGCAGAAACTGCCGCTACGTACCAGACACAGAGAGAAATGCCTTCAAGCCAGTTCTTTGAGGAAAACTCCATTTCGCTCCGGGGGCAAAAGCTCATGGACGTGCCGCATCTGGAAGAAACCTGTCTGGCGCCTTTTACCCTGGCCCACCCCTTTATTGACGAGCGCTTTGTTACGGTCTGGGGCTCCCTGATGGCCAGGGCCTGGCGGCGCATGACACCCAACCAGTTCGGCTACCCCTCGGCGCTGGGCTACAACCCCCTGCGGGAAGCGGTGGCGGCCTATCTGCGCACCTCCAGGGGCGTACGCTGTGTCAGTCACCAGATTATCATTACCGACGGAGCCCAGCAGGCTCTGAACATCATTGCCCAGCTGCTGGTGAATCCCGGCGAAAACGTGTGGATTGAAGACCCCTCCTACGACGGGGCCAAGGCCGCCTTCCGAAGCGTGGGGGCCAATCTTGTGCCGGTGGAAATTGACGAAAACGGATTCCACACCGCCAGGGCCATGGAAAAAGAGCCCAGGGCCAGACTGGCCTATGTTTCACCCTCAAACCAGTACCCCATGGGGGTAACAATGAGCCTGGAGCGCAGGCTTCAGCTTATTGCCTGGGCCTCCGAAAACAAATCCTGGATAATTGAAGACGATTACGACAGCGAATTCCGCTACGAGGGACCGCCGGTTATGTCCCTTCAGGGAATAGACCGCTCTGAGCGGGTTATTTACATTGGAACCTTCAGCAAGGTGCTGTATCCCGGCCTGCGTCTGGGCTACATAGCGGCTCCCGTCCACCTGGTGGAACCCTTGAGCGTTATTCGCGCCCACACGGACCGGGGCTCTCCCATTCTCCAGCAGATTGTCCTGAACGACTACATCCGGGGCGGACATTTTACGCGCCATATCCGGAGGATGCGGCGTCTGTACGCCGGGAAGCGCCGGGCGCTGGCAGAGGCCGTGAACACCCATCTGGGAGACATTGTTACTCCGGGGAGCGGCACGGCCGGACTGCACATTGTTGTGCATCTGGCACCCGGAGTAAACGATGTGGAACTCTCCCGGGCGCTGCACATACGGGGCTATGTTGTGCCGGCGCTCTCCTCCTACGCCCTTCTGCCCCGGGAAAGCGGGGGCCTGCTTCTGGGTTTTACGGCTCTGGACCTGGATGACATGGACGATGCGGTGGCCCGTCTCCGCCCGGTTATTGCCGACACCGTTTCCCGCTCCGTTAACAGGTCCTGAATCAGTAGTTCTTTGCCTTGATAAAGACCAGAATAAGAGACTGAAGAACCGTTGCGGCCATCAAAACCAGTGCCGCCCAGAGAAAACCCAGGCTCCAGGCCGTATTTATCAGCTGGAAAAGCGAGGCCATGCCCAGAATGATGAGGTACTCAAAGCGAAACGCGAAACGCCAGATAACCCTTTCGGTGGGGTCAGGAACCGCGCCCCTGTGGTTGGCGTAGGCCACAATAAACGGCGGCATCAACGTGGAAAACAGCAGGGCAAAGAGCATAAGGGCCAGCTGTCTCTCGGAGCAGGGAAAATCAAAAAAGAAAAACGCGCCAATAAAAAGCGCGTCGGCAAAGCGGTCGGCCACACCGTCCCACCAGGCCCCTGTCGGGCTCACCTTCCCCGTAAACCGGGCCACCTTGCCATCAATAAAATCGCAGAGGCTGCCCAGAATAAAACCCGCAAGTCCCGGAATCAGATACCCGAGAGCCACCAGGGTAAACCCGCCAACAGAAAAAAACAGGGACAGGGTTGTCCAGGCGTTGGGCGACAGAAAAGAAAACACGCGTCCAAAACTGTCTCTCAACCAGGGTTTGTCAAAAAAATCCTTTTGCATAGTCTCCCCGTATTGTGCCATTACCGGCCGGGGCCTTCAAGTTCCCCCATTCCTGTCTGCACTGTTTTTATGCGCTCTGTTCATACCCCGGGCCGCAGCCGGGCAGAGGCCGCATACCGCTATCTGTTGGCGCGGTACATCATGTCCATTATTCTGCCGCCGTTCTCCACGTTGGTGTATCCGGCCTGCGTCAGCAGCTTCCGGGCGTAGGCACTCCGGGCACCGGAAGCACAATACACTGTAATGTCCCTCTCAAAAGGGCCCATTTCCGAAATCCGGGCCGGTATTTCATCCAGCGGAATATTCACGGCCTCCGGATAGGCTCCGGTCACAAACTCTTCGGGTGTGCGAACATCAATAACAATGGGTGCCGAACCTTCCAGCGGGCTGGTTTCGACAGCCCCCTCGGGCACGGCCTCGGGCGCGGCGGCCTCCTCGGAAGACGCTTCAATACTCCTGGACTCCAGCTCGGCAACACCGACATCCATTGAGGAAAAGCCCAGTGTCCGCTGAAACCTTTCCAGGCTCACATAGCCTCCGGACACGTTCAGCAGCCGGGTAAAACCGGCCTGGTGCAGGCGGCGCAAAGCCTGATGGCCCTTCTTGCCCCTGTCACTGACAATCATAATGGCCCGGTTCTTGTCCAGTGAGGCAACCTCCTCTTCCAGACGGGAAAGCGGCACATGGACAGAGCCGGCAATATGGGCTTTTTCCCTGGCAAAGGTGTCCCGGACATCCAGAATATGGGGCGAGTTCTCCCCCGCCCAGGCGTCCAGCTCACCGGCAGTCAGGGAAGGGCTGTAGCCGCTCATACGGTTTTCCGCCGTAAAGGCCGCCATGTTGAGCGAATCGTTGGCCGTTCCCAGCGGAGGCGAGTAGGCAAAGTCCATGTCGGCCAGATTGCTGACCGTCATTTTCAACGCGGCGGCAGAAGCCAGAACATCCAGACGGCGGTCGGCACCCGCATAGCCGGCCGTCTGACCGCCCAGAACAACCCCCGTTTCCCGGTTGTAAATCACCATGACCGTTACCGGCTGAGAGCCCGGATAGTACGAAGTATGATGCTCCTTGTGCACAACAACCGCGTCGGCCGGGATACCGGCCTGCCGGGCGGCCTGAAGACTCAGCCCCGTGGAGCCGGCCACAGCCTCAAACACCCGGACAATGGAGGTGCCCAGAGAGCCGGTGTAAACCTGTTTGCCGCCCAGCGCGTTGCCTGCGGCAATTCTGCCCTGCCTGTTGGCCGGACCGGCCAGGGGAATGCGCACCTTTTTACCGCTCACCCGATGGGGAATTTCCACCATGTCACCGGCGGCCCAGATGGCCGGGTCGCTGGTCTGCAGATATTCGTTAACCAGAAGGCCGCCGGCCTCCCCAATGTCCAGCCCGGCGTCTTTGGCCAGCTGCAGTGTTGGTCTGACACCCACAGACATAAGCACCATGTCGGCCTTCAGCTCCACTCCGCTGTCGAGCAGCACCGACGCCTCTTTCACTTCCGTTACCGAGCGTCCGGTCAGAATTTCCACACCGTAAGACTCAAGTTCCTCTGTCAGAAAACCCGCAATCTCTCCCTCAAGGTTGGGCATAACCTGGGGCAGCCGTTCAACCACCGTTACCTTCAGTCCCCGTTTTCTGAGGGCCTCCACCATCTCCAGACCAATAAAACCTCCGCCAACCACAACGGCATTCTCAGGCGAACGGGAATCAATAAATTCATGAATGGCATCCATGTCGTCCAGTGTCCAGAGAGAAAACACATGCGCTCTGTCCACCCCCGGCAGGGGAGGAACAACCGGCTTGCCGCCCTGGGCAAGAATGAGTGAATCGTAGGGCATTGTCTCTGTCCGGCCCGAAGCGCCGTCCCGAACTTCCAGCGTTTTCGCGCTTCTGTCAATCTTTGTAACTTCACTGAACAGTTTGACCGTCACATTGTACTGATCCCGGAAACTCTCGGGACTCTGCAGGATAAGCCGGGAGCGGCCCTGAATATCTCCGCCTATGTAATACGGCAGACCGCAGTTGGCAAAGCTCACATCCGGTCCGGCCTCAAGAATGGTAATTTCCGCGTCTCCGGAAACCCTTCGGGCCCGGGCCGCGGCGGTAGCTCCGGCAGCCACGCCGCCGACAATAAGCAGTTTATGCATTGCAATACCCCCGAACAATATCTATATATAAATATTATTATATTGAAGCGTCTTCGTCAACCCGCCGGACAAAGCTGTTCATGGCAAAGTTGACCAGGCTCATAACAATAATAAACTGAAAGAGACTTTGAACAAACCAGAGCACCATGCCCCCGGCGCCAAAATAAATACCCGCGTTCAGAAACAGTGAGAGAAGAAGAATGACGGCCAGCAGGGGAAGGATGAAAAACGCCAGAAACAGTCCGGCAATAACATTCCGGTTCTCCAGATAGAACTGCCGGCTCACTCCGCAGGAATCGGCCCCCCCAAGATTCAAACTCAAATGAATAAACGGCGCCAGACCATACCTGTACAACCCGGAAATAAACAGAAAAAAGCCGGCAAAAAATCCCAGGGAAGACAAAAGGGGAAGGTTCAGCGCCATTCCCAGAACAATGCCGCCCACCAGAACACCCAGCGGTTTGAGCAGCACCGGCACAATCACCCGCAGCACAACCTTCAGAAAGGGCACATAGTCCGGAACGGCACGGACAAGCACTTCGGTAAAGCGGGGAAAGGTGCGCTCCCGGAACTGCCTTATGCTCACCGCCAGAACATCGCCCAGATAAACGGCAACCAGCATCAGTACACACTGAATCAGGGTGTAAATTCCCAGCATTTTCAGCGATGCTGCCGCCATGTTCGCGGGTATTCCCCCGCCGGCAAGCCCTTCATTCCCCGCGTTGCCACCGGCCGGGCCTCCGGGCAGGTCGCCAGCCGGGCCTCCTCCGGGCAGATCGCCAGCCAGCTCCCCGGGCAGCTCCAGAGCCTGCACCGATTCAATAAACTCGTTAAACAGCCGCGACACCGGATTGGAAAAAACAAGGCCCAGCACAAGGTAGGGCAAAAGGGACAGCGTCAGCCAAATCAGCAGATACACCAGGGGCCGGGCCCTTATCTGCAGGAAGGTATCGGAAACAGCCTGATAAACCGGCTGGAAGGTTGTGTTGCGGGGGCTGCTGGTACTCATGACATGAAGCTATCATTTTCCCCGCTGACTGACGAGCCCCCGGCAGCCGCCTTTCCCGGGGCCACTTCCCCGGGGCCACTTCCCCGATCGCAGCTTTCCCGACCACCGCTTTCCCGGGCCACTTCTCCGATCGCAGCTTTCCCGACCACCGCTTTTCTTGACTTCCCAGCCAGCCGCTTTCCCCCCGGCCGCTTTTCTTGACTTCCCTGCGGCCGCCCTTTAACGTAGCGCTGATGAGCGCTTTTTTTGCATTCCTTTCCGCCCTCAGTTACGGCATTGGCGACTTCTCGGGAGGCCTGGCCGCGCGCAAAACCCCGGCGCTGACCGTGGTTATCTGGTCTCAGACGGCGGGACTGATCTGCGCGGCTGGCATTCTTGTGTTTATGGACAGCACTCCGTTGACATTCAGCGGATTTTTATGGGGAGCGGCGGCCGGTCTGGCCGGCGCTTCGGGACTGGCCCTTCTGTATAAAGGACTTGCGGTGGGTCTGGCCTCGGTTGTTTCACCTTCCGCGGCACTCACTGGCGCCGTCCTGCCAGTTCTTTTCGGACTTATTACAGGGGAACGGCCGCCCCTGATGGTCTGGCTGGGCATGGCCCTGGCCATACCGGCCATTTTTCTTCTGTCCCTTGAACCGCCGGAAGCAGAAAAAAATGTCAAAACATCCCTGGGTTACGGCGTACTGGCCGGCCTCAGCTTTGGGGGATTTTTCATTCTCATCTCCCGTGCTGGCAGCACTTCGGGTTTCTGGCCCCTTCTTTCGGCCCGAAGCGCGAGTATTCCGGTATTCCTGATTATCGCCGCCATACGGGGCCAGCCGCTCCGGGTGGAAGATAAAAGCCGGTTTCCGGTACTGGCAACCGGAGTACTGGACATGACCGCCAACGTGTTCTACATGATGGCGGCCCGATCGGGAATGCTCATCAGCGCAGCCATTATGACATCGCTCTATCCCGCGCCCACCGTTCTGCTGCAATGGCTGGCATTCGGCGAAAAACCGGGAAAGTCGAAAGTGGCTGGATTGCTTTTAACCATTGCCGGAATGATACTCATCAGTACCGGCAGCTGACAAAACAGGAAACAAAACTACCGGGACGAACCCTCTTCCCGGAAAAAACTCTTTATATCGTCTTCGGATATGGCAAAGTCCTGGATACGCAAGGCCCTTACAGCCCGCTGACGAGTCAGGAAAACCCGAAAACAGAACCCCGGAGAATCCGGATCCATCAAACGGTAGAAAGACAACCTTTTCAGTGCTCCCGGTCCGCTGTAAAACACCACAGAGCTGCAGCCGGTACCCTTCATTGTCTGGACACAGGCCCGAAAGGCATTCTGCACATCCTGCTGCTCAAGAGTCCAGCCGGTAACATCTCCCAGCAGACACCAGTCACTCCCCTCAAAGCTTTCCGCCAGAGTATTCACTTCCCGGCAGAACCGGTCTATGTCAGAGAGTACCCACTCACCAAAGCCCGCAAAAAATATGACATTCCCGGAGAATGAGCGTAACCGGTATCCAGAGGACTCCCGATTTTTTTTATCCATTTTATACGTTCCTCAGGGGCAAGACGGAACCCGCCGCCGGGCACAACCCGGCGGCCAGATTCACTGTGTTACTGTATTACCCCGTTATCCCAGGTGCCGGAGCGGGACTCTCCTTCCAGGGCGGGAATGGTCAGAATCATTTCCGGATGAATGAGGTCCGGATTGTTTTCCTGAGGCATTTTATCTTTATTTGCCTCATAAATTTTCTTCCACTGCCAGGCCTTGCCATAGATAAAATCGTAACCGGCAATGTTCCAGAGACAGTCGGTATTACCCGGCAGAAGCCGTACCTTGTAATAGGCCGGAAGCCCGTTTTTGGGTCCGACATATTGAACCACGGACAGAAGGTCGAGAGCCTTGCGGGAGGTTTCCAGGCTCTCCGCATACGCCGACTCATCGTAGAACTGGCTGTAGGCCTTGTTGTAAAGGCTGCGGGCCTCGGCGTATTCATCAGGAAAATTCACGTCGGCTTTTACACGGGCGGCATCCTGCAGGCGCTCTTTCAGACGCACCAGCGAAGCCCGGGCGCGGTAAGCGGTCAGCTGGTTTTCAATCCACTCATCAGAGCGAACCTTGTAGGTCTGAGCCTCTTCGGCCAGTCTGCGGGCCTCAATGTAGTCGCCTTTTTCGAAGGCCACTTCGCTCTGATCTTTCAGCTCCACCATTTTCTGGTAGTACTGGTTATCCTGCAGGGACTGCCCCCAGCTCAACGCGGCAAAGGCTGTCAATAATACAGCCAAAAGTATCATCTTTTTCATGAGTTCTCCTCCATGGCCGTCTTTTTGGCTTGTTCCGCCTTCATTTCTGTATCACTTATGGCCTTCTTGGCATCACGTATGGCCTTTTCAGCCGCCATGCGGGCATCGTCGGCCATCTGGGCAGCTTTCTGGAAAGCAGCCGCGGCCTGTCCATACAAATCTATGGCCTTTTTATCGTCCGAAGCTCCGGCCGCTTTATCGTAGAGTTTCTGGGCTGACTCAAACTCGGCAGCCGCAGCTTGTGGGGCCTTTTTTTCCACAGCCAGATTTCTTGCCTGATCCGCAGAAGCTTTTGCTTCCTCCACACTCTTTGCCGGCGCCGGCTTCGGGGTCTTTTCCTTAGGCCCAGAAGCACAGGATACCATAATGGCCAATGCGGCAAAAACCGACAGCCAACGCATCATTTTTTTCATCATTCCATCCTTTTGTACGGGCACTGGTGAACTTCCCGCACAGATTTTATGAAACAATTATACCACAAATCCCAAAAAGCAACGAGGGGAAACCGGCATATTTGTTGGGGGTTGCAGGCCCGCGGGGCCTGCCGGGCTATTCGGCGGTACCGTCTGCTGGCGCAGACCCTGCGGCGCCTTCTATCCCTAACCCGGAATTCTCCAGGCAACCATCTGCTTCTTTTACTGGAAAAACAACTTCTGCAAATGGACCAATCATTAATGTCAAGTTGCTGCTTAATTGACGTATTTTTTTCAAAAGACCGTGACATTCCGCCCCTGGGAATACATACTTTACGATATATACAAACACCAGTGTGAGGATACAATGGATACAGCAAAATTGTTTGTTAATGGTAAAAGTCAGGCAGTCAGACTCCCTAAGCGTTATCGGTTTGAAGGGAGTGAAGTCTATGTAAAGAAAGTTTCAGATGGTGTATTACTCCTGCCCAAAGACTCAACTGTTTGGGATGTCTGGGAGAAAAACCTGTCTAAATACAATACTCCTTTCATGTCAGAACGAGACCAGCCTTTACAGCAACAGGAAAGAGAGGCACTAAAAAATGTATTTGATTGACACAAATATCTGTATATACATAATGAATAATCGCCCACAGGAAGTTATCCAAAAATGCCGTTCTGCTGGAGTTGGAAACGTTTACATTTCTTCTATAACCACATCTGAATTATGCTGCGGAGTGAGTAGAAGTCAAAAAGTGGAAGAAAACACCCAAAGACTCGAAGAATTCCTTAAAC
>PDWI01007075.1_pt1 | contig 13811 bp, 10 predicted proteins | sample 1430891 | NCBI WGS metagenome assembly PDWI01 (sample SAMN01162508, study PRJNA174530) | Oral metagenome, whole genome shotgun sequencing project. | biome: Marine environment; feature: Marine mammal; material: Swab sample of the gingival sulcus; isolation source: swab sample of gingival sulcus...
ATCAAATATAGATTGCATTTCCATAAATTTCTTTTGCATTTCCATCATTGAATCCATATCAAACATGGGTTGCATCTCCATAAACTTCTTTTGCATTTCCATCATTGAATCCATGTCAAACATGGGTTGCATCTCCATAAACTTCTTTTGCATTTCCATCATTGAATCCATATTAAAATTCATAAAAGGATTCGAAGGTTTTGAAGGTTTTGTATAACCCTTCATCATATCCAACCAATTATTCATCATATCTTGCTGCATTTTATACATATTCCCCAACTGTCCAAACTTATTATCCACCATACATCTACCTCCTTTAACTACACAACTTGTAATTTAAATTACTATTCCGTTCTCCATTTACATCTATACACTGTGTTCTTAAATTCTTATGTTATTAATATTTTTAAATCTCAAATAAGTATTATAAAATTTCCTAAAGCTATGATAGTTTTTAAAAATAATTTAAGTAAATTGTTTTTAAAAATACAGTGTATTTAATGATGATATTACATCATCTAAGAGTCTACACTATTTCTATCAATATTACAACAAAATAATATAATAAAAACATTGGAAAACGATTACTTTTGCAAATATTAAATATAATTTAATTATACTTTTATAATTTCATAGAAATTCTTAAATCTTTTCCAAAAAACTCCCACATTTCTCCGTTCCCTATAAGCCGAGATGATAACCTTTCAGAATATCTATCAACGATTTGAGCGATAGTTAAATTAGTTGATATAACAGTTGCTTTATCCTCTCTAATCATGCGATGATTAATTACCGAAAACAATTCAGAAATACTATAATCACTAATCAGCTCTGTTCCTAAATCATCTATTATTAAAAGGTCTGCACGTTTTAAATACTCAACCATCGACATAGCATTTAAATCATTTTGAAAATTTGCTTTTCTTATATTTTCTATCATATCTATCACTGTAAAATATAATACAGTATAACCATGCCTAATTAGTTCTTCTGCAATACAATGAGTCAAAAATGTTTTTCCTGTTCCTGTTGGTCCTGACAATAAAATATTATGTTTATCAACAGAAAAATCCATTGTATATTTATGTGCTTTCACAAAAATATTTTGCATATATTTTTTAGGCGACATACCATATCCTTCTTCTATTTTATCTGAAAAAATATCGAAATTTACAGTCTCAAAATTCTCTCTTTTTAGAACTTTATCCATATTTGATTTTTTTATAAGCTCCTCTGTTATTTTCGCCTTATAACAATCACATAAAATCATATCATTTCCAATATGCCCTGTATCCTTACATTTATCGCAAGTATATATATCGTCTAAATAATTTTTGGGATATCCATTTTCAACTAGAAGTTCTACTCTTTTTTTATATATTTCCTCCATCTGCAATTGAAACAATTCAATTTCATCATCAGAAATACCATTAAATTCTAAGACTCTTTTATTAAAATCATGTGCTTTTGAAATCATTTCTTGCTTTAACTCTAATATTTCAGGAATATTTTTATAAATTAATTTTTGTCTTTTAATTTTTTCCGCATTATTTATAGTTCTAATTTCATCATATTGATTTTTAATATCTGATTTATTAATAATCATTTACTATCACGCTCCTCTTCTATCTTGCGAGCAGTTGTTATCAATTTGCTAATATCAATATCTCTTCTTTGATTAAATTTAGTAAATTGAATTTGCTTTTTATTTATATTAGAATAATTATTTTTATTTTGAATATCATTTTTATGAATGTTATTTTTTAATTCCATCGTCATTTTAATATATTTATTATAATCATCAATATTTTTTACACCATTATTATACGCCTCATTTAAAGAATCATTTGCATCTTTTAATTTGAGTTTATATATCTTGTTTTTTTGCTTATATATCATTAATATTTGATGAATTATTTCAAACGTATATCCATAATTATTTTCCCATTTTTCAATCGCATCTCTCATTTCATCAGCTGAAATCCAAAGTCCCGTATCCTTCATAAGTGTATATGCCTCTTCTCCTGCTGATATATATGTAGCAAAATCCTCTTTTGTCCTCACATTTGATTTATATATTTTTTCAAAATATGCATCTATATATGCTGGAACTAATTTCTGTCTAGTTTTTCTTAAAAATTTACATACAATTTCAATCATAGCAGGCGTATATTCATATTCACTTTTCCACTTATCTATCATATCTATAAACACAAATGTTGCACCTAATGTTCCAGTAATTTTCTCTATTTCATTTGCAAATTTATATTTTGCTGTTCTTTTTTGAAGATAATTTTCCGCTTGTTCTATTGTTTTAATATTTTCATCTTTCCAACTTTCAAGCATTGTATAAACGTAATTCCATCTCCCTCTTCTATTTAGTTTCCCCTTTGATGCAGAGTATTGAAATGCAAATTTAACCAAGTCATATCCTATATTTAATTCATCTACATACTCAAATAATCTTTGTCTTTCTAATGCTTGCAATGGTCTTTTTAAACAACTTTCAACATATTCTGCTAATTTTTTATTTTCAATATTACTTTCATAATAATCAAGCTGACTTGATATTTTATTTTGAAAGACATAATTATCTACTTCTATATTGCTTTTAGAAATAGATTTATAAACAATATCAAATTCATTACTTATTTGATTGCTATTTGCTATATGAACAAGCCCTAACCTCTCCCAATATTTCCACGCCTGAATAACTTCTTCTACTTCAACGCCAATTTTAGTCGCTATTTTTTTATTGCTAATTTCATCAGCTGATAATTGATGTTTTAAAGCATGGAGTCCAAGCAAATAAGACTTTATTGCAACCTCATTTGCCTCAAGCATAAAATGAGTAATGAATAAATTTTCAACTTCCGTAATTCCAAAATCAAATATATTTTCAGAAATAAATAATCCCATTTTATACTCCGCCCTTCTTATTCTATAGACACAGAAAATAAAAACCTTCATTAAAGAAGGTCTTTCAAATGATAATATACTACTTAATGTTACTTGATTTTCTTTAATTTATCATTATTAACAAGTCCAGGAATCCTACCTCTTTTAGCAATAGGTTTTCCCGCAACTTCCTTAATATCCATTGTCATATCAATTGCAGATGCCCCAGAAATATAACTTCCAACTCCAAATGAATCTGCACCCGCTTCAGATAATTCTACAATTCTATCTGGTGTAATACCCCCGCTAACAAATATTTTTACATAATCAAATCCCGCCATATCGAGTTTAGCCCGCATCTCTCGAACCAGTCCAGCCGTTACTCCACCTCTCTCACTAGGGGTATCTAGCCTAATTCCATAAAGCGATTTCCCTAATTCTTTTGCCACTCTAAGTGCCTCTTCTACTTCATCTTTAAATGTATCAACAAGCACAACTCTTTTATGTTCTTTAGGCATTATTTCATCGTATTTCTTAGCTATTGTTAAAGTATCTCCCGCTATAAGTACTGCACTATGTGGAATTGTTCCCGTAGCATCAATCCCATTTAATTTAGCGGCAAGAATACAACTTACTCCATCTGCACCCCCAACAAGTGCCGCTCTTTCCATCACTGATGCAACTGATGGATGAACATGTCTTGCACCAAAGCATAGATATGATTTATCTCCAACCACCTCTCTAACCTTTGAAGACGCGGTCGCCCAACCTGATGCACTAGCAAGCATACCCAGTATTACAGTTTCATACATTGCAAACTCATTATATTTTCCCTTTATTCTAATAACTGTATCTTTAGGTTCAAATGTCTCCCCTTCATCTATAGCCCAAATTTCAATATCCTTATCTTTTAATAAAGCTTTAACTTCTTCAATCCCACAAAAAATTCCCGATTTTCTTGGAAATATTTCAGCAATTACTTCTACATCATCTAGTTCCAATTCTTTTAAAATATCCAAAGTCCTTAAAAAATACACATCAGTGGTCAAACCGGCTTTTATTTCCTCATGAGTTGCCCCATGTAAATCACGGTTTTTATCAATCTGAATCTGAGAAACATCTTTTAGACTTTTTAATTCTATCATTTTGTATCCCCTCTTTATCTAACTTAAAATAATTCTTATTGATAGGTGATATTATATACAATTATTAAATTCGTTGCAATTTTATTAAATATACTTTGTATCTCAGACACAATTAAATTTACGATGTAATTTCAATCCATAAATCAAATATTTGTCGCTGAGTATGTTCTACAGAATGAGAATTATCTATTTTAACATCAGAAAGTTTTCTCTTTTCTTCAAGCGACATTTGAGATTCTATTCTATCTAATGCCTCGTTACTAGATAAATTATCTCTAGACATAAGTCGTGATATCTGAACTTCCTTATCGACATCTACAAGCCAAGTTTGATCAACTAACTTATCAAGTCCCATTTCAAATAAAAGTGCACAATCAACAACAATAACATCATATTTGTTAATATTTTGAACTGCCAATAACTTCAATCTTAATTCATCTATTATTTTAGGATGAGTTATGCTATTTAAAGTTTGCCTATCTACATCACTTGAAAAAATTGCATCCGCCATTTTTTTGCGATTTAAATTTCCATCTTCTAATAACATTTCTTCACCAAAACTAGCTACTACTTCTTGAAGCAAGCTCCCACCTTTTTGCATTAATTCCTTAGATATTTGATCCGTATCAATAATTCTAGCTCCAAGTCCTCTAAGCATTCGAGAAACCGTACTTTTTCCTGAGCCAATCCCACCTGTAAGACCTATAACTTTCGCTTTTTTATTTTGTATCATACCAACTATCTCCCATTTTCATATCTACTTTTAACGGAATAGAAAGCTTATTTTCCACAAATCCTTCAACTGCTTTTTCCATATTTTCTCTAAGTAATATCTCCACTTGAATTTTTTCTTCAGGAACCATATCGATAATTAGTTCATCATGAACTTGCAAAATCAATTTTGATTTATATTTTCCCTCTTTTAAAGCGTGATAAACTTTTATCATAGCCATTTTTATTATATCGGCAGCAGAACCCTGTATAGGCGTATTCATAGCCATTCTTTCTCCAAATGAGCGAAGATTAAAATTTTTATGATTTATCTCTGGAATATATCTTCGCCTTTCAAAAATAGTAATAACAAATCCGTTTTCTTTGCAAAATACAACCTGATTTTCCATATATTTTTTCACATCTGGGTAAGTTTCAAAATAAGCCTTAATATACTCTCCCGCCTCTTTTCTCGATATGTGCAGATTTTCCGATAATCCATAATCACTCATACCGTACACTATGCCAAAATTAACCTCTTTAGCTCTACTCCTTTGCAATGACTGAACCTTATCAATCTCAATATCAAAAACCTGTGATGCAGTAAGAGAATGAATATCAACCCCATTTTTAAAAGCATTGATCAAATTAATATCACCCGACATATGTGCTAAAACCCTAAGTTCAATTTGAGAATAATCAGCATCAAGTAGTTTTCTACCTTCTGATGCCACAAACACCTTTCTAAGTTGCCTTCCAATTGGCAATTTAATGGGAATATTTTGTAAATTAGGTTCCGTTGAACTTAGTCGACCTGTAGCGGTAACAGTTTGATTTAAACTCGTGTGAATTTTACCAGTAGTCTTATTTATAAGTGGATAAAGCCCATCAATATAAGTAGATTTTAATTTACTATACTGACGATATTCGATAATAAGAGAGATAATAGGATGCTTTTTCATAAGTTTTGTAAGAACTTCATGATTTGTTGAATAACCTGTCTTTGTTTTCTTTATCACAGGAAGTTCTAATTTATCAAATAATACCTCTCCAAGTTGCTTAGGAGAATTAATATTAAATTCTACTCCAGCCATATCATAAATTTCTATAGTAATCTCGTTTAATTTTTCAGTAAGTTCCTTATCTATTTCATCTAATACATCTGTATTAACCGCAAAACCTTGATATTCTATATCCGCTAATATAGGAGCAAGTGGTAATTCTAAATTTTTATAAAGTCCCATAAGTTCCATATTTTGAAGTTCTTTAACCAATATTCCTCTAAGTAAATAGGTACTATTAACAGTTAATAACATATATTTTCTTAACTTTTCAGTTTCTAATTCAGACCATTTTTTCTTTTTTTTACCTTTCCCGCACATTTCTTCTTCACTTGGAATAGATAATGCAAGTTTTGACATCGTAACTTCCGAAATATCATATCCACGTCGAGTTGGCTCAATCAGATACATTGCAATAAGATCATCAAAGTCAACTCCTTTTAATTCAATTCCATATCGTTGAAATAAAAGTGCATCTTTTTTATATTCAAAAGTCGTCTTAGATATACTCTCATCTTCAATAAAATTTTTAATTGCATTAATTTTTTGTTCATCGCCTTTTACGCAAATATAATATATTTCCTTTGTTTTATCAATCAAAAGCGACATGGAAATAAGCTCGTTATTTCTAACATCTTCATTATCATAAATTGTATAAATGGTAATGCTTCCAAATTTTTTTGCCCTATGATAAAATTCCTCTATATCATTTGCGGTTTGTAAAATTTTACATTCTAAATCTTGTTTGCTAATCTCTTGTGTACTTTCAACATTTACATTAATTTCAGGTATTCTCTTAATAAGAGAATTAAATTCATATTTTCTAATCATATCAATTAAATTATTAACATCTGGCGGAGTTATTTTAACTTCATCAGCATTCCATTCTATAGGCACAAATCTATGTATTGTTGCTAATTTTTTGCTAAAAATCGCTTGTTCAGCATACTCTTCAATCAATTTTCTAACACGCTTTTTACCTCTAATATTAAGAGTTTCAATTTCATCAGAATTTCTAATTAAAGTTTCAATATTTATAAAATGTTTCAATAACGCAACCGCTGTCTTAGTACCTATATTTGGAACTCCAGCTATATTATCTGAACTATCTCCTTGAAGCCCCTTTAAATCAGTTATATTTTCTGGAAGCACACCATAATCTTCCTTAACTTTATTAGGAGTATACATTATTTCTTTACGACTACTTTTTAAATATACAGATGTTTTATCAGTTACCAATTGTAAAGCATCTTGATCTCCAGTAACAATTACAACTTCCCAACCATCTTCTTCACAAATTCTTGCACAAGTCCCCATGAGATCATCTGCTTCAAATCCTTCAAGTCCCATCTGATAAATACCCATAGCATCAAGCATATCCTTTAAAATAGGTAATTGAACCACTAAATCATTAGGCATTCCCTTTCGACCAGCCTTATATTCAGAATACTCTTTATGTCTAAATGTTGGTGCTTTCTTGTCAAATGCAACCGCAATATGGCTAGGCTTTATATCCGCTCTAATTTTAAGCATCATGTTTACAAAACCGTAAACCGCATTAGTAGGAATGCCCTCTTTATTTGTCATATTTGCATTTCTAGTAGCATAATAAGCTTGATTAACCAAGCTATTTCCATCTATAATTACAATTTTTTGTTTAATAGCATCTCTCATATTTTATCCATTCTCGTATTATTTTAATGCACCATTTATAACCATCATCACATATTTAAAATTCATTCTCAACTTATTCTATCAGTTTTTTATTAACTTAACCACTTAAAAATAAAATTACTTGGAGTAATAAATAATATTTTCAAATTGAATATTATAAAATAAAACTATAAACATAATAATTAAAAAAGCCCTCATATTAGGAGAACTTTTTTAATCATTATATCTTTTAATCTACTACATTCTTATAATTATAATTTATGGTCATTTAATTCATTTTTCTTTTTTATAATCCACCTAAATATATGCTTTATAATTAGAAACACTATAATGATAGTTATTATATTGATTATTAAAAAAGGTAGATTAGCTATAATATCTATAACCTTATTTTCAGCATCTATACGTAAATAATTCAAATTTTTGATAAGTTTATTTCTTATTTTTTCTCCAAGAGTTTTATCAATAGGTTCAATTTGTGGAGTGAGACTTCCAACTTCATCTATACTTATACGTATGGACGACATAGCCACTAATCGTTCCCAGTTTTTTAAATTTTTTGTCAGATGATTAATATTGTTTCTAACTGTACTTAATTCACGTTCTACTTTAATAGTATCTTCTACGGTTTTAGCCTGCTCCATTATTTCTCTTAACTTTTTTTCTCTAACCTTTAAATTATTAACTTCTTCGGCAACATCTCGATACATTGTAGTAACATCTTCAGATGAAATGCTTATACGAGTTTGATTTCCCAAAGTAGCAAAGCTCTCAATGGCAATATCAAATTTTTCTTGTGGTACTCTTACAAATATATAGCCTTGTTTTAAGTATTCTTCCGAGTCAGAAGAACGTACATTCCCCGTTTGATAAGTATCGGCTTCTCCTACAAAACCTCCCATAGCTTGAACCCTATTTAAAATAATATCAAAAACTTCATCATAATTTTCAACTTCAAGAGCCATATCCGCAGATTTAATAAGAAGCCTACCCTTTACATAACCATCATCTGTATTTTCCCCAGAATCACCATCAATGTCAGCTAATTTCTTTTCAAAGTGTTTTGCCTCGCCCTGAACTGATGTGTTCCCATAGTTAGAACGCAGTTTCGGTTCTTGTGCCATATTGACCTCATAATCAGCATCAGCTATTTCTATAATGCCTTCTTCTGCCACTATACTATTTTCCATCATTCCTTGATCAAATATCTCACCAGCAACAGCATCTTCTGATTTCATTCCTCCTATATTAGTGCCAACACCTGTCATTAAAATAGCTATAAACAAGACTGCAACTGCACCAATTCCGTATCTTACCCATCTAGTGTTTACAATATCATATATAATTCCAGATTTTTTATTGTCTATTTTCTCATTAATATTAGACTCACTATATTTATTATCTCTTTCATTTATAAGTTTTTGATGTAGTTCATTTTCAAAATTCTCTGGTAATGATTCCAGCATCATTGAATTTAAAGATTTTTGTATCAATTTTATATCTTGTATATATTCAGAACATTGTGTACATGATTTCTCATGCTCTGTCCATTTTTTCATATCATTTTCATCCATATTTTTATCTAAATATTCTTGAACTTGATTTTTAAATTGTTTACAATCCATAACATCCTCCTTTCTTAATTCATTTACTATTTTTTAGTTTGCTCCAATTGCTTTTGAAGTATTGCTCTCATATATGCCCTTGCCCTGTATATCCTAGAACGAACAGTGCCAAGAGCTACTTCTTGAATATCTGATATTTCAGTATATGACATGCCGTTTATATCACATAAAACAAGCGATGTTTTAAATGGTTCTGGCACCATGTCAAGAGCCTCTTTTATCTGATTTTTTATCTCATTTTGCTCATATGCACACACTGGATCCAAATCAGAATCGATTTCTGGAATGTCTAAAATAATTTCTTCATCCACCATTAAAACATCTTTTCTTTTACGAATAATATCCTTACACACATTTATCACAATTCTATAAAACCATGTGCTAAACTTGCTATCTTCTCTATATTTAGAAATATTTTTATAAACTTTAATCAACGCCTCCTGTGTAGCGTCTTTGGCATCTTCTACATCACCCAACATTTTAAGTGCAATATTATATGAATATTGCTGATAATTTTTTATAAGCTCTTCAAAGCACTCAACATCTCCTTTTTTAGCTTGTTTTATCAATCCTTGTTCACGCTGCAGCACGATATACCTCCTTTCAATCTATATATATGACGAATTGTATATATTTTTTGTTCCAATATTTTATTATAATATTATCAAATTTTTATATTAAAATACACTATACATTTGATAAATATTATCACTTGAGAATTAGAATTGTTATTCAAAATATCTTTTATAATTTTCAGTTGATAAATTGATCCAATATCGAACAAAAATATCTTGCTCATGTATATTATAAATGCTATAATAAACCTTGTTAATTTATGAACCAAGTCTATATCTCACGCAGACACCGCTATTTTGCAATTGGTTCAAATAAAAGGGAGGTGAAATTGTGGCTAATATCAAATCGGCAAAGAAGAGAATCAAGGTTATTGATAGAAAAACTCTTGAAAATAAATCTCGCAAATCTGCATTAAAAACAGCTGAAAAAAGTTTTTTAAACGCTATTGCACAAGGTGATAAAGAACTAGCTCAAAAACATTTTGTAAGTGTTCAAAAAATGGCTCTACGTGCAGCTGATAAAAACGTAATTCATAAAAATGCAGCAGCTCGTAAAGTTTCTAGTTTAGCAAAACAACTTAACGCAATGTAAGGACAGTAAAAATTGTTCTGATCAAACAATTTTGTCCGCTACCCCACAATAAGTTTGAATTCAGATTTATTATTTAAAATCACTAAGCATATCCTTAGTGATTTTTTTATGCAAAAAATTTTATATGATATAAATACGAAAAAAAGGGTACAAATAATTATATATTATAAAAAAATAGGAGGAAAAAATGTTAAATAAAATAAGATTTCCAAAATGGACTACACTTGTAAAATCAGACAAAGATGAACTATATTATCCACCCACCGCTAGAACTGGAAAGACACTTGAAGAATCCAGAAAAATATACAATGATTTTTTATCACAAGCATATACATATCCAGATTCAATAAATTTCTATGGATGGCTAAATCAAATGGCTGTAGAAGGTCTTGTGCTAGAAGCATATGAGGCAAGTTATGACATAGCTAATATGCTCGAAAACTTACCAAGCGATAAAACGGTAAGCAAAAAATTAGCCCATAATAAAATGCGTACTCATACTGCGGGAGATTATAGATTTGACTTAAATATGAAATGTATAAAAGCAATTTCACTTTATCACTTGGATAAAAAAGAGGAAGCTATTGAACTTTCAAAAGAACTTATGAACCTAGCAATCAACTTAGAAGAAAATATAGAAACAAAATTTTTACACAGTATCGCATATAATTTAGCTGATTATGGTGATGATGTATCAGCTACAAAATTATATGACTATTTTACGATTACAGAAGATAAAAAGGGAAAAATGAAATTAGCCTCTTCTACAATGGAATCATGTTCATATTATTATTCACAAAAAAATTATAAAAAAATAATACAAGTAGCAGATAAATACCTAGAATTAGGAGAAGACCCTAAATTAGCTGCACCATATTTATATGAAAGATTAGGTGCAACTCCATATTTTAAAGAACACTGGAAAGCGACATATATAGGTCTAAAAAAATACAAAGATTTGGCCATAAAAGCTGAAAACGGCGAGTCAATAGATATGCAAAATCTAAAAGATGGGCAATATCAAGGTTCGCACACCTCTTTTAAAGGTTCAGACTATATTTCTACCATTACAATCAAAGATGGCAAAATCTCATCAGTCGATATTAAACATTATAAAACTGAGGGAAAAGAACTTGATGATAGACCTTTTGCTACCATAGATATACTCCCACAGAGGATATTAAACGCCAACAGTTTCTTTGTAGACTCTATTGCTTCTGCAACCATATCAAGCAATAGCATTAAATTGGGAGTTATGGAAGCATTGATACAAGCCAGCAAATAGAACGCTGGGAACATTAGTTATAAAAATTTTAACAAAAACTAAAATGCAACATATAATAATTCCAATAATAGCCTTCAATGGTACAACTACCACAGAAGGCTATTATTATTAAAAAAATATTTCACAGTATTAAAATATAATTTTATTTATCACAAAATTTTCTTGCATAATATAATTTTTAAAATTAATCTAATTCTAATGACTTTAAATGAACTAATGCCTCATCATAGTAATCAAATATATTTTCTTTTCCTATATTATCCAATATCCCCACTTTATCGAGAATTTCATAAGGTTGGTCTTTTAAACCAGTAAATATTAATTTGAGTTTTAATCTTTTACTATTTTCAACAAATCGCCTAATCGCATGAACTGCGGTTGCATCCATCGTTGGCACATTTTTAAGTCGCAATATAATGACCTTTGTATTTGAATTAGTATTTTTAACTACTTCTAAAAATTTATCAACAACCCCAAAAAACATCGCTCCATTAATTTCATATACCTGAACACTCTTAGGTATTTCACTAAATACGCTATAGTTAAATGTAGAATTTATACTATCTTCTTCTTCCAAATAATCCTTTGTTATTTCTTTAACACTGCTTAAATCTGCCATTCTTTTCATAAATAAAAATGCCGCCAACACCATTCCCACAGATATTGCCACAACTAAATCAATAAAGACTGTTATTAAAAAAGTTAATATCAATACTGCAACATCACTCTTAGGAGATTTCAATAAAGCATAAAAATCTCTCCAACCACTCATATTATAAGCAACAATAATTAAAACAGCAGCCAATGCAGATAGAGGAATCATTCTTGCAAATGGCATAAACACCAACATTACAACGAGTAATACCCCAGAATGCACCATTCCAGCCATTGGAGTTCTCCCGCCATTATTTATATTGGTTACAGTTCTTGCAATAGCTCCAGTAGCAGGAATCCCACCAAATAATCCCGAAAAAATATTGGCAATACCCTGTGCTATAAGTTCTGTATTAGAACGATGTCTTCCGCCAATCATACCATCTGCCACCACCGCTGACATTAATGATTCGATAGAACCCAATATTGCAATAGTACACGCTGGAGCAATAAGCATTCTTATCTTCTCCATATTGATTCCCGTAGGCAATGATAAAGCTGGTAAAGCTGATGATAATTCTCCAAACTTAGTCCCAATAGTCATAACATCTAAATTTAAAAACTTGACCAATAAAGTTGTTACAACTAAGGCTACCATAGTACCTGGGATTCTGCTTTTGGATTTATCCCAAAAAATAATTATCAATAATGCTAATGTTCCAGTAAATAAGGTTACAATATTTATTTTTCCCAAATTTGACAATACCAATATCCATTTTCCAATAAAATCAGGAGGCATTTTCGATAAATTCAATCCTAAAAAATCATTTATTTGAGAAGAAAATATTGTAATAGCAATCCCACTGGTAAATCCCGTGGTAATAGTATGAGGAATAAATTTAATGGCAACTCCTAACTTAAACACTCCCATTAAAACCATTACCAATCCACCCATTATAGTGGCAATGATTAGACCATCAAAACCATACTGCGTTATAATCCTATAAACTATAATCATAAAAGCACCAGTAGGTCCACCAATCTGAACTCTGCTTCCGCCTAAAAAAGATATAATAAATCCAGCAATTATAGCCGTATGCAGACCTTTTTCTGGCGATACCCCCGATGCGATTGCAAGTGCTATTGAAAGCGGTAATGCTACAATTGCAACTATTATACCCGCAGTAAAATCACCAATAAAATCCTGTATGGAATAATTTTTAATAGTAGTAAAAAACTTTGGTTTCATATCTTATACATAATCTCCTTATAATATATACTATCTGTAATAATTTTTTTGTCAATATTATTAACTAGCAGAAACTTATCTGCATAAACAACTAACATCTTATACATTTTATTTATTACCTTTTTATCGAACTATCTAGCACCTCTAAACATTAAATAATTATTGATGACTCCATAAACTTTTCTCTTCATTTGTCAATTGATATATTTATTTTCACTTGATATGTTAGATATTAACCTTTTAAGGTGCAATTATATTGTATCTCTAACTTCTTTTTACAATCTATTTATTTAACCATTCAATTATACATATTAAAGATGTTTTATATTTTTTAGATGGATAACTTTATTTTACTTCCAATAGATGGAGCATCAATAATAAAGGATAATAAAGAATTATGAA
>PDWI01007076.1_pt1 | contig 13810 bp, 8 predicted proteins | sample 1430891 | NCBI WGS metagenome assembly PDWI01 (sample SAMN01162508, study PRJNA174530) | Oral metagenome, whole genome shotgun sequencing project. | biome: Marine environment; feature: Marine mammal; material: Swab sample of the gingival sulcus; isolation source: swab sample of gingival sulcus...
ATTTAACGATGCTAAAAATTGTAATATTAAAGACATAATAACCTCTCTAATCGTTCTTTGACGTATTGATAATAAACAACTTAGATATAGTTGTCGTACCCCCTATAAAATCGTAGTATTGTAGATCGACAACTTTTCACCCTAAAATTAGTATTTTATCATTTGGTAATCTGCTGATTTTAGGGTATTTTTGCCGTCGTTTTTAACGTACTTAACTCGCACCATTTTGGCATTGAAACATGAAAATGATTGAAAATAATTGAAAGTTGGCAATTACTTAACTCGCACCATTTTGGCATTGAAACCAATATCAGCGTGGTACAAAGAAACACAGGGGGAACTTAACTCGCACCATTTTGGCATTGAAACATTTATCAGAAGTTGCAAAGATAATAAAAATATCTAACTTAACTCGCACCATTTTGGCATTGAAACTGTTGTGCTCGATAGAGACACTGTCGGATGCTTCACTTAACTCGCACCATTTTGGCATTGAAACAGGCTAATGAGGTCAGATACTATGCTAACCCCTGTTACTTAACTCGCACCATTTTGGCATTGAAACACGTAGAAGTGTCCTTGGTTAATCTATATAAACCAATACTTAACTCGCACCATTTTGGCATTGAAACAGGTTAAATCTAAGGACGAAACAGATGTATCGCCTAAAACTTAACTCGCACCATTTTGGCATTGAAACGTAGTGAATGTATTGTGCTGTATCTTAGGTTCAAAACACTTAACTCGCACCATTTTGGCATTGAAACCGGACAATGTTACAGTCTCTATCAAATTTTCGTTTACTTAACTCGCACCATTTTGGCATTGAAACAGCTGCTGCTCCTACTGCTTTAAGTCCGGCAGCAAAAACTTAACTCGCACCATTTTGGCATTGAAACAATGCCCTCTTGGCATGGTAGTAGCGGGTAACACTACTTAACTCGCACCATTTTGGCATTGAAACCGACTTAACTATTTTAGAACCTCGCGGTGGTTATTTACTTAACTCGCACCATTTTGGCATTGAAACAGGATAAAATATTTGATTGGGTTGTGTCCGGCGAAAACTTAACTCGCACCATTTTGGCATTGAAACAATGCTCAACCTATAAAAGATGTAAAGGGTGTTGCGAGACTTAACTCGCACCATTTTGGCATTGAAACCGCTACAGCAGTATAAATACCGCTTACTACTGTGATGACTTAACTCGCACCATTTTGGCATTGAAACATGGTCCGCTAAGTGATAAGCCAGCCCTAATTTTGATAACTTAACTCGCACCATTTTGGCATTGAAACTTGGCAGTTGTGCTGTCATGTACAGCCTCTTTGCCTGACTTAACTCGCACCATTTTGGCATTGAAACACCCAGCAACGGACAAAGACGAAGTTTTGGACGTGGTACTTAACTCGCACCATTTTGGCATTGAAACATAAGTGCTGGAAAGACTTACAGGAAATTTAATATTCACTTAACTCGCACCATTTTGGCATTGAAACAGTATAGTAGAAATGGCTAAGCCCCAACGCATCATTGACTTAACTCGCACCATTTTGGCATTGAAACAATGTTCGAGTGTGGCTGAACGATGTTGAGGTGCTTACTTAACTCGCACCATTTTGGCATTGAAACTTTATTAGTTTGGGCATCTTCTTCCCTCAATACTCCGACTTAACTCGCACCATTTTGGCATTGAAACTAAATCTAAATTTACTGTTGTTGTCGCAGGCTGCATACTTAACTCGCACCATTTTGGCATTGAAACTCCGATAAATCGTAACGCATCGGAGTTGGGTACAAAACTTAACTCGCACCATTTTGGCATTGAAACTTGTTAGTTTCAAATCTGCGCCAGCATCAAATCGACTTAACTCGCACCATTTTGGCATTGAAACAGACTTGATACAAGCAGGACACAGCCAACGCCCAAACTTAACTCGCACCATTTTGGCATTGAAACTCGAGCATGGTAAAACGCACCTTTTTGCCGCTTCGTACTTAACTCGCACCATTTTGGCATTGAAACAAGCACAGCCTTATCAAATAACTGATAGGCACTTGCACTTAACTCGCACCATTTTGGCATTGAAACCTTTTCGCTCTACCTTTACCTTTTGTGTAGCTTTCAACACTTAACTCGCACCATTTTGGCATTGAAACACTTTGGTTGTAAATACAGCGGTCAATACAGTAGTTAACTTAACTCGCACCATTTTGGCATTGAAACTAATGTATCGCAGGGTATTTCTAATTCTAATAGCCCTACTTAACTCGCACCATTTTGGCATTGAAACATAAATTTTGAGGAAGTTATGGCAAAGATAAAACAGTCACTTAACTCGCACCATTTTGGCATTGAAACCTGTTATGCCAATACACAACGGAAGTTTCTGTTTACTTAACTCGCACCATTTTGGCATTGAAACAAAATTGACGTAGCTTCATTTTTCGCTTATGGAAAAACTTAACTCGCACCATTTTGGCATTGAAACTGACAAAGGTTAGCAAGTCTTTTACTTTAGTTTCGCCGACTTAACTCGCACCATTTTGGCATTGAAACATAAGCTCCTGCAATGGGAGCATATTATCTAAACTTGACTTAACTCGCACCATTTTGGCATTGAAACAACACTGAAAAAGACTTTGGGCACTTATTTAGAGGGCACTTAACTCGCACCATTTTGGCATTGAAACATCTGAATGGGGATTGGAAGAACAGCCCTACGGAGCACTTAACTCGCACCATTTTGGCATTGAAACAACTTTGTTGAATTGATTAACAACAAGCTGACTAACTTAACTCGCACCATTTTGGCATTGAAACAGGATGATGCAAGCTGGGTTGGCTGGGAAGATAAATACTTAACTCGCACCATTTTGGCATTGAAACACGGATAAAGCTACACGGTAATCCATTCCGGTAAAACTTAACTCGCACCATTTTGGCATTGAAACAACGAATTAGAGGAACATGCTATCAAAGTTATTAAAACTTAACTCGCACCATTTTGGCATTGAAACACGGCATCAACCCCGTGATTGACGACAAAGATTATACTTAACTCGCACCATTTTGGCATTGAAACCTTACTACTGTGATGACAACTTCAAGCAGGAAAGACTTAACTCGCACCATTTTGGCATTGAAACAGCCCATTTGTCGCCGGTGTCTGCTGGTTTTATTTTCTACTTAACTCGCACCATTTTGGCATTGAAACACTACAGAGCCGTCTGTGCTGTATAACATTGTAGCCTACTTAACTCGCACCATTTTGGCATTGAAACTGTCTAAATATTTTTACTGGTTTATACTACACCCTCACTTAACTCGCACCATTTTGGCATTGAAACAGCAAGTGCTTATCAGTAAATTTCTTTTCATTTAGACTTAACTCGCACCATTTTGGCATTGAAACACCTTTTCAAGAAGATGCTGAAAGCTATGTTTGGCAAACTTAACTCGCACCATTTTGGCATTGAAACCGGATAAGGTACATTTGTATCAAGTTACCACGGTACTTAACTCGCACCATTTTGGCATTGAAACAAGGTAGTGGGGATAAGTTATATTTCCCCTTTACTACTTAACTCGCACCATTTTGGCATTGAAACAATATAGTTATGGAGGCTTTTGCTACCGATTCAGCATACTTAACTCGCACCATTTTGGCATTGAAACGGGAGCGCTTGCGACTAACATTAAAGGTGTTAGACACTTAACTCGCACCATTTTGGCATTGAAACAAATATCGTCTATCTTGGTTCATACGGCAAAAATACTTAACTCGCACCATTTTGGCATTGAAACATGGGGGTATTGAGTGTAATTACTATAGACTGCTCTACTTAACTCGCACCATTTTGGCATTGAAACTACTACGAGTACCAAGAGCACTTTGAGGCTAAGCTAAAACTTAACTCGCACCATTTTGGCATTGAAACGCCGATGAAGATTATAAAGGCTTTTCTCATGTATTTTACTTAACTCGCACCATTTTGGCATTGAAACAGCGGTGTAGAGTGCACAGTAACAGGATTGACAGGTACTTAACTCGCACCATTTTGGCATTGAAACATAAGTCTATGCGGTCTATCTCTTTAACTTTGTGATAACTTAACTCGCACCATTTTGGCATTGAAACAACTTTGGTTTACATGGGCGACGTTGTTCGTGATTAACTTAACTCGCACCATTTTGGCATTGAAACAACGTGGGAAGATAGACGTACAGACAGCTTCCGTGGCAACTTAACTCGCACCATTTTGGCATTGAAACATAACTTGAACACCTGCTATATGTGGTGTTCTCTTGAAACTTAACTCGCACCATTTTGGCATTGAAACCCGAAATGGCAGCACTGTTTGGGGATATGGCTACCGGACTTAACTCGCACCATTTTGGCATTGAAACTATCGTATAATATTGTCATATACCTAATTCTTTAATAACTTAACTCGCACCATTTTGGCATTGAAACCTAACATCCTTTCTATGATGTTTTTAGGGGTTGGGTAAACTTAACTCGCACCATTTTGGCATTGAAACATTGCAGATTGTCGGACCAACCAAGGGCGGAAAATAACTTAACTCGCACCATTTTGGCATTGAAACTGCTTCTTGCCTCGTCTCTTTTTAGTAACAATACCCAAACTTAACTCGCACCATTTTGGCATTGAAACTAAGGTTTTTATGTCTACCTCAAGCATTAGGGCAATTACTTAACTCGCACCATTTTGGCATTGAAACTGATTAACAAACACACATCCGTTTCGTTTTCTGCGAGACTTAACTCGCACCATTTTGGCATTGAAACGGCAATAGATAGTCTATATTGTCAGCAAAAGACCACTTAACTCGCACCATTTTGGCATTGAAACTGAGTTGTACAGCAGCGGCAATAGCGACCATTATAAACTTAACTCGCACCATTTTGGCATTGAAACCTAAAAAGGCGATAAACATAAGTACCCAGGTTATAGCCACTTAACTCGCACCATTTTGGCATTGAAACAGAACCTATACTCTTTGCTGTTATTTTGCTACCATTACTTAACTCGCACCATTTTGGCATTGAAACGAGGGTTGTCGAAGTCGTCAGCATAGCCAAGACTTTACTTAACTCGCACCATTTTGGCATTGAAACAATTTAGCCTTGGCGATGTCGTCAAAGCCATACTCGAACTTAACTCGCACCATTTTGGCATTGAAACTTCTTACTTCATCAGTTGTAGCACACATAACATCTATACTTAACTCGCACCATTTTGGCATTGAAACTAGAAAACTTTTTGGGTCTTCCCCCAGCCGTTCCTACTTAACTCGCACCATTTTGGCATTGAAACATAAGCAAAGCCGTCCCCAACGTTGGGGGACTTCCCAACTTAACTCGCACCATTTTGGCATTGAAACCAATAACGGGTTACGCCTCCAGTGCTCTCGACGTATCCACTTAACTCGCACCATTTTGGCATTGAAACACCTTTATCCAACAAGTTAAATACCATTTCACTCATACTTAACTCGCACCATTTTGGCATTGAAACTTGACATAGTGCTTTACGTTTTTACTCGATACTTACTTAACTCGCACCATTTTGGCATTGAAACTTCGTTCGCCATATCAGATAATCTTCTTTGAGACTATACTTAACTCGCACCATTTTGGCATTGAAACACCACAATATCATCAAACTCATCAAATAAGTAGACACACTTAACTCGCACCATTTTGGCATTGAAACTTTGGCACTACATACACATCGACAGCAGCACCACAACACTTAACTCGCACCATTTTGGCATTGAAACGCGGTTGGTTAATTCGTTGCAGAAGGGGCACTTAAAACTTAACTCGCACCATTTTGGCATTGAAACTTTGTTATTAACAGCACCCCGCAAACAACCGCCAATAGCACTTAACTCGCACCATTTTGGCATTGAAACCTTCGTGGTAGCGTAGTAAAAATATTCTTTTCAATACTTAACTCGCACCATTTTGGCATTGAAACAATAGCGCCTATTGCTTTAAATACGCCTGCTATCACTTAACTCGCACCATTTTGGCATTGAAACAATCTTTTACTAAGTTAAAGAGTGGTAGTGTAGCACACACTTAACTCGCACCATTTTGGCATTGAAACTTCGTTCGCCATATCAGATAATCTTCTTTGAGACTACTTAACTCGCACCATTTTGGCATTGAAACTCCTTAAACTGTATAGTGTCCTCCTCTTTAGGAGTATATTACTTAACTCGCACCATTTTGGCATTGAAACTTTATATTGTTTGTTTGTATTGTCTTTGTTTTCAGTATACTTAACTCGCACCATTTTGGCATTGAAACTTTGGCAAATAAGTTACTCGAACTACAGCTACATTACTTAACTCGCACCATTTTGGCATTGAAACTAGAAAAATTGCCGGATGAAACTGCAATAGCAACCTCACTTAACTCGCACCATTTTGGCATTGAAACCGCGTATTGGTATCACAATATCTCTGCCGAGGGCTTTAACTTAACTCGCACCATTTTGGCATTGAAACAGACGAGCAGCATAGTTGTATGCGTACTTGTTCAACTACTTAACTCGCACCATTTTGGCATTGAAACTAAAATAATGTTTTTAAAAAGTTTATAATTTATTAATACTTAACTCGCACCATTTTGGCATTGAAACAAGGTATATCAGTAGAGACTGCCCCTTTGCCCTGCGGCACTTAACTCGCACCATTTTGGCATTGAAACAATAGTCGTAGATGATAATATCAGGCTTCCAACCGTAACTTAACTCGCACCATTTTGGCATTGAAACCTCTTCTGTTACGGATTGCTTCTTTTCAATGGTTACTTAACTCGCACCATTTTGGCATTGAAACATACTGCTCCCGATTGTATTTTAGCTGTACTAATAGCACTTAACTCGCACCATTTTGGCATTGAAACCAACATAGTTGCTTGGCAATACAGTAAATTTAATTGGACTTAACTCGCACCATTTTGGCATTGAAACTTTGTTTTCTCCAATACACAACGCCTGCTGCTACTACACTTAACTCGCACCATTTTGGCATTGAAACAATGTTGTTATCTGTAGATTTTTTGATTTTAGTTCCTACTTAACTCGCACCATTTTGGCATTGAAACGCCTACCCAGCTGGGTTCATCTTCGGGCTTGTCCTTGACTTAACTCGCACCATTTTGGCATTGAAACAAAAAACGACCTAAAAGAAAAGAATTTGATTGACTTACTTAACTCGCACCATTTTGGCATTGAAACATATATTTCTTTTGTTCTGCTTGTGTTCCGATTAATACTTAACTCGCACCATTTTGGCATTGAAACTTAATCAAACACGCATCAAGTTAGACGAGTTGTGTGCTACTTAACTCGCACCATTTTGGCATTGAAACTGTTTTGCAAATGGAGAGTAGGAATAATAGGCAACTACTTAACTCGCACCATTTTGGCATTGAAACTTAATTTCGAGAAATTTTATCACTTTCTCTATTTTGCCACTTAACTCGCACCATTTTGGCATTGAAACACGGCATACGAAATATGCCTTGCAGATCCGCCCAATGACTTAACTCGCACCATTTTGGCATTGAAACTTTTAAAAGTTATTAATAATATCATTCACATATTGTTGACTTAACTCGCACCATTTTGGCATTGAAACTTATAAAGCGGCTGGCGCGTATATCCATAGCACCATAACTTAACTCGCACCATTTTGGCATTGAAACTACACTTGCAATGCTTTGTCTTTTCGCATGCCTAATTACTTAACTCGCACCATTTTGGCATTGAAACTCCATAGAGCTGATTGCCGATATGTTGGGCAAATAGCCACTTAACTCGCACCATTTTGGCATTGAAACTTATTTGCAATTTGTATACTTTCCTTTTCTTCTTGTACTTAACTCGCACCATTTTGGCATTGAAACGGTTTAATGTTGCTGCTAATCGTAAGTATGTAAATGCAGACTTAACTCGCACCATTTTGGCATTGAAACTTAGAGAAAGAGTAGAATTAGAAAGACAAAGGAAACTTAACTCGCACCATTTTGGCATTGAAACATGTGATGAAAAGTTTTCAAGATTATAAAAGAGAAATACTTAACTCGCACCATTTTGGCATTGAAACATCTTCAAAGAAATCTAAAACACTTTGCATAAAATAAACTTAACTCGCACCATTTTGGCATTGAAACTGTTGTTGTACGCGGTGTCTTTGCCTCCAAAATAAACTTAACTCGCACCATTTTGGCATTGAAACAAAATAGTTACAATTGGACATGAAGGATTTTATCCCAACTTAACTCGCACCATTTTGGCATTGAAACCGGTTTTAAAGTTGGTGATTGGATTGCGTTCACGGGCGACTTAACTCGCACCATTTTGGCATTGAAACTTTTGGCCAAACTTTCTATCCAATCGGGATGGATGAACTTAACTCGCACCATTTTGGCATTGAAACTAAGATTCTCAATTTCTTCTTTAGATAACTTTTTATACTTAACTCGCACCATTTTGGCATTGAAACTTGAACTTGTCATATTCCGCGTTATCGTTTTGGAACTTAACTCGCACCATTTTGGCATTGAAACTACTTAATGGGATTTAAAGATAAATAAAATGGCAGTAAACTTAACTCGCACCATTTTGGCATTGAAACTTGGTTATGTAGATAGCGTAGCCAGCGACTTGGAAACTACTTAACTCGCACCATTTTGGCATTGAAACGTTGAAAATTTCAATCCAGTTGGTCTTTAGTAAAAAACTTAACTCGCACCATTTTGGCATTGAAACCAAACATATCAAACACGGCTTCAAGCGCAATGAACTTACTTAACTCGCACCATTTTGGCATTGAAACAAGCAGTACCGCCCATGCCCTCTAAAAGGTCGCCAGTACTTAACTCGCACCATTTTGGCATTGAAACGTCTATCCTTGGTTCTGTTCCCATGCTACCCGATACCACTTAACTCGCACCATTTTGGCATTGAAACTAGTATTATGTTTAATAATTTGTGCAAAGATACAAGAACTTAACTCGCACCATTTTGGCATTGAAACCTATTAAAGAATACACGACCAAAAACAGGCATGCTCAACTTAACTCGCACCATTTTGGCATTGAAACTTTTTTTATATTTAAAAAGGTTTCTAATTTATTTAGTACTTAACTCGCACCATTTTGGCATTGAAACCTATTGTGGATAGAGCCGTAGCGCAAAAGGCTGAAACACTTAACTCGCACCATTTTGGCATTGAAACAAATATTCTCGGACTACATTGACATCTTTTAGTTGTACTTAACTCGCACCATTTTGGCATTGAAACAAAGTCCCAAAGCCGACTTAGCGGACTGTGTACCTAACTTAACTCGCACCATTTTGGCATTGAAACGCGAAAGGGAACAAGAAACTATTTTTAACGAAATGACTTAACTCGCACCATTTTGGCATTGAAACTCGGTAGGCTGTGTTCCCTCTTGTATGCCCAAATCCTTAACTTAACTCGCACCATTTTGGCATTGAAACATCTGACTTGAATAATGCCATTGTCGAAGTCGTGAACAAACTTAACTCGCACCATTTTGGCATTGAAACTTGTGGATAATACCAGCGTGGCAGTGGATGAAGGTATAACTTAACTCGCACCATTTTGGCATTGAAACGTTATACAAGCTAAGATTGTCTATGACAGATAAAAAGACTTAACTCGCACCATTTTGGCATTGAAACGCAACATGAACCGCCTACTGCGTTAAAGATGCTTGGTACTTAACTCGCACCATTTTGGCATTGAAACGGCAGAGAAAGTAAGTAAAGCAGCCAAGCCGGATAACTTAACTCGCACCATTTTGGCATTGAAACTTACTTACGCCATAGAAGATCCAAACAGCGATGAACCACTTAACTCGCACCATTTTGGCATTGAAACGTACTTTAAACGAAAAAAGAAGCCTTGTGATTGGGTAACTTAACTCGCACCATTTTGGCATTGAAACATATGTTATTGTTGAGTATATTCGATTTTGAAAGTAAACTTAACTCGCACCATTTTGGCATTGAAACGAGAATTAGAAACAACACTCTGTGATGGTAGAAAATACTTAACTCGCACCATTTTGGCATTGAAACCAATAAAAGCCGTACAAGGCAAGAGTGGAGGCAGTATACTTAACTCGCACCATTTTGGCATTGAAACTAATTTGACAAAATTCGACGAGTAATGAAAACAGACAACTTAACTCGCACCATTTTGGCATTGAAACTTTGTTTTGAGTTAAAATCGTTACCAAATCTTCTTCAAACTTAACTCGCACCATTTTGGCATTGAAACAAAAGGGTAGGGGCGTTCATTTGCTCATGCATCATTACTTAACTCGCACCATTTTGGCATTGAAACAAAAGAAGGCTTATATGACTTTGAAGAACATAAAAAACTTAACTCGCACCATTTTGGCATTGAAACGCCATTTCGGCTGCGTTGTCGTTTGTGATTGATATTACTTAACTCGCACCATTTTGGCATTGAAACGAAAAGGCGATATTGATGCTTCAAAATTCAGCGGACTTAACTCGCACCATTTTGGCATTGAAACAGGGCAGTGCATCTATTACGGATACACGAGGGGGTACTTAACTCGCACCATTTTGGCATTGAAACGGCAGAAAAGTTTCACGAAGAAGCAGTACAGACACATACTTAACTCGCACCATTTTGGCATTGAAACTCCTTGGCGCGTTTAATGGCTACCTTTGGAATATCACCCACTTAACTCGCACCATTTTGGCATTGAAACTAAAAAAGAAGCTTGAAATACGCGAGTTACAAGTAAGCAAACTTAACTCGCACCATTTTGGCATTGAAACAAGCATCCATAGCCCCCACCGCATCATTGCCCATTGACTTAACTCGCACCATTTTGGCATTGAAACTTGTGGATAATACCAGCGTGGCAGTGGATGAAGGTATAACTTAACTCGCACCATTTTGGCATTGAAACACGAGGTTAGATATGTTTCAGGAAGATTTGACCGAAACTTAACTCGCACCATTTTGGCATTGAAACGACTAAAACTATTAAGCAAAAGTTCTCAAAACAAGAAAACTTAACTCGCACCATTTTGGCATTGAAACATGCGCTGTTTTATGCGCCTCAGTTGGCCCAACACGACTTAACTCGCACCATTTTGGCATTGAAACAAAACAACAAGCATTGAAACCTTGGTTGCTGACACGACTTAACTCGCACCATTTTGGCATTGAAACATGTTAGCAGATATATTAGAGAAATATTAACCCACTAACTTAACTCGCACCATTTTGGCATTGAAACCTTTAAAGGCGAAAAAGTCAGATACCTACCTACGTAACTTAACTCGCACCATTTTGGCATTGAAACGATCCTAAGTTTTCGACCAATGCCGCATTAAAAGAACTTAACTCGCACCATTTTGGCATTGAAACTTCATATCACTACATTTTTAAAAAATTAAACAAGACTACTTAACTCGCACCATTTTGGCATTGAAACGGTGTACCGTATCCCGGCTCTATGCCTTTTAGGTGAGCACTTAACTCGCACCATTTTGGCATTGAAACTAATTAAAAACAACAAATAATATAGACTTATGAAAGAACTTAACTCGCACCATTTTGGCATTGAAACGTGAATGTTTGCGTGGTGCTGTTGATAACAAAGGGGACTTAACTCGCACCATTTTGGCATTGAAACTCCAAAGAAGAAAGGCTTTTGGAAAGAGCACAGAACAACTTAACTCGCACCATTTTGGCATTGAAACAATATCAATGAGGAAAAAGCAGAAGAAATGTCTGCCTTACTTAACTCGCACCATTTTGGCATTGAAACAAACTAAAAAAGAGATTGCCACAGTACATTGAGAACACTTAACTCGCACCATTTTGGCATTGAAACTAGGATTACCTGAAGGGTGGGAAATGGAAATAACACCACTTAACTCGCACCATTTTGGCATTGAAACACAATAAAACAAAGTTAACAAGTCGTATTCTTGAACTTAACTCGCACCATTTTGGCATTGAAACGAATTATATTCTTTTGTGTAAGCCGCTTTGGTTTCACTTAACTCGCACCATTTTGGCATTGAAACTTATCTGTATTGGCCGTTTCACAAGCAAAATCTATACTTAACTCGCACCATTTTGGCATTGAAACAAGTTAAGTGCATCACATCGTAAGGGTAGGGCATAGTACTTAACTCGCACCATTTTGGCATTGAAACGAAAGTTAGAATAAGACAAATAATTTAAAATATAGTAACTTAACTCGCACCATTTTGGCATTGAAACTTTTAAACCAATGGCATTAGAGCATGAGAACAATGACTTAACTCGCACCATTTTGGCATTGAAACTATGTCCATCTTCTGTACCCATACCCTTTTGCCAACTTAACTCGCACCATTTTGGCATTGAAACGCATTGCCATTTCGGCTCTTTATGCTTAACTTCTGCAAACTTAACTCGCACCATTTTGGCATTGAAACCTAAAAAAACAATTTTGTACAATTCATTCACAGAACTTAACTCGCACCATTTTGGCATTGAAACTTATTATAGAATGCAAAGATTGGCGGCAAAACACGACTTAACTCGCACCATTTTGGCATTGAAACTAGAGACAGAAATGCTATTAAACACCTTAGATATTCACATTTAACTCGCACCATTTTGGCATTGAAACGAAAAGACATTAACAAAAAAGAGGTTGATGCAAAATACTTAACTCGCACCATTTTGGCATTGAAACTCCACTTCATTTCTGTTTTGTTTAATTAAAAATTTTAACTTAACTCGCACCATTTTGGCATTGAAACATTGCTTCTTTATCAGATATATCAACTGTTTTTGAGTTTAACTTAACTCGCACCATTTTGGCATTGAAACGAAACAGGGGCTTAGACCTGTGAATTACAGAAACATAACTTAACTCGCACCATTTTGGCATTGAAACATCATATCTTCTGTAAGGGCTTTTCCACGTGCGTCACTTAACTCGCACCATTTTGGCATTGAAACTTGCCTTATGTTGAAAATTTTTTCCCATTTTTTAATACTTAACTCGCACCATTTTGGCATTGAAACTTTGCACAAAATGCGTTGAATATCGCCCAAACACCAACTTAACTCGCACCATTTTGGCATTGAAACTACATTTATAACTAAGCTATACAATGAGCTTATAAAACTTAACTCGCACCATTTTGGCATTGAAACGAAGCAAAATATTCCAGCATAGACGCCATTGTAGGAAACTTAACTCGCACCATTTTGGCATTGAAACAAAGTAGTGTCCCCGCCCAAAAAATGGTGCTTTGGGACTTAACTCGCACCATTTTGGCATTGAAACTCGTAATACACATACCAAACTATATTCCACGGTGATTTAACTCGCACCATTTTGGCATTGAAACATTGTGAAATTATCACGTTTTACATATATGGTTCTATTTAACTCGCACCATTTTGGCATTGAAACCAAGGCAAAGATAAAGACTTTTAGTGTTGCTTCGTGTTAATTTAACTCGCACCATTTTGGCATTGAAACATACTAACAACGTTACCTTTTAGATTCTCAATTGCTTATTTAACTCGCACCATTTTGGCATTGAAACGTAACGAAAATAAATCCCATATTGCCATAGTCCCAAATTTAACTCGCACCATTTTGGCATTGAAACCACCATCTGGAATCCTTGCCATTTCTTTTCTATTAATTTAACTCGCACCATTTTGGCATTGAAACTGTG
>PDWI01007077.1_pt1 | contig 13810 bp, 14 predicted proteins | sample 1430891 | NCBI WGS metagenome assembly PDWI01 (sample SAMN01162508, study PRJNA174530) | Oral metagenome, whole genome shotgun sequencing project. | biome: Marine environment; feature: Marine mammal; material: Swab sample of the gingival sulcus; isolation source: swab sample of gingival sulcus...
CATTGTAAGTCCTTTTGTAAGTTGTGAGTGATTTTCCAACCACATTTAAACAACTTTCAGACCAACTGCCTTGCACAACTTTTATTTCGAACAACGGGTATATATAATATTTTTCAATATCTTCATGTTTCATTTTTGGGGACCTTTATGAAAACAATGATTATTGCTCACCGTGGCGAGTCTTTTGATGCACCGGAAAACACGCTTTCAGCTGTAAATCTTGCCTGGGAAAGAGGTGCTGAAGCAGTAGAAGTTGACATTAGGCTTTCAAAAGATAATAAGATAGTTGTCATTCACGATAAAACAACTAAGCGAATTGGAAACAAAAATGAAAAAGTTAAATATCAAACTTTAGAAGAATTAAGAAAACTAGACTTTGGTTCTTGGAAATCAGATAAATTTATTGGTGAAAAAATCCCTACATTATTCGAAATTTTTGAGACAGTTCCCAAAAACAAAAAAATAATTATTGAAGTAAAATCATCTGAAAAAATAATTCCTTTTTTAATCAAGGATATTCAAAATTCAAATTTGTTAAATAGTCAAATTGAAATTATTTCTTTTAAATATGATTTACTTTCTAAAATAAAAAAAGAACTGCCAGATATAAAAATGCTTTATTTGGTAAATCTTGATTACTCATGGATGACAAAGGTTTTTTCTCTTTCTGATAAAGAAATAATTAAAAAAGTTAAACTTGCAAATTTAGATGGTATAAACGCTTTTGCGGGAAAACTATTAACTGAAAAATTTATTTACAATGTAAAATGGGAAAATCTTCTTCTTTATACTTGGACAGTTAACGATTTAGAACATGCCCAAAAACTTGTTGAATGGAATGTTGATGCAATTACAACTGACCGAGCACAATGGTTAAGTGAAAAACTTAATAATATAGAAATTGAACCAAATATATCTTCTAATTAAATTGTAAGCATTATTTTTTCTTCTTTATTTTATTATGTCAAAAATAATTATTGGAATTCACGGACTCGGTAACAAACCCCCTCACAAAATGCTTGAAAAATGGTGGTTAGAAGCAATACGTGAAGGATTAAAAAACATTGGTAAATTTAAATTTGATCCAAAATTTGAATTAGTTTATTGGGCAGATATTTTAAATGATAAACCACTAAACAACTTAATATTAAATCCGGAAAATCCATATTACTTAGATGAACCTTATACGGTTTCTCCCAAAATTATTCCTAAAAAAAAACTATCTACAAAAGAGAAATTTTTAGGTTTTCTTGAAGAACAAATGGATAAAATATTTTTAAACGATGATCTTTCTCCAAATTTTGAATTTATTTCGGATATAATTTTTAAAAAATACTTTCTGGAATTAGAAGCCTATTATGCAAAACAACCTGAAATAAATGACCCCGATTTTAAATCGGTAAAAGAATTAATTAGAAATAGATTAGCTAAAATAATTAGAAAACATAAAAACAAAGATATTTTACTGATTGGACATTCAATGGGTTCAATTATTGCTTATGACGTATGTTCGTTTGTAGAACCGGAAATAAAAATTGATACCCTTGCCACTATTGGCTCGCCATTAGGAATGCAAATAATTATAAGTAAAATTGCAGAAGAAACAAAAAAATATAATCCAAATATTTCTAAACTAAGAACACCTAAAAATATTACCCACCAATGGCAAAACTTTTCAGATCTAGAAGATAAAGTAGCTTTAAATTATAATTTAGCTGATGATTATGAAGCCAACAAAAGTGGAGTAAAAGTTAAAGATAATATAGTTAAAAACAACTACTGCATAAATGGAGAAAGTAATCCTCATAAATCGTTTGGCTATTTGAGAAGTGCTGAATTTTCGAATATGATTGCTAATTTTATTGAAAAGGATGAAAGTAAATATATACTATGGTTTTTATCTAAAAAATATCAGCTAAAAAACTTTTTTATAAAAATACTAAACAAGCTATTACTTAAATAAAAAAACAGAGTTTAAAACTTTCCAAAATAATTTTACGTTTGCTAGTAAAGGGATTATAGCCAATATCGGAGAAATTACAAATACTCTGATTTTGCTATATTTTATCAGAAAATAGAACATAATTTCTTTCCATCAATTACATCTGAATTTTCTTATCTTTTCACATCAATTAACATTAACTTTAATAAATTATGAAATATACTTTAGCATTTTTATTTACAGTATTTTTTAACACAATTATTCTATCTCAAGTCTATTCAATTAACGGAAAAATAATTGATTCAAAAACCAATCAAAATTTAAATTATGCAAATATCAGGATTGAAAATTCTACAAAAGGAACAACCTCAAATTTAGAAGGTATTTACTCCTTAAAACTTGAGGAAGGAAAATATAAGCTTATTGCATCGTATATTGGTTACCAATCTGATACAATCACTATAAAGCTAGAAGAAAATGCTATTTTTAATTTTTCGCTCACTCCAATTGAATTAGAACTAAATGAAGTTACAGTAAAGCCACAGCGAAATCCGGCTTATGATATAATAGAAAAATGTATAGAACAAAAAAATAGAATAAAGCAAAAATTAAACAGTTATAAATATAGCTCTTACACAAAAGGAATAATTAAAACAACACAAGATTTAGGCAGCGGTGGTTTTACAATGCCATCTAAAAATGACACATTAAAAATTGTTGGAATTTTAGAAAATGAAAGTAGAGGCTTTTTTAAGAAACCCAATAATAAAAAACATTATATTGTTGCAAGAAAACAAACAGCAAATACTCCCCCATTCATAAATGTTCTAACTGGAGGAAACTTATTACAAAGTTTTTATGAAGAACAATTGTTGTTTATGGGCAAAAATATTCCAAGTCCTATTTCAGATGAAGCACTTACATATTATTACTTTTATATAGAAAAAGAAATTGCAATAGATAATCAAAAAATATATCAAATCTATTTTAATACAGATAATACTGCCGATCCCGGATTTTATGGTAGATTATTTATTGCTGATGAATCTTTTAATTTAATGAAAGTAGATGTTCAATTAAACCAAATGGCAAATTTTGGTGGTCTTTTTGAAGAAGTAAAAATATTCCAACAATTTTCTGTCTTTAAAAATAACATTACTTTACCTATTGATTATAGATTAAATGCTAATGGAAATTATCTTGGCATTGCAAAATTTGGCTTCTCTCTTAATACTATAATGAATAGTTATAAAATAAATGTAGATATTAAGGACGATTTTTTTGATAGTGCAATAATTTCTGTTTTACCCAATGCTGATAAAAAAGATGAAATTTATTGGAAAGCAATTCAAAGCATTCCGGCAACAAAAGAAGAAAGAATTGCTTATGCCAGAATTGATAGTATAACAAATATTACAAAAACCTTCGGGCAAGATTTTTCATTCCTCTCTAATAAAATAAAACTAAACAAAAATTTTTCAGTTACAGGTCCACTTACCTTCTACAACTTTAATAAAGTACAAGGTAACACTCTTAATTTGGCTTTATTCTATAAAGATGGAGAAGAACAAAGATTAAATTCCAGCGGCAGCGTATCATACGGATTTGCTGATGATTTGGTTAAAGAAGAATTTAATTTTAACTATAAATTAGGAAATTTAAGAACCTCTGAAATATCATTTTCTTACTTTGATAAAGTAACTGATCTTTTTAGCAGAACAAACAACTATAATAAATTTACATCAACATTTTTAAGTTTATTCACCAAATACGATTTTAGAAATTATTTTTACAGAAAAGGTTTTGATATAAATATTAATGGTGAAGTTACTCCTACTTTAAGTGTTGGACTTGGATTTATTTCTAACAAAGATAAATCTGCAAAAAATAATTCTGATTTTTCTTTTTTCAATAGGGAAAAGAAATTTTCTAAAAACATACAAATTTCTGAACTCTTTACACAAGCAATAAAAACTTCTTTTAAAATAGATTTTAGAAATTTTATTGAAGATGGATTTTTTAGAAGAAGAATCACTCCACGAAATCATATTTTATTTGAAGGAACAGCATTTTTAAGTAACAATAAATTATTAAATACTGATGTTGACTTTCAAATATATGAACTTATGACTTATGGAAGTTTTTCCACTATTGGCAATTGGTCATTAGATTTTCAGATAAATAAAATTCTTTCTAATGGTACAGTACCAATACAATATTTATACGCTTTACCCGGAAATATAAATGCAGGAAGCAAAAACAATTCATTTAGAACATTAAAAATTGGCGAGGTTTACGGAGATGATGTAACAACAATTTTTCTTCGTCACAATTTTCAAGATGATTTATTTAAGCTTTTTCAAATTCCCATTTTGAAAGATTTACAACTACAACTTTCAACATATTTAAACATTGCTCTTTCCGATATTACAGGTAAAAACAACAGATTTACGGTAAAGAAGTTTAAGAAATTCACCAAACCTTTTTACGAATTTGGATTCAGTATCGGACACATTCTCATTCCAATCAATTTTGAATTTACATGGAAATTAAATTACAGAGGAAAGAATAACTTTGCTTTTGGAATTAACTCAATTGCCTTATAATTAGATTTCTTTAGGCAACTCTAATTCAATTGTTAAACCTTTTGTTTCAGAAAACTCTAAATTAAATATTCCACCACAGAGCTCTGTAAATTTAATTGCAAAAATTACCGGAAAAGATATTTCATTATTAAGATCTTTCAAATCAATAGTTTGCAAAAAAGAGGAAGCCGCATCAGTATTTCGGACAATAATATTTAACATTTTACTATTTGTTTGCGAATTTTGGGCAGATATTTCAATTTTAGAATTAGATAAACTAATTTTTGTTAAAAACACTAAAAGATTATTGAATATGGAATTAATAATTTCATAATCCATTATTACATAATTTGATTCCGAGACATTAAAATCTAATTCTAATTTTTTTTCAGTCAACCTTTTTTTATGAAATATTTTCACTTCATAAAGAATATCTAAAAGATCTATTTTTTCATTTGTTAATCCATAATCAAAATGCTCTAACTTTAGCCAATTAACGAAATTAACTAAAAGTTCATAGGTATCTCTTGACTGAGTTCCTATTCTTTTAACAAATTCGTTAAGTTCTTCGGGAAGCAACTCCTCCGAAGGATCATTTATTAAATCGCTAAAACCAAGAATACTTGTAAAATTTCCACGTAAATCATGACTTACTTTGGAAAAAAATTGGTCTTTTTCAGGAATGTTTTCTTTCATATTATTTATTAAATTGTGATCTTAATTCATTAATACCTTCTTTATCTCCCATAACAATTAACCTGTCATGTTCCATTAAAACTGTATTTCCTTTGGGTATTATTGTACTATTTCCTCTACGAATTGTTGTTATTAAACAGCCTTCGGGAATAGATAATGAACGTATTTTTTCTCCAATAAGTGTTTTGGTGTTAGTTAACGAATTTATATGAATTGTTAAAAATTGTTCATCATATAAAATTGCTTCTTGTATTTCATGTTCATCAGTTGCCAAATTCCATTTATTTATAAAGTCATCATCGTCTACCCTACCTGCAATTTTAGCCAATATTCTAAGATGTTGTGTAGGATTATTTTCTGGACTACAAAGAAAAAATAATCCATTTACAGTTTTTACTTCCTCTACATCGTGTGTTAATGGATTAAAAACCTCAATTTCAATTCCGGGTTTAGATCTTACTAAAACAATCTCCGGATGTTCAATTGTATCTAACCTAAAATGAGGAAGTGCAAAAGAATGAGTTACAGGAGTTGCACCCACTCTGGTTCCTTCCATAATTCTAGCAATTATCTCTTTATGATCAAGTTTTAAAGTATACTCCATTCTTCTAGCTACTTTTCCAACTATAGATTCAAAATTATCTTTCTTATCTATGTCAAAAACAACACTTCTTTGAATAATTTCATCAAAAGGATCATCTTTACGCAGGCCTTTTTCTTTTAATATTCCTCTAAGCTCCGTATCTAAAACTTGGTAACGCTGTTTACCTAATCTTTCAAAAATGTGATAAATTGCACCATTTCGTGCAACATGTAATCTTGAATAATTCCAATACCAAACAAATCCAATTAAAATAAGACCAATAGCAAAAACAATTGAAAGTACCCCAAGTTGTGTAATTAAAAATAAAGATGCTAAAATTCCAAGAATCTGCATGCAAGGATAAAATGGGGATTTGTACCCGGGATCGTAAGATTCTATTCTACTTTCTCTCATAACCATAACTGCAACACAAATAAATGCAAATATTAATAATTGAAATGTACTTGCAAGTTTTGCAATTTTAATAGGATTAAATGAAGTCAAAACTAATATTATCATTGCTAAAGTTATGTAAAGCGAATACGAAGGAGTATCAAACCTGGTTGATTTTCTTAAAAAAGTTGGTAAAATATGATCTCGACTCATTGCCAAAGGATATCTTGAAGCACTAAGAATTCCTGAATTAGCGACCGATATAAAAGCCATTATAGCCGCAACAGAAATAATTATAACACCAGGAGTTCCAAAAATATGTTTTTGCACACTTGTTAGTGCTGTTAAATTATTTGAAACTTGAGAAATAGGTAAAACACCCAAAATTATTAAAGAACCCAAAACATAAAATAAAAATGCTGTAGTTAATGCAAGAAAAATTCCAAGTGGAATATTTTTTTCCGGATTTGTAATTTCTTCTGAAAGACTTGCAATTTTTGTAACACCTACATAACTTATAAATACTAATCCAGATGTTGAAATTAAATCCAAAAATTCAAAATCGAACATTCCTTTGTAATTATTAAAATCTAAATGAGGTACACCTGAACTTATAAATGCTGTAAGTATTATAATTAAAGATAAACCTAAAACTCTTTGTAAGGAACTACTTTTTTTTGCTCCAAAAAAATTTAAGATACCCAATAAGATTGCTAATCCAATAGCAATTGGGGTAATTGAAAACTTATCAAAAAATAGATTTAAATATGCACCAATACCCACTAAAGAAAAAGAAACTTTCAAGATAAGAACAAGCCAAACACCAACTCCACCTATAGTTCCAATTAATGAACCTAACGATCTATCGAGAAAATAATATACGCCTCCAGCTCTTGGCATTGCTGTAGAAAGTTCGATTTTACTTAAAATAGAGAGAATTACCATTAAGGCAGATACAAAATATGCCAGAACAAGAGTATTTCCAATTTCTGCGGCAGCTAATCCTGGAACAATAAATAAACCACCACTAATTGTACTTCCTGTTGCTATTGCATAAACATCAAATAATTTTAATTGTTTTTTTAACTTGCTAATTTTTACACCACAAATAAAATTAGAATTTGTTAATTCTTAAAGAATCAATAAATAATTTAATAAACTGCGATGTTAATTAACAGTAGTTTACAAGTTAATAATTCATAAAAATAATTAATTTTTAGCAAGTGCTCTTACTAATTTTCTTTTTGCTACCGGTAAAATTGTTTCTACAAACGGAAAATCAAGATCAGTTTCAAAATAATAACAAAGTGGATTTTGTAAGTCTGTATACTTTTGGAGCAGATTGTGTTTTATATCATAAGGTGATTTTGCTTCAGGAACTTGTAAACTAATTAAATCAACTAGCTTGGTTTTTAATGTTCTTAATGGATTTTCTTCTGTTGAAAATAGTGACATTTCAAATCTATAAATTTTCATCAAGTCATTTTTTTGATCGGGAATAAAGAAATATCCTTGATTTTTATTGAGAGGAGCAATTCCTACCTCGGTTAAATGAATATTTTCATCAATAAAATCGAAAATTGCTCTTCCTTCATCTATTGCTGTTTGAATTTGTGGTAATGACCAACTAATAAAATCAGATACTTTTTCTAACGATTTATCGTCATACTCTTCAGGATTTCCTATAGGTAATTCTTCAGCAAAATCAGCAAAATTGAGATTTAGAACAAACTCTGGATCAAAAAGAGACATTTCTTCTAAAAGTAATTCTAATTCATTTTTTATCGAGAGAAGTTCGGCAAGTGCCGGATATAATTTATTTTTGTGGAGTAATTTTGAATATTTGTTTAGAATTGCGAGAACTTCGTATTTACATAGTTCGTAATCATCGGCGGCTTTTATAAAAGTACTTAGTGTTAAACTTTCCATGAATACTCCAGTTAAAATTATTTATTTCATAAAAGCAATAATCAGACCAAAAGATTTTTTCTATAATTCAACGAGTTATTATCGGTAAAAACTTAATTTTGTTTAACAAAAAAATGTTCAATATTGATCAATATGGTAATTATTATTTAGTAATTACGGTCATTTTATTTTATTTAATAAGAAATTATTTTAGATTTATGTTCGTTATAAATTTGGAGATAAAATGAAGTTAAATGAATTTAGGGTAGATGGCAAAAGACAGATTAAAATTGAAGAATATCGAACCAATTTTACCGGTAAAATAAACTCTAAAAAAGAAGGTGAAAAGCTACTAAAGCAAAACCGAAAGAAAATGAGAGATTTGCAGGATAGGTTATATGCACATGATAAATATAGCTTATTGATAATTTTTCAGGCAATGGATGCTGCAGGAAAGGATAGTGCCATAAAACATGTAATGACTGGAGTTAATCCTCAGGGAACACAAGTTTTTAGCTTCAAACAACCTTCTAAAGAAGAATTAGACCATGATTACTTATGGCGCACAACTAAATCTTTACCAGAACGAGGAAGAATAGGAATTTTTAACAGATCATATTATGAAGAAGTTTTAATTGTTAGGGTTCACAATTTATTGAAATACCAAAAAATTCCTGAAAATTTAATTACAAGAAATATTTGGAATGAACGATATGAACAAATAAGAAATTTTGAGAAGCATATTAGTCAAAATGGAACTATTGTGTTAAAATTTTTCTTAAATGTTTCTAAAGAAGAACAAAAGAACAGATTTCTAAAACGATTAAACACTCCTTCAAAAAATTGGAAATTCTCTGCCAGTGATTTGGAAGAACGTAAACACTGGGGTGCTTATATGAGATGTTATCAAGAAGCAATAAACGAAACATCAACTGAATTTGCACCATGGCATATTATTCCAGCTGATAATAAATGGTTTGCCCGTTTAGTTATTTCTGAAGTGATTAACAGTAAATTGGAATCATTAAATCTCACCTACCCAAAATTGGAAGATGAACAATTTAAGAATATTGATTTATACAAAGAAGAACTAGAAAATGAATAAATTTTTGTAGAGACAAATAATTTGTCTCTACAAATTACTATTTATGCTTGTTATAAGCTTTCATTCCACCCAAAACATTTTTTGCTTTGAAACCATGTTGTTGCATTATCTTTGTTGCAAATTCCGACCTATTTCCAGAACGACAAATAACCGCAATATTTTTATCTTTATAAGGTGTCATTTCATTTATTCTTTCGTTCAAAACTTGAACAGGAATATTGATAACTCCTTCAATTTGTCCAAGTTCTCCTGTAAGTTCTTGGGGTGTTCTACAGTCAAGTATTACCAAGTTTGTATCCGAACTAATAGCTTGTTTTAATTCTGCAACTGTCATATTAAAATCATCTTTCACGTCTTCTTTTTTACTTTGGCAACCGACTGATGATGTTATAACCATTAACAACATCATTAGAATTTTTTTTATTCTTCTCATTATTTCCTTTCTATTTATAAATAGTTTTAAAAATTAAATTATTTTATTTTCAATTTCAGCAATATTTGTGATTTTTGAAGTTAATACATCTCCCCTTTCTACTTTGCTTACTCCTTCTGGAGTACCGGTATAAATTAAATCACCGGGTTCCAGAGTCATTCTTTCTGATAAAAACTTTACAATATCTACTGATGAAAAAAGCATTTTACCAAGTGTTGAACTTTGTTGTAATTTACCATTTTTGTATAACTGAATTTCTTCGTTCCCAGTAATTTTATAATTCTCTTTTAGAACAAACTCAGAAACAACTGCCGAATCGTTAAATCCTTTTGCTAAAGTCCAAGGATGTCCTTTCTTTTTTAATTGTAATTGAATATCTCTTAAAGTCATATCCAATCCAACCGCATAAGCAACTATCGCTTCTTCGGCTTCTGTTTCACTGGCATTATTTATAGTTTTTCCAATTAACAACACCAATTCAATTTCATGGTGCATTTCGTTTGAATGGGCTGGATGAGTAATTGTATTACCATTATAAATAAGTGTGCTTGTTGGTTTCATAAATATAATAGGGGCTTTGGGAAGTTCGCCGCCCATTTCTTCTGCATGTGCTAAATAATTTTTACCTACACATAATATTTTACCAACGGTAAATTCTTTATTAGAGTTTTTAATTTTTACTTTTTTCATAATAATTATTATTCTTTAGATACAAAAAATAGTTTTAGGATTCATAAAATTATATTTTTATTTAAAGGTACAGAAAAATAAATTATTTGAAAAGTAGGTAGCTTAGCTTGTTTTTCTTTTTTTATATATTTGTAGTAAGTGTATGTACAATAATTATATGTTATGAATAAAATTTAGATAAAACAATAAAATGAATAACGAGATTAATAAGATAGATAAAATAAAACTATTACTCATCTTTACCTTATTTGTGTTAGGCATTTTCCTAATAATAAAACCTAAACCAAATAATATTTCAACTTTTGCAGAAAATAATGTTTCTGTAACAGTACTAAATCTAAAAGAAAAATCAGAAATAGATACTAATAAAATTATCGGTGTCATTTTAATATTATCTTCCATTCTAAGTTATTATATAACATATAGAAATCCATCAAATTCAAACAACAACATAATTGAGTTAACACCTCAAGAAAATAAGATTTATAATCTTATTAAAGATGGAGATAGCAACAAAGAAATAGCATCTAAACTACATGTAAGTGTAAGTACAATAAAAACTCATATAAATAATATTTATAAAAAAATGGGCATCTCTTCAAGAAAAGAATTACTCAATAATCCATTAAAAACTGAGGACTAATACCAAAATCCACCCCCTTCAAACTTGATTAGCGAATAATCTGAAGTTAGTTTTACGCTGAAATTATTAATCTAAAATTCTTGGAATAAGAATATGAAACATACTTTAGCACTATCTTTTATTCTATTTATTTCACAAGTTACTTTCTCACAAAATCAAGAAAAATGTAAAGAAATAGCTGAAATAGTTTTAGAAGCTGTAAGTAAACAAGATTTTAAAACTATAAAACCTTATCTGGCAAATGATTTTATAATTGGAGCTCAGAAAATGCCTATTGCCGAAAAAGTTTTACAACTATTGGTCTCAAAATTAGATTTAGAACAATATAAAGCTACAAATACTGTAAACGAAAGTGGTTTGATTCTAAATTATGACGTTAAATACAAGAATATTGGCAAGAAAAAAGCTCAGATTATCTTTAATTCCGATAATAAAATAAAGAAATTAGAACTGCTAGAAATTCAAGTTAAAACTTTAGAAAAAGATAAAATTGAAATAACATACAATCCAAATAATTTGATTGAGATTCCATTTACTCAAATGGGAAGACTAATAGTTGTTAAGGCAAAGATTGATGAAATAGAAAGAGATTTTATATTAGACAGTGGTGCTCCTTTTACAATTATTAACTCAAAGTACATCAATGAAAAAGAACAAGAAACTATGAGTCTTACCAAAGGAGTTAATGGTAAAAATATTTCAGGAATGGATATTGACACACTTAATGTGGATTTTTATGGAATTAGAACAAACCAACAAGCACATGTAATATCAGACATTTCTCATTTAGAGAAAGACAGTACAAAAATTTATGGACTAATAGGATATAATTTCATTAAAGAATATGATATTTTATTTGATTATGAAAATAAAACAATAACATTGATTAAGCCTGATTATTTTGAAACTTATCAAACTAATCTGATTGAAAGTAAGAGCAAAATAAAGACTGTTTCATTTATTTTAAGAAATCACATTCCTATTATACCTGCTATTATTTCTAATAATATTTATAACATGGGTATAGATTGTGGTGCTGAAGCAAATTTATTAGATAACAAATATTATATAAACGTAATAAACAGCTTAGAAAAAGTAGAAACAAATACATTATTAGGAGCCTCAAAAGATAAACAAGAAGTAAAGTCTGCAATCCTCAAAGATTTCTATATAGGAGGGTTTTTATACGAAAAAACAAAATTTATATTTACAGATATTTCTCATTTGAATAAAAATAAAAACAAAGTTATAGATGGTCTTTTAGGTTATGAATTTTTATCAAAACAATTAACATTGCTAAGTTATAAACGTAAAGAGATAATTATTATGTGATTAGCATTTTTGCCTTTAAGTATATTTCTATCACAAATCTTAATTCAGATTTATTTATAGGAGCATATGGCGGCGGCTATATTAAACAATATGCCGTTAATGAAGTAATTGATGATATACTTTTATACAACAGAGTATTAAGCCCCAAAGAAGTAAAGCTATTATTTAATCACAAAATTAGATTTAAATAAATTTAACATATATCTCATGCAGTAACACGACCACTATTATTACTCAAATAATTTGACATAAAAATTTTAAACTGTACCGAGAAAAATTGTAAAATATATATTAAATTATTTACTAAGCACAATTTTTGTGGCAGAGAATGAGACAAAACTTATTTCTAAAGAAGTTTTACAACACAAATTGAGTGAATTATATGATTTTATTAAGAGTTAAAAATGAAAAATAACATCATAAATAATAAGTATAAAAGCTGGCTACAAGATTTAAAACAGAACTTCCAAAAAGCTCAAATAAAAGCACATATACAAGTAAATAGCACTTTGCTTGAATTTTATTGGCAATTAGGAAATGACATTATTAAAAAACAAAAAGAGTTTGAGTGGGGAAGCGGTTTTTTAGAACAGTTAAGTATGGATTTAAGTGCTGAACTTCCTAATGTCAAAGGGTTCTCTTACAGCAACTTAAAAAATATAAGACAATGGGTTACATTTTGGCAACAAGTTGTTGCCAAAACTAACACGATAAAAAGCCAACAACTTGTTGGCGAATTAGAAAATATAAAAGGGGAACAACTTGTTGCCCAATTAACGCAAATTCCTTGGGGGCATAATATTGCAATTATTCAAAAATGTAAAAATGTAGAAGAAGCTTTATTCTATGTGAAAAACACCTTACAAAATGGTATTAGTCGAGCGGTATTAATTCATCAAATAGAAAGTGATTTGTATAAAAGAAGTGCAAAAGCAATAACAAATTTTGAGAACACTTTACCTCCTATACAATCTGATTTAGCAAAACAAATTACGAAAGATCCTTATAATTTTGACTTTATATTTGATTTATTGAGGAGGTTAAATGGTTAAAATTAAATTTAATCCACCTATGACTAATTACAGAGAAACCATCTTGATTATTGATGGGGATGATTTTAATTGCAAAGATGATTCCATTGTAAAAATTACTAAAATATACAAAGAATCGTTTAGGATCTCTGGAGCTGATCCAGATCCAGATCTTTCTTTTGCAAAATGGTTGATTAAATCTCTCGGAGAGGGTGAAATTATTTATCACGATCCTCCAGAATATAAAGAAGGGAGAATTTATTAAAAATACTTCATTGATTAAAACTCCTCAAATCTGTCGTTAAAATAAATAGAAAAATGGGAACTTAAAAGAATTCTGCTTTCCTATCAGGGTAAAATGCATTGGGCCCCACTAACTACAATAATTGCATTTGGCAAAAATGATATATGGTTTTCTGCATCCATCCATTGGAATGGTGAAAAGTATGAATATTTAGACTTTAATATT
>PDWI01007078.1_pt1 | contig 13809 bp, 11 predicted proteins | sample 1430891 | NCBI WGS metagenome assembly PDWI01 (sample SAMN01162508, study PRJNA174530) | Oral metagenome, whole genome shotgun sequencing project. | biome: Marine environment; feature: Marine mammal; material: Swab sample of the gingival sulcus; isolation source: swab sample of gingival sulcus...
AAGTTTCATCTGACAAATTGGATTGGTAGCTACGCGGTGCATGTTTTTATTTCCACCACACATCGCAAATTCCTCATAAATAGTTTTGTCTTCATTTTTGTAAAAAACTTTGACCTTGCTATCAGTATCCTGATATACCGCAAAATAACTTTTATCCTGCTCATCTTTAGCTATCTTCAAAAAGTAATCATCTGCTGAATTTTTTATAATTTTATACCCCTGTTTCTTAAAACCAGGGATAAGCTTTTCTAAGTCATCAAACAAGGCTTGATCATCAGTATAATCAAGTAGCAAATATAATTGATAGGGGTCAAACATAAATTTTCCGGTACGATTATAATTAGTATATCTAACAGTTTTTGCTTCATAAATATTTAGCAGCGGATTTACCACAGCAGCATCACTAGAATTGAATGAATTATCAAACTTACCATCATCTTTGGTCAACACAACCGCAAAAATTAACCCTGCAATTAATATCGCTATACCTATTTTATTACTCTTCAACATAATAAAATTCCTTCATAACTGAACCATCTTCATATGTATGAGTTACATCATATTGCAAAAGCATTCTTTGACTTCATTACATATTTTCCTCTTCTATATCAAGCAGTGTAACTTAACACTACTGCTTTCCTATTACCTAATAAACCATCCTTCAAGAAACTATCTTAACAGTTGGGTATTAAGACTTTACAGTATCCAATACTTAATGATAATTTTATTTAGGTAATTACGATAAAATTATGTTTAAAATTTTGTAAATTCTTCACACCTAAATAATAACCTAGCTTATAATCTTTGTCAACAAAAAGTAAACATAATTATTACCCATCCTTTATAATTAGAAATTTTTATTTACATAAAATTAACCTTTTATATTAAAAAACACATTTTTATGCAAACAACAAAGTATCTTTTAATAGTATATTCAACAAAAAAACAATAGAAATCTAGATAATAATGCTAACCTACACTACAATATTTGAACCGGTTTTATACATTTTATTAATTAATTGTAACTTTACAGCATGACATTAAACATATATTAATTTTTTGTAAATATGACATTTTTTTGTCAAACCAAATATTTTAAAAACTTTTCTTTTATTCTTTACTAACACTATTTGACAAAGAACCAAAAAAGAGTAGTTAGGATTTTCATCTTTGCTACTCTTTTCGCTATCTTGTCATATGCTTATACTAAGTACTAAATAATTACTACTTTCGATTTGTAGTTAATAAAACAGTGCTTATTGTAAAACTTCTTCTCTATGTCCTAGTTCTCTATCAATCATAAATAAAGCCGAACCATTATCGCCTGCCATTTCTAGTTGCTGAATGATAAATTCAACATTTGATTCTTCTTCAACCTGCTCATCAACAAACCAGTTCATCAAGTTGATTGTTGCAAAGTCTTTTTCTTCAACAGCATGTCGCATAATATTATCTATCAATTCTGTTATCTTCTTCTCATGTTCGAGCGACATTTTCATCACATCAAGTGTCGAAGTAAAGTCACACTCTGGTTTATCAATCTGACCAATTATTACTTTTTCGCCACGCTCTAATAAATACTCATAAATTTTTAGACCATGCTCTTGCTCTTCTTCAAACTGCTTTCTCATCCAGTTAGAGAACCCTTTTAATCCTCTCGCATCAAAGTAAGCACTCATTGACAAATATAAATTTGCCGAATGAAATTCGTGAGCAATTTGCTCGTTTAAAAGTTTTGCAATGTTTGTTTTCATAATTTTCCTCCTAATTTGTCCTAATTACTATTCAAAAAAATTATCACAGCTATGAATATTACATAGCTTGCAATACTAATCTTTTAAATATAATAATCAGACTTATTATCCTTATATATCAAGTGGTCTTAGCAGTTAACCAAAACACACTAGAAATCTTCCTGTTTATCAGGGTACTCTTTCCCCAAACTAACATATCTCTCAAATAACGCTTGATCACTTACACGATACTTAGCTTCTTCAATATCAACAATACCATCTACTACCAATTTAGCAACCTGTCTTTCCATCGAAATCATACCGTCTTTTGATGAATGTTGAATTATACTACTTATCTGATGCGTTTTATTCTCTCTTATAAGCGTCCTAATCGCTGGAGTTACATTCAATATCTCACAAGCTAGCACCAACCCTTTACCGTCTTTACGTGGTATCAATTGCTGTGAAATTATACCCTCTAGCACTGATGCCAATTGACTTCTCGTATGACCATACGGGTCAGATTTGAAAGCATCCATAATACGTTCAATCGATTGAGCGGCACTTGAAGTGTGCAGTGTTGATAGCAACAAGTGGCCTGTCTCTGCCCCTGTCAATGCTATTGAGATAGTTTCTAAATCACGCATTTCACCAAGCATAATTACATCAGGGTCTTCCCGAAGAGTCGCTCGAAGTGCCGATGAAAAATCCGTCGCATCAAAGCCAATTTCCTTTTGTGTAACTAACGATTTCTTGTGATTATGCAGATATTCAATAGGGTCTTCAATGGTATTTATATGCAGACTTTTCGTTTCGTTAAGATATTTTATTATACTTGCCAACGTAGTCGATTTACCACTACCTGTAACTCCTGTAACCAAAACTATACCTTTTTTGCGGTCGACCATTTGCTTTACAATGCTTGGCACGCCAATTTTATCAATATCGGGTACAATATGTGGCAATGAACGTATTGCCACCGCTATCGTCCCACGCTGTCTATAAAAATTACATCTAAATCTTCCCAATTCTGATTTGGAATAAGATACATCAACTGCATTTTGTGTTTTTAATAATTCAAATTTATTTTTATCGAGATACTCTTTCGCAACACTCTCGGTCAATTCAGCCGTAATTTCTTCAAATTCCTCTATCATATGCAGTTTTCCTGCGATTCTAATAATCGGTTTAGTGCCAACACATAAATGTAAATCTGTTGCTGCTTTTTGACTTGTAATTTCCAAAAGTTCATCAATTAGCTTTTTTGCCATACCATACCCCTATTCTGTCTGCTACTTGTGTCAATATCACATCACTTTATCGGTCTTTTACTCGGTATTCCTGTTCTTCGTGGATACTTGTCTGGTGTATTGGCAATTTTTTCAAATTCCAATATAACTCTATACTCACCACTCAAAAGATTATATTCATGTTTATCTATTAATTTCATATTAAGTTCTAACAAGGCTTTTTCTGCCATTTCCAGCTCTTCATCATGTTTTTGTGACTTATAAGCGTAAAACTTACCGCCTACTTTAATAGCTGGCGAAACATACTCTAATAGCAAGTTTAACGGTGCTACCGCTCTTGAAACTGCCACATCAAAACTCTCTCTATACTCAGCAATTCTAGTAAATTCTTCCGCCCGCATACACTCTAAGTTAACATTTGCTAAATCAAGCTCATCTACTACATCTGATAAAAAATTTATTCGCTTATTCAGTGAATCCACTAATGTAAAATTTGTCGACTGATTGGCAATACTAAGTACCATGCCAGGTAATCCAGCACCCGTACCTAAATCAACCACGCTACCAACCTTATCAAAATCTACGAATTTATTTAAATAAATTGAATCAACTATATGTTTCTTGATAAAGACATCTTTATCAAGGTCTGATGTGAGATTAAACTGTTCCCCCTTACAAATAACATCATCGGCATATTTAGATAGTTTGTTTAGCGTATCATCAGCAAGGTTTAAACCAATATTTTTAATATAATTATCCACTTAATTACCCCTATTCTTTTCCCGCTCAAGATAAACCATAAGGACCGATATATCTGACGGGCTCACACCCGAAATCCTTGATGCTTGTCCAAGCGACCTTGGTCTCAGCTGATTTAATTTTGTTCTTGCCTCCAGCCTTAAATTATCAATTGTTTCGTAGTCTAAATCCTGTGGTAATAATTTTTGCTCATTTTGTTTAAATCGTCTTACTTGGTCTTTTTGTTTTTCGATATAACCGCTGTATTTTATCATTATCTCACATTGTTGTTTTACCGCAAAATCAATATTCGGTTCTTCGCCACTAAGTTTAACAAGTTCATCATAAGTTAACTCTGGCCTTAACAAAAGTTCGCTAAGATAGTGACTCGAATCGGGCTCTTTGTAATTATATTTTGCAAACAATGGTGCTAATTGCTCTTTAGTAAGTTTGACAGATTTTAATCTCTCTAACTCTTTTTCGATACTTGCTTTTTTATCTAAAAATTTGTTATATCTTTCATCAGTTACTAGACCAATCTCACGTCCTTTTTCCGTAAGTCGAAGGTCAGCATTGTCTTGCCTTAAAAGTAGTCGATACTCACAGCGACCTGTCATAATACGATATGGCTCAAGTGTACCTTTTGTCACCAAGTCGTCAATCAGTACGCCAATATAAGCTTCTGACCTATCAAGCACAAAATCATCTTTGCCATCTATCTTTCTTACCGCATTGATGCCTGCCATCAATCCTTGACAACCAGCTTCCTCGTATCCACTAGAACCATTAATCTGCCCAGCAAAATACAGGCCATCAACTTCTTTATGTTCTAAAGTTGGTTTTAAACTTAATGGATTAATGCAGTCATACTCAATCGCATGAGCTGGTCGCATAATTTCACATTGCTCCAGTCCAACTATCGTTTTCATAAAAGCATGCTGTATATCCTCTGGCAAAGATGAACTCATACCTTGGATATATAATTCTCTAGTATGATTTCCCTCTGGTTCAACAAATATCTGATGTCTTTCTCTATCAGCGAACCTAAATACTTTATCTTCAATTGACGGGCAATATCTTGGTCCAACCCCTTCAACCAGTCCAGAATACATCGCACTTAGTTTATGGTTCTGACTTATAATTTCGTGGGTTTTTTCGTTGGTATATGTCAAATAACAATTTACTTCTTCAAAATTTAACTCATCGGTCATAAATGAAAAACCTATTGGTTTAGCATCACCTTTTTCCACTTTTAATTTTGTCACATCAACTGACTTAGCATTTACCCTAGCTGGTGTACCTGTTTTAAATCTACGCATATCAAAGTTTTGCTCTAGCAAAAACTCTGCTAATTTATTAGACGGTTGCAACCCGTTAGGTCCACTTTTAGTAACGCCTTCACCGATATATATCTGACCCCTTAAATATGTACCTGTTGCTAGGATAAGCTTTTTACATCTGTAAATTCCGCCATTAGAAGTAACTACACCTTCAACTTTTCCATTTTCAATCAAAAGTCGTGTAACTTCGGCTTGTTTAAGTTGCAAATTATCTTGTAATTCAATCGTCTTTTTCATTTCGATATGGTAGGCGTTTTTATCTGATTGGGCTCTTAGAGAATGAACTGCTGGTCCTTTTTTGGTGTTTAATGTTTTCATTTGAATGAGAGTTTTATCGGTATTTATTCCCATTTCACCGCCTAAAGCATCTATCTCTCTAACTAAATGAGCTTTGCCTGTACCACCTATCGACGGATTACAAGGCATCATAGCCACAGAATCAAGATTTATCGCTAACATTAACGTTTTTTTACCAAGTCTTGCCGAACAAAGCCCCGCCTCACAGCCTGCATGTCCTGCACCAACTACGACAACATCATATGTTCCAAGTTCATATTCTCTCATTTTAAAATCCCTACTTTCCTAAACAGAACTTTTCAAAAATTCTGCCTACTACATCATCATCAATTGTTTTCCCTGTTATTTCCCCAAGATATGTATATGCATTTAATAAATCAATTTGTACTAAATCGAGCTGTGTATTCATATTAAGCGAATTAAGTGCATCAGCAACGCTCTCTTTACCACGCATAAGTGCTGATAAATGCCTTTTATTTGTTATATTGGCTGACGATTTATTAGTGATATTTTCATTTAACATCATCTTCTTAAATTGGCTTTTGAACTCATCAATACCAATTTCATTTTTTACCGACACATTTATCACTTTAGCATTTTGGTTTATTGCTAATACATCATCAATCGTTTTTTCCGCTTTCAAATCGCATTTGTTAATAAGTATAATTGATTTCTTGCCTTTCGATAATTCTATAAAAAGTTTTTCATCATCGGTTAATTTCTCATTGGCCGATAACATAATTACCGAAAAATCGGACTCGTTAAAGATTTCCTTTGATTTTTCAACTCCAATTTTTTCAACTACATCTTCAGTTGCTCTTATACCCGCTGTATCGATTATATTAACAGGTATGCCCTCAATATTTACCCATTCCTTAATAATATCTCTAGTTGTACCTGCTATATCAGTTACAATAGCACGTTCTTCGTTTAACAGGGAATTCATAAAAGACGATTTACCGACATTGGGAATTCCAATAATCGACATCGTAATCCCTTCTTTGTATATCTTTCCATTATCAAAACTACTTATCATATCTGTTATATCCGCACTAATTAATTCCAGTTCTTTTTTTATAGCTTCTGTTTCCAGTGCCTCAATATCTTCATCAGGATAGTCTATTGTAACTTCGATTTGGGCAAGTAAATCAGTAAATTTATCTAACATTGGGTCTATTTTACGTCCAATATAACCACCAAGTTGTTTTAGTGCAATATCAAAACCTTTGCTGGTTTTAGCACTTACCATATCCATAACAGCTTCTGCTTGTGATAAATCAAGTCTACCACCTAAAAATGCTCTTTTAGTAAACTCACCATTCTCAGCTTGTGTTGCCCCATTTTTGATTAACAAACTTACAATCTCATCTAGCATATGGACGTTACCATGACATTGAAATTCTACTAAATCTTCTGTTGTATAGGTATGTGGTTTTGCAAAATAAACAGCTAAAACTTCATCATATATCTTATCATCACTTGTAATATGACCATACATCATGTAGCGACTAGTTTCTTTTGACAACGGTTTGCCCGATTTACTTTTAAAAACTTTATTTGCAATTTTAAGTGCGTCTACCCCACTTAATCGGACTATGCCAATTGCACCTTCTATACCACTTGCACTTGAAATCGCAACAATTGTCGTATCATTTAAAATTCTCATATAATTATCTCCAATTTGAAAACAAGACCAAAGTAAAAACTCTGGTCTTTTGTTTTATAAACTATTTTAGATATACTACAACATGACGGTATGGTTCTTCACCCTCACTACGTGTAGTTACAAGTCTGTTTCTTTGTAAAGCCGAATGAACTATACGTCTTTCGTAAGGGTTCATTGGGTCTAATTTAACTTCTTTCTTAGTTTTGATAACTCTTGTAGCAACATTTCTCGCTAATCTCTCAAGTGAGTTATCTCTTTTCTTTCTATATCCTTCGACATCAAAAATAATTCTCTTATAATTTTCTTTATCCTTGTTTACCATTAGTGATATTAAATATCTCATAGACTCTAAAGTTTTTCCATGTCTACCAATCAATACTGATAAATCATCACCTTTAACATCTATTACTATATTTTCGCCAATTTCTTTAACACTTACTTCAATATTTCTTTGGATATTTTTAGCAACAAGCATTAAGAAGTCTTTAATTATTTTAATGTTTTCTTCAGTTTCCTTCGATGTTACACCTGGTTTATACTCTTTATTAGGTGTGTATGTATTTTTCTGGTTTTTATTATAATTTGTTTTATTTACTGTGCTCGATGTTTTTGGACTTACTTTTGCGTTTTGTAGTGGATCTTCTTTAAGTGTAGCTCTTACTTTTACACCTTTTTTTCCAAATAAACCAAATAAGCCTCTACCTTGTTCTTCTTCAATTTCAATATCTATTTCATCAATATTTACATTCATGACTTTGAGTATCTCTTCAACTGCTTCATCTGCAGTTTTAGCAACGACCTCATGACTTTTCATCTAGACAGCCTCCTTCTTTTTGTCTTTTGATTTCCTAATAAGTATTTGTTGACATATTTGATAGATGTTTGAAACTACCCAATAAATTACTAACGCTGCCGACATTTGTCTTGAAAACATTAATATCATTAAAGGCATTAGTATCTTCATATTTCTTGTCATGGCTTCGCCTTGACCACCTTGAGCTTGTAAATCAGCCGTTGGTGAAGCTACAACAAACTGTAAATAAGTTAATGCTGCTGCTGCAATCGGGAAAATTCCTGGAATACTCCCCGCACCATCAAAGCTAAATATATTACTAATCATATCTGGTTGTGCAAGGTTTTTTACCCATAGAAACTTATTTTCAACTATTGATAAACCTTGATCAGCTAAATCACTAAATATATACTTTTGCGGGTTTTTAAAAACACCAAATAATGCCCAAATAATCGGTATTTGTATCAATAATGGTAAGCAACTTGCAAATGGATTCGCATTATGCTCTTTATAAAGCTCCATAGTCTTTATATTTTGCGTTTCTTTATCATTTCTATACTTTTTTTGTATTTCTTTTAACTTGGGTTGTAATTTCGCCATAGCTTCTTGCGAACGAAGTTGTTTCAAAACAAGTGGCAACAGAGCTGTTTTAACTATAATTGTCAGCATTGCTATCGCAAGCACATACATACCTGTAAAGTCGTATATATGACGTATAACAAAGCCCATGCCCTGTTTTATCGGTTCTAACATTAATTCCTCCCTAACTTACTTCAGAGGGTCATATCCCCCTTTACTAAATGGATTACATCTTAAAAGTCTTTTAAGCGATAAATACATCCCCTTAAAAGCCCCGTACTTTTCTAACGCTTGCAAAGCGTATGAGGAACACGTCGGATAATATCTACATCTTCTTCCTAGTAAAGGAGAAATCGTTTTTTGATAAACTTTCACTAAAAAAATTAATATTGTTTTCAATTTATTCCTCGTTTATGGTATTTTTATTTGACTTTTTTTGATGAATTAACTTTACGTTTACTTTTCTTCTTATTACTTGAGTTTACTTTATTTACAAGATAATTTATATTTTTATGAATTTGCTCCAAGCTTGAGCCAGCAGATTTAACTCTTGCTACAAATACATAATCATATCCAGCGGGAAGTTTCTTCCATTCCATAATAATAGAATTTCGTATAAGTCTTCTTACTCTGTTTCTGACAACTGCTTTTCCAACTTTTTTACTAGCTGTTATACCAATTCTCTTGGCATCATCATCTCTTTTCAACACATATAAAACAGTATAAGCACCTACATAACTCGTTCCCTTTTTATAAACTTTTAAAAAATCCCTATTATTTTTTATGGTTTCAAGTTTCATTTTACACGAACTTTCGACCGTGCAACTTGTAGTGGCTTTTGTAAAAAAAGACCACTACTGCGGTCTATAGAGAAAGTTGCTTTCTGCCTTTACGTCTTCTTCTCTTTAATACGTTTCTGCCGTTAGAAGACCTCATTCTCTTTCTAAATCCATGCTCTGTGCTTCTTTGCTTTTTCTTTGGTTGGTATGTTCTTTTCATTAATATTCCCTCCTTAGTACAAATTTATTCCATAAATTCATGGTTTGATTCTTGGCTTTATTCTTAGTCATCATCAAAAAAACTTTAAACAAAAATAACAAGCTATATTATTATACAGTTAACAAATCATATTGTCAAGCACAATAACAAAGTTTTAATAAAAACAAATCGTAACTTTTATTTGATGTTTTTGTCTATTATCATTGCTACTACTGCATCAACTTTATATGTGTATTCTTTACCATTATACTTAAACTTAACATCATATAACATGTCTGCTGAACTTAACTTTACAGATATATTAGTTACCATCTCCTGAGTTACCGAAAGGTCATCTAAACACTTAAATAATGCTGTATCTGAACTTATAGCATTTGAAATTTCATTGTCAGAATTAGCCTCAGGTGATTTTTTATCATCAATTTTTTTAGGTTCAGTTTTATCTGGCACAGGTTTTGGACTTGGAATTTCACCAATCTCTTTTTTCTTGTCACTTGGCTCAATTACATTATCTTTCTTATCCTTGTCCTTGTCCATTTTGTCAATTATTTTTTTCTTGACATCTTCTGTTTCATCTTTTTTTACATCTTCCTCAGCTGGCTTTTTACCAGTGTGAACAGCTTCGCCAGTAATTGCATTTACAGTATAATTTTGAATAGCACCTTCTACTTTAAAGCTAATGTAATAAACACCTTTTTGCTCATCAAGTTGAGCCATTTCAACTTCCACTCCACTTTTTAAAAGTTGAGCATTCATTAGTGCAAAATCAATAGCCTGCTCTTTAGACATAAAGTTTTCTTTGCCATCAGCTATATCCATATCTTTACCGTCTACTTTTTTATGTAAACCATTGATTTCGCCAGTAACTGCATTTACTGTATAATCATACTCTGTTTTGCCATTTTTAAATATTATTTTATATTCTTTTTTCTCTTTGTTAATTTGCGACTTTTCAAGTTCTATATCAGCCACTTCAAGTCCAGCATCTTTCGCTATTAACTCAACTGCTTTCGCAATAGAAATAAATTTATCATTATCACTATTACTCTTATCAGTTTGAGCGTTGGTAATAATTTCACCAGTTTCAGCCGAAATGCCGTAAGTATAAGTGTTGTTATCCTTTGTAAATATAACAACATAGGATTTTTTGTCTTCACTAAGTTCGACTTTTTCTAGAACAACACCACTAATTTTAAGTCCAGCGTGCCCAACTGCAATTGAAAATGCTTCTGTATCCGATTCAACAGGTTTTAACTCTTTTTGATTAACACTTAACTTACTATCACCTGTTACAACATCACCAGTTGCAGCATCAATCTTGATAGCAATTTCCTTGCCTTTTTTATCTAGCACCACTTCATACACTAATGTATCGCCAACCAATGCCAAATCAATACTTGTTACCACAACGTCTGCTTTAGTTAACTTCAAATGTGCTAATGATAAAGCATAAGCACTATCCACGCCAACTAATTTTTTGACCTTTTTTTCTAATTCTTGTAAATTTACTTTAATATTTTCGTCTTCAATAAAATCGGTAGCATCTTCAACCTTTAAATCTAGTACCCTACCTAAAGTTGCACTTATCACAAACTTATATATTTTATTACCGTAAGTAAATTGTAAATTATAAACTGGTTGACTATCATTAATATCATATTTTATAGCTACTCTAAAAATATCTTTTAATTTACCACCCAGTAATTTAATTGCAATCTTCTTGGCTTGCTCCTGCGTGATATATTCTCTATCCTTAACTTGCTTTAGTCTAGCAACTGAACCACATTCTACATATCTAAAACTTGAGGTATCAATATCATTATCTACCATAAGATCATAAAGCTGTTGATAGCTAAGTTTGAAAAGTCTATTTTTCGACTTCTTAGTATATGATTCAAATATTTTTTTTATAAAAAGCTCTTTAGACAAAGAAACTCCATCTTTTGCAACATCAACTAATAAATCTTTATCAGCATTCTGTTGCGATATAGTGCTTAGTATTTTCACACCCGTTACATTACGTGGTACAGCATTTCTAATTAAATCACAAACTTCTTTTTCAGTAGTAAAAAGCCTTTTTTTATCTTTTTTGTCCTCAATTCTAACAAAAATCATTTCACTATCAGTGTCAATATAACCTGTTTCAAACATTTTTTCGATTAACTCGGTAACTGCTGTGCTAAGTCTAACGTTTTTGATTTTTAAATCCTTTATAATTCCCGTCATTTCCTCGTTAAACGGTTCAACTCTGATGACCTTCATTTTCTTATCAACAAATAAATCAATCGATGAAGTGCCATCAATACTCACCACAAAAGCAACTTCTTTTTTTGACAAGCTTTTCACTGCAAATACAAAAACTAAAATAATACTTAACACTATTACAGCGGCAGTAAATAAAGCCTTGTAATTCCATTTCTTCATTTTATATAATCCCTTTACCTTAATCACCTTTTATTCATCTACTAATATATCATTATCGATTGCTCTTATTAAATTTACAAACGAGCTCGAATCTAAATTTTTGTCTGATATACTTCTATTTTTAATTATTTCTTGGTACTTTGATTTTTTGTAACTAACAAACTCAAAGTAAGTTACATCTTTGCGTACATTCAAACCAAGATCCAATTCAATATCTGTCAACTTGCGTTGTACTTTGTTTTCAACCTTGATAATTTGATAATACCTATGGTCTTCTTTTACAACAATCTCATCAACTATCGAAAAACTATTTTCATTCAAAAATTTCCGAAGTTCTTTTTGATTTTTCATTGGCTGAAGCACCAAAAAATCAGCTCCACGAGCTTTTAAAATACTTTCTTTAATTATATCAATAATTAAATTACCGCCCATACCAGCGATAACAAAGACATCTACTTCACCCTCTTTATATGGTTTTAAGCCATCACCCAATCTAAATGAAAAAGCACTTTCTAGCAAAGCTTCTCTTACGTTGCGTTTAGCTGTTTCAAGTGGAGCAGAATTTACGTCACTGACAATCACTCGATTTACTTTCTTTTTATTGTATAAAGCAATGGGTAGGTAAGCATGGTCAGTACCAACGTCACCTAGTACACCAGTTTTACCCACCATTTCAAATACAGCCTGTAATCTTTTTGAAAGTTGCAAAATTTACTCCTCTAAAAAGTCTTTTAACTTTTTACTCTTAGACGGGTGTTTTAGACGTCTAAGTGCTTTTGCCTCGATTTGTCTAATCCTCTCTCTGGTTACATCAAATCGCTTACCAACTTCCTCCAGAGTTCTGCTACGACCATCTTCAAGACCAAATCTTAACTTTAATACTTTTTGCTCTCTTGGCGATAGCGTATCTAAAGCCTCTAAAAGTTGCTCTTTTAGCATCGAAGTTGATGCCGCATCTTCTGGAGCAAGTGCTTGTTGGTCTTTGATGAAATCACCAAGAGTTGAGTCTTCCTCTTCACCGATAGGTGTTTCAAGCGACACAGGTTCTTGGGCAATTTTAAGTATGCTACGTACTTTTTCAACGCTTATATCCATCTCCGCCCCAATTTCTTCAGGCGTAGCCTCTCTACCATACTCTTGTAGTAATTGCCTTTGTACTCTAATTAATTTATTAATAGTTTCTACCATATGAACAGGTATACGAATTGTACGAGCTTGGTCTGCAATCGACCTTGTAATTGCCTGTCTAATCCACCAAGTTGCATATGTAGAAAATTTATAGCCCTTAGTCCAATCAAATTTATCAACGGCCTTGATAAGTCCAAGATTTCCCTCTTGGATAAGATCTAAAAAGGACATACCTCTACCTAAGTATTTTTTAGCGATACTTACAACTAATCTAAGGTTAGCCTCACAAAGTCTTTTCTTAGCAAACTCATCGCCTTCTTCCATTTTTTTGGCAAGTACAATCTCCTCATCTTTAGTAAGCAGGTCTACTTTACCAATTTCTTTTAGGTACATTCTAACTGGGTCATCAATACTGACACCTTTTGGTATCTCAATATCTTTCTTCGATAAATCAATATCAAAATCCTTATCCACAACCACCATGTCATCATCATCAACTTCGACATCAATGTACTCAATATCAATTTCTACTTCTAAATCACCAGTAGTACTTACACCGTGCTCATTGAAAACGTTGTAAACATCTTCCGCTTCCTGCTTGTCAACATAAAAATCCTTAAACAACGCACCGATTTCATCATAAGTAAGACTTGATACCGCGAACCCTTTCTCGACAAGTTTTCTTAATTCATCTTGTTTGGAATTTAAAAGTTCATCTTTTTTTAATACTTTTCTAATGTCTTCTATTACTTTGTCAACACGTGTATTCTTGACTACTTTATTATCATTTTTTTCCAAACTTACCTCCTTCAACCTACCTTATATTAATTTTTCAGCCTCTTCAAATGTATTGTGCTTTTTT
>PDWI01007080.1_pt1 | contig 13806 bp, 8 predicted proteins | sample 1430891 | NCBI WGS metagenome assembly PDWI01 (sample SAMN01162508, study PRJNA174530) | Oral metagenome, whole genome shotgun sequencing project. | biome: Marine environment; feature: Marine mammal; material: Swab sample of the gingival sulcus; isolation source: swab sample of gingival sulcus...
GCTATTCTTGGAGGAACCACCATTCCATTATCATCGGCATGAGTCATGATTAAAGCTCCAATTAGTCTAGTTGAAACTCCCCAAGATGTTGTCCAAGCAAATTCTTCTTTACCTTCTTTATTTTGGAAAACGATATTACTAGATTTACTAAAATTTTGACCTAAGAAATGAGAAGTTCCCGCCTGTAATGCTTTTCGATCTTGCATCATGGCTTCAATAGAGTAAGTATTTAAAGCTCCGGGAAATCTTTCTCCCTCAGATTTTTCTCCTACAATTACAGGAAGAGACATAACTTCTTCAGCAAAAGTTTGATAAACACCCAACATTTTTAAAGTTTCTTCAATAGCTTCTTCCTTGGTTGCATGCACGGTATGACCTTCTTGCCAGAGAAATTCAGCAGTCCTTAAAAAGAGTCTAGTTCTCATTTCCCATCTAACAACATTTGCCCATTGATTAATTAAAAGAGGTAAATCTCTATAAGAATTAACCCATTTGCTAAAAGATGCTCCAATAATTGTTTCACTGGTTGGTCTAACAACCAAAGGCTCTTCTAATTTACCATCAGGAATTAGTTTTCCATTTTCATCTTGAACCAATCTATGATGAGTAACTAAAGCACATTCTTTAGCAAATCCCTCCACATGATCAGCTTCTTTTTGCAAATAACCTAAAGGAATAAAAAGAGGAAAATAAGCATTTTTATGCCCTGTTTCTTTGAACATTTTATCCAGTTCTCTTTTCATATTTTCCCAAATTTCATATCCCCAAGGCTTAATAACCATACAGCCGCGAACTTCACTATTTTCTGCTAGTTCCGCATTTTTTATTACTTCTAAATACCATTGTGGGTAGTCTTCTGCTCTAGTGGGACTGATTGCTGTTCTTTTAAATTCTTTCATCTTTATTCCTTTAATATTCTTTAAAATCTTGCAGTAGTAATTATCAAATAATTTGCTAAAACATGATAAAATCATCTAAACTAGATAATTTTTTCTAACGAATCTAAATTAATATTTTTTTTCCTAAAAATAAAGCTTTTATTTTTTTATCTTTTTATTTGCTTTTCGAGGCTTCTTATAACTACTTATAAAGACTATTTTTATGAAGACCAAGGTTTAAATTTAAATGGTTTCTGTAAGATAGCTATCTTAATTTAAGCGGGTTGAATAGCTTAAAATATTTAGCCGAGTGAATAATCAAAATAAATAGAGAGGAATTTATAGCATGCAAGAGAAATTTACCAAAGCAGATTTAGAATTTTTTCAATCAAAAAAGATTGAAGAATCAGAAATTATTCGTCAAATTAATTGTCTTAGTGCTAAGAGAAAATATGTTATTTTGGAAAAAGCTGCTGTAGTAGCAGATGGGATTAAAATTATTACAGAGAATGATTTTGAAAGATACTCAAAGATTTATAGAGCCGGTCAAAGAAAGGGGCTTTTTTCTAAATTTGTTCCGGCCTCAGGAGCAGCTTCCAGAATGTTCAAGGTTTTGCTCAAATTCTTAGAAGAAGCACGCAGCTATTCTCAAGAGGAAATTTCCCAAAGCTCTGAAAAAGATTTTATTTTTCTAAATAAATTTCTGATAAACCTTGATAAATTTGCTTTTTATGATTCTCTCAAAGAAGTAATGGCTAAAAACGGTCTCAGTCTCACAAAATCTCTTCAAAATTATGAATATAAAGTCATTTTAAATTATCTTCTAAGTGAAAAGGGGCTTAATTATAGCTTCTATCCGAAAGCTTTTTTAGAATTTCATAAATACGGAAAGGAAACGAGAACTCCTTACGAAGAGCAAATTATTGAGGGTTTAGAATATTTGCTTGATGAAAGAAAGAATTTAAAAATTCATTTCACTCTTTCCAAGGAGCATTTAGAAAATAAATCAATTCAAGATTATTTGGAAAATCTGATCATTAAATACCGAGAAAAGGGAATAATTTTAAATTTAAGCCATTCTATCCAAGAAGCAAAAACAGACACTGTCGCTCTTGATTTAGAAAAAAATCTTTTCAGAAAAGAAAATCAGCAGCTTTTATTTAGACCCGGAGGGCATGGGGCTTTGATTTACAATTTAAACAAACTTGAGGGTGATTTTGTTTTCATCAAAAATATAGATAATGTCTCCGTGGATGCTTTTAAAAATGATACTTACCAATATAAAAAAATAATTGGGGGATTGGCTTTAGAACTTAAGGAGCAAATAGATAGCTTTTTGAGAAAGATTGAGGAAGGCTTCTTTGATTTGATCTTAAAAAAGGAAATGGATGATTTTATTTTAAATAATTTCCAAATTGATTTAAGCTCTTTTGAAAAAGAAAGGGAATATTTTGATTTTTTAAATAGGCCTTTAAGAATTTGTGGAATGGTGAAAAATACAGGAGAGCCGGGAGGTGGTCCTTTTTGGATAAAAAAGGATAGTAGGATAAGTTTGCAAATTGTGGAAAGCTCAGAAATAAATCTTGAAGATGAGCAGCAAAATAATCTTTTCCAAAAATCAACTCATTTCAATCCTGTTGACTTGGTTGTTTCTCTTAAAAATTATAAGAAAGAAAAGTTTGATTTGGAAAAATTCATTGATAATGATGCTTATTTCTTAGCGAAAAAATCTTATCAGGGTCGAGAGTTAATCGCTCTTGAAAGACCTGGACTTTGGAATGGTGCAATGGCTCATTGGTTAACTGTTTTTGTGGAAGTTCCGATTGCTACTTTTAATCCTGTTAAAACAGTAAATGATCTTTTAAAAGCGGAACATAGTAATAGCAGAACTTCATCTCAGGATTAACTTTAGGTAGAGTAAGAGAAGGTTTTGGAAGGATTCGTCTTTTCATGTTGTTGTTTTTAATAATTGATATCGCTATAAATTACAAAAAAAACACGAAGGTTTAGCGATGAATAAAAAAAGGCGATTTGAAAAAATCGCCTTTTTTATAGTTCTATAGTACTTTTACTTGTTAGCAATAGCAGCATTTAATTTCTTTAGAGTTGACTCTAAATCAATTCCGTGAGCCATCAGACCTTGTTCTAAAGTTTCAAATTGAGCTGCAATACAGCCAAGACAACCAAGGTTTAATTCTCTAAAAACATCTGCTGTTTCAGGAAAATTATTTAAAATTTCAGTCATTCCCATATCTTTTGTTATTTGCATCATATACTCCATTTTATAAGTTTTAAGTTTAATTAGCTTTTAGAAAGATAAACTTTAAATTAGAATAAAACAAATTAAAAATTTAATTTTAAAATAAAAGTTAATTTGATTAGGCTAGAAAAGCCGGCAACCGGATCTTTCTAAAAAATACTCTAAGCTTCTTTAAGATGCTACAATTCTATGATCGTATCTGTAAATTGTAATTTTTCAATTTTAACAAGAGTATTATCTCCGTCTCGACTACTGATCTTATCTTTGACTATTGTTATTCCATCAGTTGTACTAAGCTCATATTCAGTTGATTTTCCTGAAAAAATAACGGTATTTATCCCTGAATTTCCGGTTATATTATTATCTAGTTCATTAACTGTTACTGAATTATTATTTTGCCCTAAAAGAGTAATATCTTTCAAATATCTAGAATGATGAGTGTAAGGTTTTGAGTCATCAAATTTTAATGAAAAATTTCCATTCAAGGAAGCATCAATACGAGCGTTATAAGTAAAATAAGGATGAAAAAATTTACCCATTAAATCATAACCCATTGAGTCTTCTACTTGAATTTCTGCCCTTGTTTTTCCAAGATATAGCCCCCACATTCCATTGGTTGAACTTCCTGTCCACGCTCCCCAAAGTCCGTAGTAACTATCTACAACTGAGGCTAAGTATTCCTGACTTAAACTATTTTCATCAGCTAATTCTTCAATCCAGTCCTGACTATCAATTCCCCATAAATTATTAGCTAAAGCATTTACTTGAGCCGCTCTAATTTCTGCTTGATAGAGAGGTAAAGCTCCGATAAATTCAGCATTTCCATCAACTCCGATTCCATTATCATGAACAAAATGCAAGATTTCTTCAAAGCTGGCATCTCTATGCTCATAATTTTGGTTCATATACCAAGATCCGCCTTCAACTTGAATTTCATTTTGGTACAAAGGTTGACCGGTAACTTGTTCTGTAACAGGATTACTTCCATCATCTTGACCATTTAAAAGAGCTAAAATAGAATTATTTTCAGCCATTTTATTCGCTACTTCAGATTTGTTATATCCATATTCAGAATTTGGATAGTCAGTCAGATAGAATTGAAGAATACTTCTACATCTGATTATTTGTTCATTCGTAATTTTAGATTGGGCAACAATATGAATGCTTCCTCCATTTGGAGCTGTCACTTTGGTATAGCGATTAAAATTTTGAGTATAAACATTGCCCAAAGTTTCAGGTATTTTATTACTAATTCCTAGATCAGATATTTCATCATTGTTAGCTTCTACTCCATTAGAACAAGAGCCTATTAGCATGTTAAGTATAAGAAAACTAAGCGAGATAACTAGTTTTTTCATTTGATTTCTCCTATCTTAAAATAAAAAAGCATATAACTTTGCATCTATCAAATTTGATAAATACCAAGATATATGCTTTAATTTTGCATAAAGTTTTCAAAATACTTCCCCAGTTTCTTTCTCGGTGTCAAGAAGCATTCTACAGACTGAAAACCATTATTTCTGAGAAGGTCTGTACCTTCCTAAGAGCTGCTAAAGATCCGTTTTTTAATAATTAATCCTAAACTCTCCACTTCATTATAAATTCTTTTTTCTAAATATGCAAATAAAATATAAAAAACTACTGTGTTTTTCAATTTATTCACTAAATTTATTGAGAGCATCCCTAAAATTATTAGGTATTATTATTTAGGAAGTTACTTTTTTTAAGGACGCTCTATTTATGAACAAGTATTGAATAATGGAAAATTTTAGTCTTCCATTAATTTTTCATTAAAAATATAATCCTGATAGTTTACTTTGTAAAAAATACTAAAGATAGCAGGGATAAATATCAGTGTAATTATTGTTCCAAAAAGCAGTCCAACCATAATAGCGACTGCCATACCCTCCCACATTTCTCCTCCGGAGATATAGAGAGGTAAAAGTCCAAGAACAGTTGTGAAAGTAGCTAGCAAAATTGGTCTAAAACGCTGCAAACAAGCTGCAATTATTGCATCATGAATCTTGCGACCACCGGCAAGCTCGACCTCCATTCTATCGATCAGAACAATAGCGTTATTAATCACAATTCCGGCAAGTGAGATAACTCCTAAGAAAGGCATAAATCCAAAAGGAGTGCCAAAAATTAACATTCCAATAACAACTCCTATAATTCCAAGAGGAATAGTCATTAGTACCATACTCATTTTACGAACAGAATTAAACTGAATTATTAAAAGAAGGATGATAATAAATCCTGAAATAGGTAAAAATCCGATTACCGGACCTATGTTTTCTGCCGATTTTTTAGCTTCTCCTCCCATTTCGTAAGTATAGCCATTATCCCAAGTTTTTGAAGATTCTTCCAGCCAAGGAAGTAATTCTTTGGTAACTAAAGAAGCGTTTGCGTCAGCTTGTAATCCTGATGTTACTCTTATTGCCCGTTTAAGATCGGTTCTTTTGATCTTACTGTACTGCCATTTGGGAACAATAGTTGCCACTTGAAGTAGAGGAACGCTTTTCCCTGTTCCTTGGGCAAAGACATTTAAAGCTTCTAATGAAGCTAAAGATTGTTCTTGATCGACACCGGCTCTTAAAATAATAGGAATAGATTTATTTTCTTCCCTAAATTCTCCTGTTTTAAACCCATCAAAAACGGTTGCTAGTGAAGTGGCAATATCTTGGCTACTTACTCCTGCTTTCTTGGCTCTATTTTGATCTATTTCTATTAGAAACTTTTTACTTTGAGGACCCCAATCATCTTTAATATTTTTAGTTCCGGAGATATTAGAAAGTTTTAATTTTATACTTTCGGCAATGGCAGAAAGTTGATCGGGATTTTTACCATATATTACAATTTCAATAGGTTCTCCACCTCCACCTGAGGCTAATTTTCCTATTTTTACGGCAGCATTTGGGAAATTTTCAAAAGTAAACTTATCCAATTTCTCGATCATTTTATTATTGACCATAAAAGATGTTGTATTTACCAAAATATGAGCATAATTAGAGTTTGGTTCATCTTGAGTATAGCCCAGATCATAAGAAGCAGGACCTTTACCAATATAAGAACTCCAGTCCACAATTCCCTCAGTCGGCTTTTTAGATTTTACTTGGAGTGAATCTCTCATAAATTTTTCTAGTTTTAAAACAACTTCTTTTGTTCTTTCTATTTTAGTTGCTTCAGGTAGGCTAATATCAATTGTAATCAAATTTCGATCACTATCAGGGAAAAATACGAAAGGTATAAAACTAAAACCATAAATTGAAATAAAAAATACGATAAAGATAGTAGTAATAACCTTTCCTTTGTTTTTTAAAGAAAATAAAATAAGATTCTTATAGCATTTTTTCAAAGAGTTAATAATCCTATCAATTAAGCTGATTTTTTCTCCATTTTTAACAGGATTTTTTAAAAATAAAAATGAGAAAAGAGTAATAATAGAGAGTGATATTAACCAAGAAGAGAGCAAGGCTATTGTAATTACAACGAAAATCGGACCAACAATATCGCCCATTGTTGTTGGAGAGAGATAGAACGCTAGAAAAGCTGCTGAGGTTGTAAGTGTGGAAATAAGAAGAGGCGTCCATAGTTCTGAAAAAGCTTCAACAGAGGCTTCATAGCGAGGAGTTCCTTTTTCCATTTTTACCATAATTGTTTCAGCGACTACAATTCCATTATCTACGAGCATTCCAAGTGCCATAATCAAGGCTGCAAGAGTAATCTGATTTAATCCCATATCCATTAAGTACATAATTAAAAGAGTCATAATAACAACAATTGGAATGAGACTGGCAATAACTAATCCGGTTCGAATACCTAAGAAAATAAGCATTACAAATAAAACAATGGCAATAGCTTGCATTAAATTAACAACAAAGTCATCTACCTTATTTTCAATATAAGTATCTAAAGAAGATGTTCTGCTAAGATTTAGTCCCATAGGTAATTTCGCTTGCCATTCTTTGGTAATTCTATCAACCTCTTTTCCCAGAGCGGTAATATTGGATCCCCCTTTTAGATTAACATGAATAGAAATAGCATTTTTGCCATTAATACGAACAAGTTGCTCAGGAGGGTAAATATAGCCTTTTTTAATATTAGTAATATCTCCTAATTTTACCAATTGAGAATTATTTGCTCCCACTGTAATAAGAGTATTTTTTATATCTTCTATGGAATTGAAATTACCGGTAGGTTCTAAAATAATTTGCTGGTCTCCTACTGTAATTTGCCCTCCTGAATTAAGAATATTGGTTGCATTGATAAATTGTTGTAATTTACCGGCGGTTAATCCATATTTTTTTAAGAGAGAATTATCAAACTCTACAAAAATTCTTTCACTTTGTTCTCCTCCAAGAACAACTTTTGCTGCATTTGGTAAGCGAATTAATTCATCTTTAATTTCATCGGCGTATTCTTTCATTTCAGAATAAGAATAGCCATCAGAAGTAAGCCCTAAAACAATTCCGTAAACTTCACCAAGACCATCATCGTTTAGTTGCACATGAACGCCTTGTGGCAACCCTCTTAGAGAGCTTAATTTTCGGCGTAATCTATCCCAAACAGATTGCATTTTACTTCCGGGAATTTCATCTTTAAGAGCTACTGTAATAACTGCAAGTCCGGTTCTGGAAGTACTATTCATCTCTTTTAGTTCCGGTAATTCTTGGACTGCTTTTTCTATTTTATCACTAACAAGCTGTTCTACCCTTTCAGGTCCTGCTCCCGGAAATGAAGCAACAATAGTCGCTACTCGCAGGGTGAAAGGAGGCATGCTATCACGAGACATACTTTGGTATGAAACTAATCCCATAACGATAATTGCTATTAAAAGCATAAGGGATATTCTATTTTTATCTATCGAAAATTTTGTTAAATTCATATTTTTTCCTGATTTGTTAATAATTTGCTTATGTTTTTAGACTGAAGCTTGAAAACTGATGTTGTTTACTTCTTTCTTTTACTTATTTGTTCAGTCGTACTTTTTGACCATTAAGCAAAGTTTGAAGACCTGCAACCGCAATTTTATCTCCGGCTGCTAAACCATTCTTTATTTCAAAGCCGGAAGTAGTTAATTTTCCGATAGTTACTTTTTGTTTTTGGACAGTTACAATCTCGCCATCGCCTTTTAACACAAAAACAAAGTTTCCATTAATATCTTCTCCCACAGCATTAGCAGGAACAATTAGAACTTTAGTAGGCATCTTGGTTGTAGCAAGTTTAAAATTTACATCCGCAGCCATTCCACTTTTAATTTTGCTATTTGGATTTAAAATGGCAATTTTTACAGGATAGGTTGCTGTATTATTATCCATTGAGGGAGCAATTTCCTTTACTTTTCCGGCAAATGTTTCTTTTTTTAGAGCCGTAAATTTAATCTCTACCGGCATCTCTTCTTTGATTTTATTGATAAAACTTTCCGGTAAACCAAGAGAAACTTCCATTGTTTTACCTGCGTTTAAAGTTGCTATTACTTGTCCCGGATTTACATTTTCGTCAACTTCACTAGTTACAGAGGCAATTGTTCCATCAGCCGGAGCATAGATATAGCCGAATTTAATTTGTTCAGCTTGAATATCAAGTCCTCTTTTGGAAGCTTTATAGCCTTGTTCTGCTGTCTTAAATCCATTTTTAGCGTTTTCAAAATCACTTAAAGAAGCACTTCCTTTTTCGTAGAGAGAGCTAACCCTGTTAAGAGTTAATTTAGCGGTATTCATCTGTGATTGGCTACTATTTACTTGAGTTAGAGCCTGTTCATAAGCAAGTCGAGCTTGAACATTATCTAGTTTTGCGAGTAAGTCGCCTTTTTTTACTTTTTGTCCCAAGCGAATATTTAAGTCAGTAATGATTCCACTACTACGAAAGCTCAAACCTACAATTTTTTCAGTTTGGGCAACTCCATTAAAAGAGCGATCTTGGTTGGCACTAATCTGCTCTATGGTTTGGTATTTTACAGGACGAATTATTTCTTTTACTTTTTCTTTTGGCTTACTGCATGAAAAAAATAATCCCATAAGTAATCCGAGTGCAATTGTTTTTGTTGTATGTTTCATTCTTCTTTCCTCAATTATTTAGAAAAATATGTTATTTTTGACATTTATAGTTTTTACTTTTCATTAGTCTTTATAAACTCTAAAAACCTCGCTTGAAAATCAGCAATTTCTTCTTGGCTATCGAGTAGAAAATAATTACCTAAGTAGCGTTCTAGTTGAAGCATTTGGATTAGATAATTATAAGAGGCATTGGTTTTAGCTTGCTGGGTACTGATATAATTATTTTGAGCATCAATTAGTTGGATAATATTTACAGCTCCCTCTGAATAAGCATTTTGAGTTAATTCCAGAGCTTTTTGGGCAGCTTTTTCCGATACTTTTGATAATTCGATATTAGAAATTTCATTAATTAAATCCAAAATCGCATTATAAATGTTTAAGGAAACGGCGGTTTGGAAATTTTCTTTATTTATTTCCAATTGCTCTTCTTGAATGAGGGCTGTTTGCTTATTGATGCTATTACTGTTTTTATTGAAAATTGGTAAGCTAATATTTAAGCCGATATTGTAATTGCCATCAGGAGGACTAGGATAGCCGGCAGGGTAGCTGCTACCTTCTCCTGATTTTGAAAATTGGTAATTATACTGTCCTTGCAAGGCTACTTGAGGTAAAAATCTTTTCCATCCGTAGAGTTTTATTTTATTTTTAGCAACTTTAAGACTATGGCTTAATTGTTTTATTTCAGGAGCATTATGAATAGCTTCTTGAATTAGGAATTTAATAAATATCTTCCTAAGAGAAGGAGTATTGGTAAAATCCATAAATTTATCATAATTGTAGTCATGGAAAATACTATCTGAAAGAGTTGTTTCTTTGATGTCGATTCTATATCCCAAATTTTTATTAGTCAACTGATTGAGATAATTGTAGCTTTTTTGAAGTTGATTAATAGCTTTGATCAAAGATTGAGTATTTTGAGCTTTTTGACTTCTAAATCTCAGTAGATCAGTTATTCCACTTTGACCGGCATTATAATTTTCTTCAGCAATTTGTAAATTGTATTTGGTTAGCGAAAGATTATTTAATTGGATTCTAACATTAGATTTTAGAATTAAAACATTAAAATAGGCATTAACAGCGTTAAAGATAAGATCTAGCTGTTTTGTATTAAATTGTTCTTGCCGGATTTTTGCTAAACTTTTTTGGATTCTAATATTAGTATTTGCCTCCTCTGAAAAAACTAATTGCTGCAAGGTAAGATTTCCCGAGGTCGTCAGCTCTGCATTAGAACCTTGTGATAATTTGGCAATTTCAGGATCAAGATAGACAGCTTGAGCATTAGCCTTTAGACTTGGTAGATAGCTAGATTTGGCAGAGCTAATACCCTGTTTGCCTATTGCTACTTCTTTAGTTTCAGATTTTAGGGATAAATTATTGTTTAAAACCTCAGCTATGAACTCCGGTAAATTATAAACTTTTTCAGCGTTAGGATTTATAGAAGATTTTCCTACAAAGTCGATTTCTCCGAGCATACTATAATTTAAAGGAACTCCTAGAGCCATTGCTGTTGTGTAATTTACGGTAACTTCGGGAGTAAAATCTATTAAAACTGGTAGTTTTGAAAAATTAGTTCCGTTTATGTAAGAGTTAACGGATAAAGCAACTCTTCTAAAAAAGCGTTCTAAATTGCTATCTGAAACATCAGTAGCCATGATTCCATTTACGACATCTAGAAAGCGAATAGAGCTAAAGGAAGGAATTTTCTTTTCAATAAGTATTTTAGATAATTTTTTAATATCATCACTAGTCAGCGAGAACGAATTTTCTAAATTTAAGGCATCAATGCCATCTAAATTATTGATAATATCATCAAGATTCTGATAAGGTATTAATTTGTAGTTAATCTTATTTTCAGATAATAATTGCTGATATTTTTCCTTAAAACCTTCAATTTTGGCAATATTTTCTCCAATTACAATTCCAACTTTTTCAAATTTTACCAATTCTTTTAAAATATTAAGATTGGTTAAGATATTTCCGGAATAAGTTAGGTATAAGAGATTGTTTATATTTGAAGTAGTGTTTTCATCAATTTTATTCATACCGTGAAACTGTCCAATTACGATTACCGGCTTGGGATATTCTTTTTCCTGTTTTAATACCTGAGCGTCGTAGCTTCCAAAAGATAAGATAATATCACAAGTTTTTAGTAATTTTTGGTAATTTGATTTAGCTTTTTCTACTTCATAGTTATTTTGGAGAATATCTTTTTTGTCAAAAATGATATGAGCATCTTCTCCTACTACAGCCTTAACTTCTTTTTGCAATTTTTCCTGAATATGATCGGCTGTTTTAATTGTTAGTTTATCAACTAAAAGTCCAATTTTGTAAGTTCTTTTTTGAGCAAATACTATAGTTATTATAACAAATAGCAATAATAATGTTCTTTTCATAGGCTTTTTTTTCCTCTTGTTTTTAAGATAAATTATGGATTAATCAAACGGTGATTGTGCTTGATGGTAAATTCTAAAAATTTTCCTTATACATACAAGATAATAATATTTTAACTAATTGCAAGAGAAAAATATTTGGGCTTAGCCACCCTGTACCCCTCTATGAACGCAAAAAAGGACGGCAAAACCGTCCTTTTTCATTTTTAATATTTTAAATAGCAGCCTAGTACATTCCGCCCATACCGCCCATGCCACCCATTCCGGCAGCACCGGCAGGCATATCCATACCTTTGTCATCTTCAGGATTTTCAGCAACTACTGCTTCAGTTGTTAAAAGAAGTGAAGCTACAGAAGCCGCATTCTCAAGAGCTGTTAGAGTTACTTTAGTTGGGTCAATAACTCCGGACTTGATTAAATCTTCATATTTTTCATCTTTAGCATTAAATCCGAAAGCAAAATTATCATTTTCTTTGATTTTATTAACAACAACAGCAGGCTCTAAACCGGCGTTCTTAACAATTTGTCTAATAGGAGCTTCTAAAGATCTCTTTAAAATATCAAGACCAACTTTTTCATCGCCGCTAAGATCAAGAACATCAAGTTCGTTAATAGTTCTTAGAAGAGCAACCCCACCACCAGGAACAATACCTTTTTCAACAGCAGCTCTAGTTGCATTAAGAGCGTCATCAACTCTATCTTTGATTTCTTTCATTTCAACCTCAGAAGCAGCACCAACTTTAATTACAGCCACCCCACCTGAAAGCTTAGCTAATCTTTCTTGTAATTTTTCTTTATCATAATCAGAAGTAGAAGCTTCGATTTCTCTTTTGATAGCAGTAATTCTATCATCGATTTGAGCTTGATTACCAAGTCCGTCAACGATCTTAGTATTTTCTTTATCAATGATTACTCTCTTGGCACTACCAAGCATCTCAAGAGTAGTATTTTCAAGTTTCATTCCAAGTTCTTCAGTTACTAAAGTACCACCGGTAAGCACAGCAATATCTTCAAGCATAGCTTTTCTTCTATCACCAAATCCCGGAGCCTTAACAGCAGCTACTCTTAAAGATCCTCTAAGTCTATTAACTACAAGAGTTGCTAGAGCTTCACCTTCAATATCTTCAGCGATTAAAACAAGTCCTTTTCCGGTCTTAGCAATTTCTTCTAAAATAGGAACGATGTCTTTAATAGTAGAAATTTTCTTGTCGTAAAGAAGGATGTAAGGATCATCAAGTACAGCTTCCATTTTTTCAGAATCAGTCATGAAATAAGGAGATAAATATCCTCTGTCAAATTGCATACCTTTTACAGTTTCTAGAGAGCTTTCCATAGATTTTGCTTCTTCTACTGTAATTACTCCGGCTGTTCCAACTTCTTTCATAGCATCAGCAATCATTTTACCAATAGAAGCATCATTATTAGCACTAATAGAAGCTACTTGTCCAATTTCTTCAAAACTATCTTGGATTAATTTTGTTTTTGATCCTAAGAATTCTTTTACTTTAGCAACACCTTTGTCAATTCCACGCTTAAGATCCATTGGATTGGCACCGGCAGTAACATTTTTTAGACCCTCGTTAATAATAGCTTGAGCTATAACAGTTGCTGTAGTTGTTCCATCTCCTGCCTTATCAGAAGTTTTAGAAGCAACTTCTTTAACCATTTCAGCACCCATTTTTTCTAATGGATCTGAAAGTTCGATTTCTTTAGCTACAGAAACACCGTCTTTAGTAATTGTTGGGGCTCCAAATTTCTTGTCTAAAACAACATTTCTTCCTTTTGGACCAAGAGTTACTTTTACTGCATTAGCAAGTTTGTCAACACCTTCTTTTAGTTGTCTTCTTGCATCTATTCCATATTCTATAAATTTAGCCATTTAATACTCCATTTCTTATATTTATTTAATTTTTTTTACTTAATAACTGCTAAGATTTCTTTAAAATCTAAAATTAAATATTTATTTCCTTCATATTCAATTTCAGTTCCGGCGTATTTACCAAAGATGATAGTATCGCCCTCTTTGATTTCTTTAGCAACTTTTTCACCGCCACCAATAGCTACAACTTCAGCCATTTGAGGTTTTTCTTTTTCAGTAGTATCAGGAAGAATAATTCCTCCGGCTGTTTTTTTCTCTTCCTCTTGCTTGAATTGTACAATAACTCTTTCTTCGATTGGCTTTAATGCTATAGACATTTCGTCCTCCATAATTTTATTTTAAT
>PDWI01007083.1_pt1 | contig 13805 bp, 13 predicted proteins | sample 1430891 | NCBI WGS metagenome assembly PDWI01 (sample SAMN01162508, study PRJNA174530) | Oral metagenome, whole genome shotgun sequencing project. | biome: Marine environment; feature: Marine mammal; material: Swab sample of the gingival sulcus; isolation source: swab sample of gingival sulcus...
CCGAAGCACTAGTTGCTACTTATGGCGACGATATTTGCTACATAGCAACGGCTATTGCTTTTGATGATGGCATGAAAGATAGAATAAAAAAACACAGGCAGCAAAGGCCAAGCGAGTGGGCGACGAAAGAAGCCTATAAAGGCTTGGCTGATTTTGTGGAAAACAGTAACTACGACGCCTATATTTTAGATTGTGTCACGATTATGGTCACGAATTTAATGTTTGATAGTGGCTATGATTTTGATGTTATTGATAGGGAAAGTATCAATGCGCTAGAAGCTGAAATCATGGCAGAGGTAAAGGCGCTTTTAGAGGCGATTAAAGCGAAAAATGCCAATATTGTCTTTGTCACAAATGAACTCGGTTCTGGCATTGTACCAGCCGATAAAATGACCCGTTATTTTCGAGATATTGCTGGTAGAGTCAATCAGTTGATTGGCAATTTTGCCGATACGGTAACCTTAGTTGTTTGTGGACAAGCACTGAAAATAAAGGGATAATTATGAAATCCTTCATCTTAATGCTACAATTTTTAACACATATTCCAATAAATATTGAATTAGATGTTACGGAAGAAGATTTTGCCAAAGGTGCTTATTTTTTCACTACTATTGGTGTGATTTTGGGTGCGATTTTATTGCTAGCGTATTATCTTTTAAACCAGTTTTTTCAGCCATTAAGTATGGCTGTGCTTTTAGTTTTTTTACATATTTTAGCGACGGGCGGCTTGCATTTAGATGGGCTGGCAGACGCGTCTGATGGTTTATTTAGCAATCGCTCGCCTGAACGCATTTTAGAGATTATGCACGATTCGCGTATTGGCAGTAATGGCGTGATTGCGCTTATTTTTGTTATTGCTTTAAAAGTGATTTTTACTTATGAAATTTTGCTGAAAGGCGGCTGGCTTTATTTATTAGTTGTCCCTGTATTGGGGCGTTATTCTATTGTATTAACGGCAAATTCTAATATGTCGCCGCTAAAAAACGGCATGGGTAATTTCTTTATTGGCAATATCAATAAGTGGAAACTGCTTTTCAATAGTTTGATTGTTCTTGTACTGCTCATTTTTTTGCCGATAAGTGTGGGGGCTTTGATAGCGGTTGTTATATATACATTTGTAACGATAATGATTTGCCGAAAAAAAATCGGCGGTGTCACAGGAGATATTTTAGGTTTTAATTGTGAAAATGCGGAAGTTGTAACGCTATTTATTTTAGCGTTGCTTTTGAGATGAGGTGTTTATGAAAACTATTTATTTTGTTCGCCACGGCGAATCGGAGCATAATCGAAAAAAATTATTTTACGGCTGGACGGACTCGCCTTTGACCGAACTCGGCGTAAATCAAGCGGCAGCAGCGGCTATGTCTTTAGAAGCGGATAATGATATAGAGGTGGTGTTTTCGTCGGATTTAATTAGGGCGAAAAAAACGGGAAAAATCATTGCAGAGAGAAACAATTTGGAGTTTCATACGACAAAGAGTTTGCGTGAAATTAATATTGGCGCTTGGGAAGGTTTAAGTTGGGAGGAAATCGAGGACAGTGAACCAGAGCTGGCGAAAGCGTGGTTTAAGGATTACGTTAACTTCACTTATCCTGGCGGCGAATCGGCAGCAGAGGCTGCAAAAAGAGCAAGTACCTTTATCGATGGCGCATTAAAAGACTATGATACCATTTTAGTTGTCGGTCATTCGGGCACGATTTCAGCATTGCTTTCGCATTATCTTTTTGGAACCATTGAGTATATGGGTGTTTTTAAATTGAAAAATGCACGTATACAGAAAATTGTCAGCGTTGGCGAACGCTATGCTTTAGAACTTTTTAATGGAGAATAAAATGATTGCTTTTATGATAGCAGGTGCGTCGTCCGATGTTGGTAAGACGACAATTGCAACGATGATGATGCACGCTTATAAACAAATGGGTTATAGTGTGCAAGGTTTTAAGGCTGGACCCGATTATTTAGACCCGACTTTTCACAGTGAAATTACGGGCTCAAAATCGATAAATCTCGATATAGAGTTAATGGGAGAAGAAGGTGTAAAAGATAGCTTCTGGCGTTATAGTGCAGGAAAAGACGTTGCAATTATTGAAGGTGTAATGGGACTTTACGACGGCAAGGGTGATGAGCTTGACAATGGCAGTAGTGCTCATCTTGCTAGAGTGTTAGGTGTGCCTGTACTTTTAATCGTCAGCGGCAAGGGCGTTTCAACTAGTCTTTCGGCGACGGTTTTTGGCTTTGAACAATTCGACAAAAGAGTGAATTTAAAAGGCGTAATTATAAATAACGTCAGCTCAAAAATGCTTTTTCAAATGCTGAAAAAAAGTGTGGAGAATTATACAGATGTTAAGGCGTATGGTTATCTTGCACGTTATCAAGGGCTGATTTTAAAAAGTAGACATTTAGGTCTTTATCCCGCTAGTGAAATCGATAATTTCGAGCAAATTTTTGACGATTTTTATCAGTTTTGCAAAGACAGCATAGATTTTGAAACAATTGCTAAAGAGTTTGCCATAGAAAGACAAACGGTAGCAGAACTGCCTAGCAAAGAGCCTGATTTGAGATTGGCTATTGCCATGGACGACGCTTTTTATTTTTACTATGCAGAAAATTTAGCTATGCTGAAAGAAAAAGGAGTAGAACTTGTTCCTTTTTCGCCTATTAAAGATGAACAGTTGCCGCAAAATATAGATGGCATTTATCTCGGCGGTGGTTATCCTGAACTCTATCTTAAAGAACTTAACGCTAATCAAAGTATGAGAGCGGAGATTAAAGCCGCAAGTGAAAAGGGAATGCCTATTTATGCCGAATGCGGTGGCTTGATGTATTTGGGGAGTGCAATTAGCGATTTAGAGGGAAATAAATTTGACATGGTAGGCGTTTTCGCAGGCAGCTCTGCCATGACGACAAAACTACAGCACTTTGGTTATGTCGGTGTAGAACTGACGGTAGATTGTCTTTTGGGTAAAAAAGGCGAGCTTTTACGAGGACACGAATTTCACCGTTCACAAACAGAATTTAAAGACGACGCCTTAGTATATGAAATTCACAAAAGCCGCAGGCCGAGCAAAAAATGGCAGGGCGGCATATATAAAAACAACACATTAGGAGCATATGCACATATTCACTTTAAACAATTAGAAAAAGCACTAGATAGTTGGATAATGACAATGCGAACTTGGCAAGAATAGGAGAAAATATGGGTAAAGCAATTATGGTGCAGGGGACGGCGTCAAGTGTTGGCAAAAGTATTATCACAGCGGGCTTATGCCGCGTGCTCAAAAATCGCGGGTTTAAAGTGGCACCTTTTAAAGCACAGAATATGGCACTCAACTCTTTTATTACTGCCAAAGGTTTGGAAATGGGTAGAGCACAGGTAGTTCAAGCGGAAGCGGCGGGCGTTGAGCCGTCTGTTTTAATGAATCCTGTACTCTTAAAGCCGTCGACGGATAAAAATGCACAGGTTATCGTCAATGGTAAGGTTAGTGCCAATATGTCGGCGCAGGATTTTCACGCTTATAAGCCAAAACTAGCGGGCGTGGTGAAAGAAGCCTATGAAACGCTAGCAGCAGAAAATGATTACATAGTAATAGAGGGTGCTGGTTCGCCAGCGGAAATCAATTTACGCGAAGGCGACATTGTTAATATGGGTATGGCAGAAATTGCCAATGCGCCTGTACTTTTAGTTGGCGATATTGATAGGGGTGGCGTGTTCGCCTCGCTTTACGGTACGATTTTGCTCGTTTCTGAAGAGGAAAGAGCGCGCATTAAAGGCGCTATTATCAATAAGTTTCGCGGCGATGTCGAAATATTAAAGCCTGGTTTGACCATGTTTGAAGACTTGTCGCAGACGCCAGTCTTAGGTGTTGTACCTTATAGTAACTTAAATATAGAAGACGAGGACTCGCTTGCTGAACGTTTTCGCCGTCGTAGTACGGGTAAAGGGCAGGTCGTCGTGAGTGTGCTCTATTTACCGCATGTTTCTAATTTTACCGACTTCAATGCACTCGACTTAATCGAAAGTGTAGAGCTCAATTATGTTATGCGCGGGCAGCCTATTCCTAAGAGTGATGTCATTATTATTCCTGGCTCAAAAAATACAATAGAAGATATGATTTATTTGCAGCAGTCGGGCTTGTCAAAAGAGATTATTAGGCATCAACGCGCTGGTGGACGAGTGGTTGGCATTTGCGGTGGTTTTCAAATGCTAGGCAGCGTGATTAAAGACCCAGAGTTAACGGAGTCTGCTGTACCTGAAATTGCAGGCTTAGGCTTATTGATGACAGAAACGACTTTTGAGCCGATTAAAACGACGACGCAGGTAAAGGCACGTGTAGAAAGTGACTTGCCAGAATTTTCTGCAGCTCTTTCTAACTTAGAAGTCGAAGGTTATGAAATTCATATGGGGCAGACAGTCTTAAAAGAAGGTGCAAGGCCTTTTGTGCATATTGAACAAAGATTGGAAGAAAAAGTCGATGTGATGGACGGTGCCATCGACGAAAGCGGTAGGGTTTTTGGCACCTATTTACACGGTATTTTTGATAACAGAGAATTTAGCGAAGCCTTCGTCAATCAAATTAGACATGAAAAAGGCTTGGATAAGCTAGAGAGCTCTAAAGAGACATTTAGCGATTTCAAGAATAGAGAGTACGACAAGTTGGCAGAAATTTTAGAACAAAGTTTGGATATTGATGCGATTATAAGGATAGCTGATGAATTTTAATTTTGTAGTATTTTTGATTGCGCTGGTGCTAGACAGTTTAATTGGCGACCCTAATTATAAACTGCATCCTATACGCTTAATTGGCAATTTAATTGGCTTTTTAGATAAGCAGTTGAATAGTCAAATAGAAGGCAATCAGAAGTTTTGGCGTAAGGTTGTTAAAGTAAAAATTGGCGAAAAGACAACACAAACACAGCAATTTTTTGCAGGCGTTAATTTAGTTATTCTCGTGCTTTTTATCGTCGGCGGCTTGGCTTTTGTATTACAATATTACACGCTTCGTTTGCCTTTTGGCGAAATAGCACTTGGTATTTTAATGTCACAATTTCTCGCTAGTAAAAGCCTGTTAGACGAGGGCAATAGGATAGCTGATGTTGTGGAAGAAGGCGATATTAAACTAGCACGTGAACAAATTGGTTACCTCGTCAGTCGTAATACGGATGACTTGAATTTTAATGATGTGACAAAGGCGGCGGTTGAAACTTTAACCGAAAATACAACGGATGCCATTGTTGCACCGATATTTTATTATGTGTTATTTGGCTTTGTCGGTATTGCTATTTATAAAGCGGTCAATACGATGGATAGTATGATAGGTTACCATAATGAACAATACGAATATTTTGGTAAATGTGCTGCGCGTGTCGATGATGCCTTTAATTTTATTCCTGCGCGTATTGCTGCATTTTTACTTTTAATAGCGTCGCTTATCAAACGTGGTGATGTTAAAAATGCAATGAACTGTTATTTAAAACAGCGCTGGCTGGCGAGCAGTCCTAATGCAGGCTGTACGGAAGCGGTAATGGCTGGTTCGCTTGGCATTATGCTTAGCGGACCGACGAAGTATTTTGGCAAAATAAAAAAAAGGGAATATATTGGCTTAGGAAGAAAAAAAATCGAATTAGATGACTTGAAACAGACAATTGTCTATGTTAGAATATTAGCATTGCTCAGTTACTGCTGGGCAATGGCAATTTTATATTAGTGAGAAAAGCTATGCAAACTTTTGAACACGGCGGCAAGATTTTTGCGGCAGCGAGAGAATTAAATGTAGATATAAGCGAAATTATTGATTTTAGTGCAAATATCAATCCCTTTGTTACAACTGAAAAACTAGAATCTTGGGCGAAGAATGCGTGGCGAAAAATCCCCCACTATCCCGATGTTGACTACACTAGTGAAAGGGAATTTTTTAGCGCTTATCACAATGTGAAGCCAGAACAGATAGTATTGGGAAACGGCGCAGCGAGTTTGATTTCTCTCATAGTAAGAGCGATAAAGCCAAAGACGGCATTGATTACAGCGCCAGCTTTTGCTGAATATAGCAGAGCGCTTGTTCAGCAGAAGGCAGCAATAGAAAGTGTGGCTGTCAGGCATGATTTGTCTTTAGATTTGGATTTGTTTTTTCAAAAAGCTGTGGATAAAGAGATTGCATTTTTAACGACGCCTAATAACCCGACGGGAAAATTATTAGATAAAAAAGAATTAATAGGTCATTTACAACGTGCTCAAGATGGTAGTAAAACTATTTTTGTGCTCGATGAAGCTTTTGTCGATTTTACCGATGAAGGCGAAGCAAATTCTTTAACGAGTGAACTTGATGATTTAAGCAACTTAATCGTTTTGCGTTCGTTGACTAAATTTTACGGCATAGCGGGATTGAGATTAGGTTATATGCTAACTAGCAATAGTGAAATTTTAAATACTGTCAAATCTTTGCAGACGATTTGGAATGTGAATATTATGGCGACAGAAATTGCAATGGCTGCAATGAAAGATAAAGAATTTTATCAACGCTCGCGTGCTAGCATTATTGAATTAAAGCAAAATTTCAGGACAGAACTTTTAAATATTGGTATAGAAAGTTATTCAAGTCAGGCAAATTATTTTTTAATTCAGACAAATTCTCAAAAAATGTATTCAGAGCTATATAAAATGGGTATATTAATAAGAAATTGTGATAATTTTGATGGCTTGGATGGAAATTATTATAGATTGGCAGTAAAAAGCAAAGAACAAAATCAGCGCTTACTTAGTGCGTTAAAGAAAATTTATAGAGGCTTAAATGATTAATGCGATTTTACTCGGTATCCTTGAAGGCTTAACTGAATTTTTACCAGTATCTTCAACGGGACATTTGATTCTATTTGGCAAATTATTGCAATTTGATGGCGACTTTTCTAAAGTTTTTGATGTCGTCATACAGATAGGTGCGATTTTTGCTGTTATTATTTATTTTTGGCGTGATTTATTGCCAAAAAATTTAGAAAAAGAAAATGTGAATAGTTTTGTTTCGCTTTGGAGCAAGGTTGTAGTTGGCGTAATTCCAGCGGCAACGTTTGGCTTGGCACTTGAAAGTGTAATTGATAAATATCTATTCAAACCGTTGCCAGTTGCTATTGCCCTAATTGTTGGTGCGCTGGGTATATTACTTGTCGATAAGGAACAGCAGCGCAGTTTTAATATAAATAGTATGGCAGAACTCAGTTATACTAATGCTTTTAAAATCGGTTGTTTTCAAGTCTTGGCTTTAATTCCAGGTATGTCGCGTTCCGCTATGACGATTATTGGCGGCTTGATGATGGGAACATCGCGCAAACTTGCGGCAGAATTTTCCTTTTTCATGGCAATTCCAGTATTGGCGGGCGCGGGTTTGCTGAAACTGTTCAAGTATGCGGCACTGATTACTGCAGGGGATTGGCAAGTTTTAGCTGTTGGTACTTTTGTATCATTTGTTGTTGCATATTTTGTTATCGCTGCTTTTATGCAGTATATTAAAGGACATACATTTAAAGTTTTTGCCTACTATCGTTTGATTTTGGGGCTCGTTGTAATTGTAGTGTCAATATTTTGAAAAATAGCTTTATAATTAACTTAAATATGCCGATAAATTATTTTGGAGTACTTTAGAATATATATTAATTCAAATGTAATTTGATTATTATAATAGATATAAATATAAATAAAAAAATGAGGAGTTATTAATGAAAGCAGAATATATTAATCCATTTATTAAAGCGAGCACGCAGGTATTGAAACAAATGACAAAACTGGACTTTACAACTGGTTCTCCTTACTTATCTAATAGTCCTCATGACTCTGATAGTATTGTTGTTGTCGTTGGTCTTATAGGAGAATTAACTGGCAAAGCTTCTTTTACGATGGGGCACGATATTGCTAAAGTTATCGCTTCAGGCATGATGATGGGACATCCAATTGAAGAAATTAACGAGATGGCAACGAGCGCAATTTCAGAGCTTAGTAATATGATTATGGGTAATGCTTCAACGCTTTTGTTTAACGAAGGCTTTACAACAGATATTACAACGCCTAGTGTTATGGTTGGAGATGATATTAAAGTTTCTAATGATGGCATGCAAACAATTGGTGTACCGTTAATTTCTGAACGCGGGTCGCTTGCATTAGATATTTCAATAAAAGATTAATTTATGGTAGAAATTGTTTTATATCAACCAGAAATTCCGCCTAATACGGGCAATGTAGCGAGAACTTGTGCAATCACTAAAACGAAACTTCATTTGATAAAGCCTTTGGGTTTCGACATTGACGATAAAGCGGTGAAACGAGCAGGACTTGATTATTGGCATTTGTTAGATTTAGAAGTGCACGATAGTATAGATAGTTTTTTAGAACGTTACGAGAACAAAAATATTTATCTCGCAACGACAAAAGCGAGTAGATATCATTCAGATGTAGATTTGAGTGAAGATTGCATGATTATCTTTGGTAAAGAAACAGCGGGTTTACCTGAATTTTTACATCAAAAATATTTGGATAATAGAATAAAATTACCAATGCTTGCTGTTGAAGCTGCGCGTAGTCTAAATCTCAGCAATGCAGTTAATATTATTTTGTATGAAGCGATGCGACAGCAAGATTATAGTCAATTACAGCTTGGATAAAGTTATTCTTGCAAAAAACAAGTTTATAGACTTTGATAAATTAAAAATTAATACAAAAAAAGCAAAAACATCTCATTCGGAGTTGTTTTTTTTGCTTTTTTTGTGATATACTATATTGTCGGCAGTTATAAATAGTAATTGACTGACTTTGAAATGGAGTTATAATCTATGAAAGTTAAATTAATCGTCGACAGTGTTGCCGATTTGAATAAAGATTTGATAAAAGAATTTGATATAACAGTATTGCCTTTGAGGGTTAATTTTGGCGAGCAATCGTATCTTGACGGTATTGAGCTTACAAGCAAAGAGTTTTTTGAGAAGTTAGCTAGTGCAAAGCAATTACCTAGCACTTCGCAAATTAGCTTTGGCGAGTTTTTAGAATATTTTGCTGCGCTCAAGTCCGACAATACATATATATATTTATCTATGGCTTCTAAATTGAGCGGCACTTATAATTCGGCTATGATGGCAAAAAATGAAATGCAGGCGGATAATATTTACGTGATTGACTCTGAAGCTGTGACTGGAGACTATGGGGTAATGGCGATAGCCTTGGCTAAGTTGATTCATAAAGGCGTAAGCCTTGATAGGCTCTTAGCTCTTGCAAAAACGATTACTGCTCATACAGAAACTAAGGTTGCTTTAGATACCTTAGAATACCTACAGCGCGGTGGTAGACTGAATATGACGAGTGCCATTATTGGCGAAATGCTTAAAGTCAAACCTATTATCGTTAGAAAAGATGGGCAATTAGTGATGAGCACAAAAGTACGTGGGCGTAAGAAAGTCTTACATTTAATTCGCCAGTGGTTAGAAAATTATGATTTAAATCATAAAGTAATCACTTTAACTTATGCTGTCGATTACGATTACTTGTTAGAAGTTAAAAATTTAATTCTTACTTTATTTCCTGCAGCGGAGATACATATTTTAGAAGCGGGTAGCGTTGTTGGGACGCATTCTGGAAAAGGTATGATAGGTGTTTCATTTGTTAATTTAGATTTAGAACAGATAGCGATAGAGGAGTAATAAATGGAAGCAAAATTAAAGGCAATTTTGAGTGAAATTACGGCGCCTGACAAGAATATTTATCGTGATGCAATAGAGAGAGCGAATCAATTAATTAAACCGCAGGGGAGTTTAGGTAGGCTAGAGCAGTACTATGCCCTGCTTAGTTCTATTCAAAAAAATTTAGCGCCTAGTGCAGATGAGAGGGCGCTACTTATTTTTAGCGGAGACCACGGCGTATTTGAAGAAAACGTCGCTGTTTGCCCACAAAATATTACCATAGTTCAAACAAATAATTTTGTGCGCGGACTGACTGGTGCTTGTGCTATTGCTAAGCAAGCGGGGGCAAAAGTTTATCCCGTTGATGTCGGAATTAATGGAGACATCAATATTGAAGGTGTTTTTAATAGAAAAGTTGCTTATGGGACAAATAACCTTTCTAAGACGGCAGCGATGACGAGAGAGCAAGCGGTTGCCGCTGTAATGGTTGGCATAGATATGGTAAAATACGCCCTTGACGAAGGGCATTATAATATACTGGCTACGGGCGAAATGGGTATTTGTAACACGACGCCTAGTGCGGCGATTTTGGCAGCATTTACAGGGCTTCCTGCTGAAGAAGTGACTGGAATGGGTGCTAATCTCGATGCAGAAAGAGTAAAACATAAAATTGAAGTGGTGCGTAGAGCGCTACAAATTAATCAGGTCGACGTCAGTGATCCAATTGATGTACTTGCCAAGCTAGGCGGTTATGAAATTGCCGCTATGGCAGGTGCTTTTATTGGCGCTGCGTATTATAAAACAGCAATAGTAGTTGACGGTTTCATCGCAACGATTTCAGCAATCATTGCAACAAAACTATCAGCTAATGTCAAAGAGTATTTAATCGCTTCACATAGAAGTGAGGAAAAGGGTGCTAAAATCGCCACCGAATTGTTGGGATTAAATCCGCCTTTGGATTTAAACTTGCGTTTGGGCGAAGGTTCAGGTGCACTTTTGATGTTTAATATACTCGATGCCGCTTGTTTTATGGGTAAAGAAATGATAACTTTTGCTGAGCAGGGAATTGACATTATTTAACAAAGGGAAACCAAAGGAGGAATTATGCAGTCCAATAACTCTTCGTTAGCGCGTTTTTTTAAACTTGCGGAGAACAACACATCAGTTAGCAAAGAATTAGTCGCAGGATTTACAACCTTTATGACGATGGCTTATATTTTAGCGGTCAATCCGTTGATTTTAAGCAGTACAGGCATGGATGCTGGTGCTCTTTTCACAGCAACAGCGTTGGCAGCAGTAATTGGTACACTAGCGATGGGGCTGATGGCAAATTTACCATTTGCACTGGCGCCAGGTATGGGGCTTAATGCGATTTTTGCCTATTATATTTGCGGGGCTTTAGGTTATAGCTGGCAAACAGCGCTTGCGGCAGTTTTTATTGAAGGTGTTATTTTTATTATATTGACTATTTTTAATATAAGAGAAGCGATTATCAATGCCATTCCTATGGCGTTAAAGCACGCTATTACAACGGGCATTGGTTTATTTATTGCTTTAATTGGTTTTGTTAATGCAGGCGTAGTTGTGACAGGCGAAGGTACAATTTTAGATTTAGGTAATTTGTCTTCACCACCCGTCATTTTGGCATTGGTAGGTATTTTGCTAACTGGTATTTTACTTACATTAAACGTTAAGGGTGCTATTTTAATTGGTATGATGGCGACAACAGTTTTAGGTATTGCTACAGGTCAAGTTGTCGTTGCCGACTGGAACTTCTTCAAAGCACCACCATCACTTGCGCCGATTTTTATGCAAATGGATTTCAGCAGCATTTTTTCTAGTGATTTATTATCGGTTTTATTTATTTTATTATTTATCGATATGTTCGATACTGTCGGTACTTTAATAGGTGTGTGTGACCGTTCAGGTATGCTTGATAAGGACGGAAAAGTTCCCAATGCTAAAATGGCTTTAATGGCTGATGCTATCGGTACTACAGCGGGAGCGGTACTAGGAACATCTACTGTAACAACTTATGTTGAATCGGCTGCTGGTGTAGCGGAAGGTGGACGAACAGGGCTTACTTCTGTAATGACGGCATTACTCTTTACTGTAGCCTTATTATTCTCGCCTTTATTCTTATTGGTGCCTAGTTTTGCAACAGGCCCTGCACTAGTAATTGTAGGTATGTTTATGATGGAACCAATTACAAAGATAGATTGGCACGATTATTCATTAGCCCTTCCAGCATTTTTAACAATGATTTTAATGCCACTTGCTTACTCTATAGCAGATGGTATTATGTATGGTATTATTTCTTATGTAATTATTAAAATTTGCACTGGTAAAATAAAAGATGTGCCAAAGTTGACCTTTGTAATTGCCTTGTTATCGATTTTAAATATATATTTTAATTTGCATTAAATTGAATATTTAATTAAATTCAACGTAACTATTCAGTTAAGTGATGTTTAAACATAATTACAACGATTGTCAAAGCCGCCAGCGCGCGGTGTCGCTTTATTTTTCGCGTAGAGTGTTCTGCGTTAGCAGGTTCTCCTAGCGAAAATATAAAGCAGAACGATTCAGCGCAAGGCTTGTTTCAATCGTTGATTAAATAGTTACAATTAAACATAAATAACAGAGCAAAATACAAGGATAAACTAAAAATACAAGGATAAACTAAATGAAACGCTTACTCGGACGGCAACCAATTTTTAATAGAGAAATGCAACTCGTTGCGTATGAGTTACTCTACCGTACGGATAAAGACGAGAAACTCGATGCGAAGTCAAAAACATTACAGGTAATTAATCACTATATCGGTAATGATTTATCGAAAGTAGTAGCTGATAAAAAAGCCTTTATTAATTTTTCGGCAGAAACTATTGTAAATAATACGACTTTAGTGTTAAATAAAGAACAATTAGTAATAGAAGTTTTAGAAGATGTAGTGCCGACAGAAGAAGTAATAATTGCTTTAAAACGATTGAAAAAGCTTGGTTACGCTATTGCCTTAGATGATGTGACGGCAGAATTGCCTGCACAGTCCTTATTAGAACTCGCCGATATTATTAAAATTGATTTTACTTTGACCACAGAGAGTGAAAGACAACAAATATTAGAACAATTGAAAGTTTACGATGTCTTGCTTTTAGCAGAAAAAGTAGAAAACATGAAGGAATTTGCACAGGCGAGACGCAATCAATTTGATTTATTTCAAGGTTATTTTTTCGCTCGTCCCGATTTGCTATTGTTGGGGCAACATAAGCCTTTAGCTATCAAGCATCTTAACTTTTTAGTAGCGGCAATTAATGCTAATACGGATTTTGAGTATCTGCTTGAAATGATAGAGATGCATGAAGATTTTAAACAACAATTGGTCAAATTATTAAATTTAGTTTTTTATTATAGGCAAAATCAACTTCAAAGTTTTAGGTGTGCTTGTATGATACTTGGCTATGCAGAAATGCGGCGTTGGATAGTGTTTTTAGTCTTGCGTAGGGCTAGTAAAGGTAAACCGTTAGAACTCTATAAAATCGCTTTAATTAGGGCAAAGATGATAGAGATGCTAAGGACTGAAGTGAATGCGCCATGCCCTTATCATGATAGTTTTTTAATTGGTATTTTTTCTTTGATGGATGTAATGCTTGAACACGATATGCGTGATTTAATGCAACAATTCCCTTTGCCTGATGAAGTTAAAAGGGCGTTAATAAATAGTGAGGGGAATTGCGGAAAAATTTTGGGTATCATTAGAGCTTATGAAAATAGTGATTTGAATAAAGTTGCTGCCTTGACGAAAAGTATGCAAATAAATCAAGAAAAATTACCTTATATTTATGTTGCCGCTTTAGAATGGGTAGAAACGCTTAAGCTAGAACAGTTATAATTAACAAAAAGTTCAAAAATAAAAGCTTGAAAAACAACAAAAAATGAGTTATATTATAAAAGTACTAGCACTCTTATTGAACGAGTGCTAAAAAATAAAAATGGAGGAACTTATGAAAATTAAACCATTGGGCGACAGAGTCGTCATTAAAAGAGTTGAAGCAGAAGAAAAAACTGCTAGCGGTATTGTTTTACCAGGACAAGCCAAAGAACAGCCACAATATGCAGAAGTAGTTGAAGTTGCCGATTCTGATGAAATGAC
>PDWI01007086.1_pt1 | contig 13799 bp, 8 predicted proteins | sample 1430891 | NCBI WGS metagenome assembly PDWI01 (sample SAMN01162508, study PRJNA174530) | Oral metagenome, whole genome shotgun sequencing project. | biome: Marine environment; feature: Marine mammal; material: Swab sample of the gingival sulcus; isolation source: swab sample of gingival sulcus...
ATACATTTGAATGAATCGGCGGTATGAATCGTAAGCAAATTTTTCGTTTCCTGATTTCTCAGCAACAATCTTTACTGTTTCATCGTTCATACCAAGGTTCAATACTGTATTCATCATACCCGGCATAGACACACGAGCACCTGAACGAACTGATAACAATAGAGGGAATGATCCGTCTTTTGCATCAAATTTAGCATTCATTGCTTTTTCAGTATCCTTAACAGCAGCTTCAACTTGATCTTTAATCATTGCAACTACTGCGTCTTTTCCTTGTTGGTTGTAAGCAGTACAAACTTCAGTAGTGATAGTGAAACCTGCAGGAACAGGAACACCAATTAAGTTCATCTCTGCAAGGTTGGCTCCTTTACCACCAAGCAAATTTTTCATGTCTGCTTTACCTTCAGCTTTTCCATCGCCAAATGTATAAACGTACTTCATACTCATAATTATTTGTTTTTAGTTTATGCTGACCTCTTCAACAACAAGAGTTCAACAACAATTATATTAATTTCAATCCTTAATTCTTCTCTATATCTAGCACCAAATCAAATGGGTTTTGCTAAAACAGGAGTGCAAAAATAGCTTTCTTTTTGATAAAAAAAAATATATCCTTATCCTAAATTCTAATAATTCGACAATAGATTTATTTGATTATTTTACAAACGTTTGCAGATGTTTTATCCATAGGGAAGGGTAGTGTATTTCAGTTGCTGTTTTTTCCTTGCGTTGATTGCCTGTTTAAATAAAAATAGGAATGTTATATTGAATGAATATTTTTTTATTTACTTTAGTCCGGCGTAAAAAAAATATAAATTATGAGATGGTATTTTGTGATAATATTAGTGCTACTCGGGGCTTGTAATGTGAAACAGGCAACCACAGCAAAAAAACGTGTGATGGTACAGACAATGGAGAACAACGGTTTCCAATTTATCGCCAATGAAAAAGGTGATTTCTTATTGGGGATTAAAGAAAATAAAGCCACTGTAAAGATTCCTTTTAATCAAGTAAGAATAAAGCTATATGCTGTTAAGGACAATCGTATTGTTTTTGAGGATGAGCAAAGGGATGCTAAAGTTAAATGGCTTAATAACGATATCATCAAAGTACGTTTTTCTAATCATATCAAATCGGTGTTACCTGAAGATAACATTGCTTATTATACTTATAATGTACGTACAGGTAAACATCAAAATGTTTATGAAAAGCAAGATAAAGCAGACAATAATTCAAATAAACAGATAAAATAATTCAATTGTATGAAAAAAATTTTATACCCCTTATTGGCAATAATTATGGTTGTCGGTGTTGTTTTAATATCGAATAAAAAAGAGGTATTAGAGCAATCGAATAATAGTGAAAAGAAGTTTTTCACAGGAAAAGAATTGCGTCAACAAGAAGTTGAACGTAAAATGGAACGAAGAAGAAAAGGGTATGCAAAACCCGATAGACCTTCGGAATTTGTAAAGTTTTATAATGCGATACGCACAAAATCTAACGAAAAAAGTCCGATGTATCCAATGGGATATAAGGCAGAAGAGTTACAAAAGGCACAGCAAAATGTGCAGCAAATGCGTTCTCGTACAAAATCAGAAAAAGAAACTTTAGAGTGGAAAGAGTGTGGACCAGGAAATGTTGCAGGTCGAACACGAGGACTAATCATTGATCCTGATGATGCTAGTTGCAATACTTGGTTTACAGGATCAGTTGGTGGTGGTATTTGGAAAACTACTGATGCTGGTGGATCTTGGGAAAATTTGACTCCTAATCTACCCAACCTTGCAACCACATGTATTGCAATGGCAAATTCAAATCATCAAATTATTTATGCTGGAACTGGTGAAGGTTTCTACAATGCCGATGCAATACGAGGTGACGGTATGTTTAAATCAACCGATAGGGGAGCAACATGGAAACAATTGTCATTTACAAAAGGCAATTACGATTTTAGTTTTGTTAATCGTTTAGTGGTTGATCCAAATGATGAAAATACAGTGGTGGTAGTTACTAATAAAGGTATTTTCAAAACCACTGATGGTGGTGCTTCTTTCGATGAAAAATATCGAGTACGTGCAACAGATATTATTGCTAATCCTAATGACTTTAACATATTATATGTAGGCACATCAGGAAAAGGCGTTTTAAAATCGTCTGATGCTGGTGAAACTTGGCAACAAGTTTTTGCTGCAGGAAAGAAACGTTATGAAGTAGCAATATCTCCAAGTGATCCTCAAACAGTATATGCTTTAAATGCCGATTCAGAGCTTTTTGTTTCATTTGATGGCGGAAATGTTTGGCAACCTACTGTGATTACTTCAGGAAATCAAGAGAAATATCTTAGTGGACAAGGTTGGTATAACAATTCATTGGCAGTATCATTAACCGATCCTAAAGAGCTGTTTATTGGAGGTGTTAATGTTTTCAAAGTAAATTTAGGAGAAGAAACAGGTAATACAAAACAACATTTTCAAGGACAGGCTTACAATGTTGAATCGTTTATGAGATTTGTGAATTTTGGAGGCAAACTATTAAATGGAGGTTTGGCTATTGTTGATGAAAACAGCAGTGAAAATGTATCGTTTGAAATACGTTTTGGAGCAGGTAAAAAGCAGAAAGCACACCGCTTTACTGTACCTATTGATGCTGCCACAGGATTACACAAAACAAAAGGTGTTCCCGCAAGTGAGTATACATTTGCTGATTATATTGAGGTTCCTTTTGAAGTATGGGATACTGATAATAACCGCCAATTGATGGTTTCTTTTAGAGATCAAAGCGACGATGGTGTATTTGATATGGAGAAACTGGACAATGCTCTAGCTACTGGTAGGGAGTATTTATACATTCATAGCATTCCTTATGAGAATACAGCTAATGCTGATATTGCCAAAAAAGGAGGTCATGAATACAAGCAAATAGTGAACATTTGGGGTGTTTTACCAGATGGTGGAAAATGGGATGCAGAAAATCTTCCTGATGCAAAAATTGAATTTATTATCACCAAAGAAAAGTCAATAGGTGTTACCTCTAAAATGATGGCACATTGGGCTGGTTATAATGCACCTTATGTACATGCCGATAATCACAATGTTCAAATTGTAAAATTGAATGATGATACCCACCGAATTGTAGTTGGTAATGATGGTGGTGTTGGATATTCTGACGATAATGGTGTCTCATGGAGAAATCCATGTAATGGATACGTTTCTACTCAGCTTTATGGTATCGATAAACATCCTACAAAAAATAAATATGTAATCGGTCTGCAAGATAATGGTAGCTGGGTTTCTCATTTGAATCCTCATAGTAAATCAAGATGGAGAGAGGCTTCTGGAGGTGATGGATTTAGAGTAGTATGGAATGCTGGCGATCCTAAAAAAGTAATCACTACTGTATACAACAATAGATTATATGCTTCTACCGATGGAGGAGAGCGTTTCTATTCTATCACAAAAGAAGGATCATTTAAAGACCTAGGTCGAGGAAAAGCACCTTTCATTACACGTATAGGATATAGTCCTGCTGCTCCTGATAAAATTTATTTGATAGGTCCATCGGGAGTTACACGTTCTGAAGATTTCGGAACCACATGGGAATTAGCCTCTATTAATAGTAAATGGGGATATCAAGGTTCTGGAGAAGTTGCTGTGTCAGTAAAAAATCCAGATATTGTTTGGGCTGGTTGTGCTATGGGAGGTAGTTCTGCTATGCATGTTTCAACCGATGGAGGAAAAACATTTAAAGCGACTTCTGTTCCTGTTGATTTAGGAAGAATAACTAGTATTGCAACTCATCCTACCGAAGAGAATACTGCATTTATTCTCTTTAGCCAATTTCAATCAACAAAAATTTTAAGAACAAAAGATTTAGGAAAAACATGGGAAGATATTTCAGGATTTAATTTATGTGCAAACAAAGTTAGTACAAATGGATTTCCTGATGTGGCAGTTTATAGTCTGCTTGTTATGCCAGATGATCCTAAAACAATATGGGTAGGAACAGAAATTGGTTTATTTGTTTCTAATGATGAGGGTGAAAACTGGCACTATTCTGATAATGGTTTACCTGCTGTGTGTATTTGGGAAATGAAAATCAGAGGAAACCAAATTATATTAGCAACTCACGGACGTGGTGCTTGGACTGTAGATAGAAAAACAATAAAAGATGAGGTAAAAGCTCCAGTGATTGTAAAAACAGGGGTAACTCCTAGAGGTTATGGAATCGTTCGTTACGAATGTGCTGATATCTACGAAAGCCTAGAGGTGAAGATAGACGGAAAGACAATAAAGACATTAAACGATACAAAAATTACCAAGTCTTCAACATTAAAATTGTATGATTATGACAATTCAAAAGATCATAACGTTCAATTTGTTGCTCATAGAGGTGATAAGGTTTATAAATCAGAAAAGGTTAAGATATTAAAATTACCAGTTCAAGACTATGTAACTGAATATGTAACTGATTTTACCGAAAATGCAGATAACGATTTTGAAAATCGAGGATTAGAATTGTCTGAATCATCAATATTGGGTAAAAAGGTATTGCAATCGGCACATCCTTATGCTGAAAATACCGAGTTGATTTCTATTTTGACCAAGCCAATAAAGATCACTGCTGTTGGTAACACTAGAAAAGCGAATATCTTTTATGAGGATATACCAATGGTTGAAAAAGGTAAAGATGGAGCTGGTTTCAATACAGAAGATTTCCGTGATTATGTTATTGTAGAGGGCTCTTTAAATGGTTTAGATTGGGTTGAAATAGCCTATGGTTACGATTTCAAGAACGTAGAAGAAAAAGCTAAATCAGCAGGAATAACTAGTGTTGAAAGTGCACCAACAAAGGAAATGCTACTACAGCACAACTTTGATTTATTAGAAACTTTCCATAGAGATAAGTTGGTATTGTTGCGTTTCCGTTTACATTCTGATGCTAAAAATGTAGGTTGGGGTTGGTTAATTAATAATTTAAGAATCCAAAAGGAACGTCCTACTGCAGTAGAGAAAGTGGTGGTTACCAACACTAAAATTTATCCAAATCCTGCAAATGATTATATCAACATTGATTTTGGAGGCGATTGGAATGGTTCTGTATCTGTTAGTATTTATACTTTAGATGGACGATTGGTTAAGTCTCAGCAGTTTGAGGCTAATTCAGAACGTGTTCAATACAGTGTGTCTGAGCTGAATATTGGTAACTATATATTGGTATTGAAAGATAAAGCGAAGAAAAAAGCATATAAAATACAGATTGTAAGATAAGGGATATTGATATATAAAAAGAAGAGATTGTTCTTGATTGAGCAATCTCTTTTTTATGCTTACTTTGAAAATATTTGTTCTTCTAAATTTATTGGATTGTACTGAAACAAGGGCTGACAAGCAGTATCATATTTATCTTGTTGTTATAAATCTTACATTTCTGTAGTATGACAAAATATTTATGGCTAATATGAAAATATCATCGTGTTTAAAATTTCTTTAACATCAATACTTCTTCTTTGGTTAAAAAACGCCATTTTCCTCGTGGTAAATTCTTCTTGGTGATACCTGCAAAATAAACTCTATCCAGTTTCTCTACCACAAAACCAAGATGTTCAAAAATACGACGAACAATTCTGTTTTTTCCTGAGTGTATTTCTATTCCCACCTGTTTTTTATCGATTTTGTCAGCATAGTTAATCGCATCGGCTTTAATAAATCCATCTTCCAGTTCAAACCCTGTTTTGATTTCATCTAGTTGCTCTAGTGTAATCTCTTTATCTAAGAATACGTGATAAATTTTCTTTTTATTATAGCTGGGGTGGGTCAAACGTTTGGTTAATTCACCATCGTTTGTAAAAAGCAACACACCTGTGGTCATTCTATCTAATCGACCAACAGGATATACTCGTTCGTTACACGCATTTTTTATTAAATCAACAACTTTCTTCCGTCCCAAAGGATCATCAAGGGTGGTAACAAAATCTTTAGGTTTATTCAAAGCCAAATAGACCTTTTTCTCTAGTTGCAACAAATTGCCATCAACCATAACTTCATCTTTAGCAGTAACCTTGATGCCAACTTCAGTAACAATTTTACCATTCACGCTTACTCTTCCGTCTTCTATTCGTTTATCAGCTTCACGACGAGAGCATTCTCCTGCATTGGCAATGTATTTGTTTAGGCGATATAGACCGTCTTTTGGGGCGTTTGTATTGGCATACTCTAATTGCTTCTTTTTGCTATAATGACGTTTGCGTAGATTTTCTTTTTCAACTTCATCAATTACTTTTCTTTTTTTACGACCAAATCGTTTTTTTATATATTGTGATGTAGATATGCCTTCATTGTGTTTGTTATTTTTGGGGCGCTCAGTTCTTATGTTTCGCTTATATTTTCTATTTTCCATTGTCTTTTTTGTTTTAAATAGATATCTATTTTGATTTGGCAAAGATATGTTTTTATTAGACAATGTAGCAATTGGATAATTCGATAATTAACTATAAAGAGTGTTCATAACAAATAATCTTCATGTTTAAGAACTATTTTTTTTAAAGGATTTTTGAAATATTTTGTTGTCTTTACTAGTGGTTTTTGGCAACCGTTTTAGTTAATTCTTATATGACTTTTCTGTCTTAAAATTTTTCTGAACACTCCTATTAGCTAAAACTCTTTTACCAATCACCTTTATTGTGTTTTTTGACCTGATATCTCTACCATATTTTCGGCATCGCATTGCAAATAGATGTGCAATGTAAAATCATCGGGAATTAGTTCAGCACACGTATTGTAACAGTATTGTGCTATGGTGTGATAAAAGCTTTGATTGTCGGCGAAAGGCAGAATAGGCACAATAGCATTTGCCAGTTTTAATGTTTTTATCTGTTCGGCTATTGCTGTAGAATATCCATGTTGAAGAGCCACTTTAGCGGCAAATTTAGGATTGAAAACCACACTTCTGCTGTGGGTGTCTAAATGTCCTTCGGCAAGTTTTATTCCTTTACCAAACATGATAGCCAAATGAATATGGTGTATATCCATATCTACAGCCATTTTAATGGTGTCGCCAATGCTGTTTCCAAAATGAATATAGGCATAGTCTTCCAATTCGGGAAATAGAGGCATCATACGGGTTTGACTGCGTTTTCCTGATGTGAGTACCACCTTATCGCAGCGGTTTTCTTTCACTACTGAAAGCTGTTGACGAATGCTCGAAAGGAAAGCGGCGTTAGAAAAAGGCATCACTTTGCCTGTGGTGCCAATAATAGAAATACCTCCTACAATTCCCACCCGTGGATTGAAGGTGTGTTCGGCCAGTGCTTCGCCTTCGGGAACAAAGGGAATAACATCGAAATTGCAGGCAACATTATATTCTTGAGCCAAGTGTTGCAACTGTTCGCTAATTAGTTTTCGAGGTGTGTTGTTGATTGCAGGTTCGCCTACTTTTACTTGTAATCCGGGAAGGGTGGCAACTCCCACTCCTTTGCCTTTTAAAAATTTAATGCCCTCGCTTTTGCTGATTTTTAGGGTGCAGCCAATTTCTTTGCCATGGGTTACGTCGGGGTCGTCGCCAGCATATTTTATTACCACACACGATGCTTCTTCTTGTTTCAGGTATTCGGGAAAGATATAATAGTTTACCATATCGCCCGATGGCAATGTAACGGTTACCATTTCTGGAAATTGATGTTCGAATATCGCCAAAAAACAGGCTTTGGTGGCTGCCAATACACAGGTTCCAGTGGTAAATCCGCTTTTTAAATCTTCTTTTGACGAGAACAGTAGCTTTTCCATTTTATAGAGATGTTGCAACAGTTCTTTTTTGTTGTATGCCACATATTCGTAATCGGGTAGTGAGGGGCGTTTCACTGCCCAAAAAGGGATATTTAGTTTTTTTGCTGTTGCTACTTTTTGTTCAAAGAAACCACTGGCTCCACTTTCTTTACTGATAAATATTTCGGCATTTACTTGCTTTGCGAGATCTTGCAGAATGGCATCGTTTTCTTCGGGCTGCATGGGGATAACTTGATGCATCGGAATGCCATACGATTCTGCTTTGGCCTTGCTGATAGCTGTTTTTAAAATTCTGAAATAGGCATCACGGGTTTGCCAAATGGTGGTGAAGTGTGGAATAGTTTGTACGCCCGAAAGAAACAATAATCGTTGATAGTTGCTATTTAAAAGGGCTTGATTTAAGTCGGCAAAAGAATCGAAAAATCGCAATTGTTTGTAATGATATGTGGGTGATTTTCGTTCGAAACGTACCAGTTTTAGCTCCAATGTCATGGCTGTTTGATATACCGAATTGTGTAACTCAACAGCAAAAGGGTGGGCAGCATCAATTAATAGTTTGATGTGATTTTTTTTACAGAATGCCATCATATCTTCGGGTGTTTTTGCTCCTGATATCATGGTGCCTTTTACCCGCTGTTGTGTTATTTCTTTGGTTGAGTAGAAATAATTTAGTTGCATATAGTCTAACAGTTCGGCTGCTATTTTTCCTTCGGTAGTTCCTCCAAATATAAGTATCATGTTGTTGGCTTTTTGCTTGTGGCTTTTGTTGGTTGGCTATTGCTACAAATGTAGTATTTATTTTAAGCAGGGGTTTAATAAATGTGCTTTTTAAGGTTGAATGATATCTTTTGTAACCCCAATTTACTCTATTAAAAAGTTTTATTTTGGGTAAATTCAGCTTACAAATGCTATAATTTCAAAAAAAAACAGAGTTCAAGCTTTATACTTGAATTCTGTTTCCTCAGTTATAAATGATATTGATGCTGAATTTTCTTTTATTGATTGCATCAAGTCGAAGGGACGATTTAATATAAAAAATAAACTCCCCTTGATTTTGGATTGGAAATAATATCAATAACAACAGTTTGTTTCATTTGAATATTTCTATCTCCGAGCATTCCTCCAAACTCCACAATAAATGATTGTATATGTGCATTTGAATGTGGAGTGCACGACATACCTAACCATTTTCCTGATTGATTCATTACAGAGTAGTCGCCATTAGATGGTAAAATATTGCGATACCAATTAGTGTAATCTAATTGATGATTTCTTTCGGAACCATCTACCCAAATCCAAACTCCTTGCTGATTTACATCACTTGCACCAAACCAAGCCAAAGCATTTTCATTACTATTATTTTGTGCAAAAAGTTGATGTATATATTGATTTTCTGCAAAAGACGTAATGGTTGCTAAATAGTCCTTTTTTATTAAACCATACCTTTGATGTCTATTTTCAGCTTTTATTGCTGCCTCAAAAAAGCGATAGTTTTTATTATAATTCGTTTCACACCAATAAAAATGGTTTGTTCCTTCAAAATAATTCTGGTGTCTTACTTTTATTTCGATTATTCTGTATCCTTTACCTCTATTAGTGCATTCAAATTTTACTCGATTCTTTATTAAATCTTGAAAAGCACGATCAAAAGCAGATGCATTATTTGAAGCATAATATATTTTTTCCTCTATTTGAGTACTTCCATATTCATTTGATGGGGAAAATAATTTATCCCCCTGTGAAGGATTCTTAATGGTTATGATTATCGAAGCACAATCATCATTCATGTTTTCATTATTATAGGTTTCGAGATTGGTTGAAATAGCTGTAGCAATGGGCACAGGCTCTGAACCTAAATGATACTTCTGATGAATATTATTTGCAGTGTTAATACCTACAAAATTTTGAGATAAGGTCGAATTGTAAATCAAAGATAGATAAACAATAAATAAAATATACTTTGTCATTAATTCTTATTTGTTTTTTGAGTGCGGCTGTTACGCCCCCTAAAACAAAAGGTTGCAGATATTATAATTCCCAGTTGTGAGAAATTTCTATTTTACATATAATCTAAAATAGAAAGGGACTAGAACTCTTCTATTTAACAATATTATATAAAATGATTTTGAATTATGTTTTATACAAGTTGTAATTTGAACTTGTCTAAAAGCAAATAAGACTTCTTAATTTGGGTTATAAATGGGATTAATGCTTTATAAATTCATTTTTATTTCTACATTTGCAGCCTAGAATGGAGAGAATAAAATTTCATACTAGGTTAGTTGATATATATTGTATCAGTAGGTCAATTCAGAAAAGATTTGCCTCTAGTTTTCTTTTCTCTCAAAAAAGTAGCCTTATTATTAAGGATAAATTAAGCTTTGATTTAATTATATTTCATTTTATTATGACCAACAATTACAATTTGTAGTTGTTGGTTTTTTTTTATGCTCAAAATAAGCAACCATTAAATATTTAAACCATGACAAAAAAGAATTTAGTATCAATTGATGATTACTCTAAAGAAGAAATTTTAGAGGTATTAGAACGTGCATCGAAATTTGAAGAAAATCCAAATTCAAATTTATTAGAGGGGAAAGTAGTTGCATCTCTATTTTTTGAACCTTCAACACGTACTCGACTTAGTTTTGAAACAGCCATTAGTAGAATGGGAGGACGCATTGTTGGATTTACCGATTCCTCTTCTTCAAGTGTTACCAAAGGAGAAAGTTTAAAGGATACCATAAAAATGGTAAGTAATTATTGCGATTTAATTGTAATGCGACATCCTATTGAAGGTTCAGCAAGATATGCATCAGAAGTTGCCGATATCCCTTTGATTAATGCAGGTGATGGGGCCAATCAACATCCAACTCAAACCATGCTTGACCTTTATTCTATTTATAAAACACAAGGCACACTCGAAAACCTAAATATCTTTATGGTGGGTGATTTAAAATATGGACGAACAGTGCATTCTCTGTTGATGGCAATGTCGCATTTTAATCCTACATTTCATTTTATCGCTCCTAAAGAATTAGAAATTCCTATTGGATATAAAATGTTTATGGATAGTAATAATATTAAATATTACGAACATTCAGAATTAGACGGAATTATTAATGATGCCGATATTTTGTATATGACACGTGTACAGCGTGAACGTTTTGCCGATCCTTTGGAATATGAAAAGGTGAAAAATGTATATATTCTAAAAAATAAGATGTTAGACAATACAAAAGATAATTTGCGAATATTACATCCACTTCCTCGTGTAAATGAAATTTCAACAGATGTAGATGCTAATCCTAAAGCCTACTATTTTGAACAAGCACTAAACGGAGTGTATGCAAGACAAGCAATTATTGCTAAAGCATTAGACCTATAATATTCAAACATCTATTTTAATCATATAAAAAAAGAGAAAAATGAATGCAAAAAAAGAACTACAAGTAAGTGCCATTGAGAATGGTACTGTTATCGATCATATTCCAGCCAAACATTTATTTAAAGTAATTACCATTTTAGGTTTAGATACATATACACATGCAATTACTTTTGGTAATAATTTAGAGAGTAGAAAACTAGGAAAAAAGGCAATTATAAAAGTTGCTGATTTGTTTTTTGAAGATAAAGAGATAAATAAAATCTCTTTAATTGCTCCTCATGCCAAATTGAATATTATAAAAAATTATCAGGTGGTGGAAAAGAAAGAGGTGAAAACGCCTACTGAAATTATTGGTATTGCAAAATGTATGAATCCTAAGTGTATCACCAATGTGGAGGATGTTACCACTAAGTTTAAAGTGATAAGTGAGGTGCCTATTTCTTTAAAGTGTCATTATTGCGAGAAAATTACAGCTCAAAATAACATGGAAATAATCTAGTTCGTGTGATTAGTCATCTAGATTAGAAGTATAATGATTCTGATGGTATTCTACCACAGCTTCATATAAAAATAAAAAAGAGTATCTTTTAAAAGGATACTCTTTTTATTGTCGTTAAAATCTTTAATGGTGTAGTTTTTTATAACCCAAAGCTTTTGTTTTTCATGACTTCGTCTTGTAGTTTTCGAGCCAATTTTTGTTCTCTGAGCAACGCATTTTTTCTGTATGTATCAAACTCTTCTCTTACGTCATTTAATGTTTCTTTAGTTTCAACAGTGATTAAGTTACTACGCTTAAAAAGCATAAAACAGAATCCAGCCAATATGAGTAATCCTAAAACTAAACACCACATAATGGTGGAGTAAGATGATTTTGTAACACTAATTCCCACAATTTCCATCTTGTCTTCTTTATTGATTACTTCGGCTTGTTTTTGCTCTAGGCTATCTACTTTAGATGTTAAATTTAATATTTTGGCATCTAGACTTTTGTTTTCTACATCTATTGATTTCAGTTTATTTCTTAAGGCTATTAATGAATCTTGTACATTGGTTCCAAATTTAGAAAGCCAAATTCCTTTTACAGCTTTATATTCTTTATAACTACTTGATTTCTTCAATATCAAATTAAATTGTGTAGCTATAGAACCTTTTTGTAAAAAAGATAAGTTTTCCTTTTTTGCTTTACTGCTAACATTATTTTGTGCATAACCTGATAAGGTTAAACAAATAAGTAGCATGCTAAATAATAACCTTGATTTTACCATAATTTTAATTTATAAAATGAATAATTAATAACTGAATGACAAAAATAACGTTCCTTCTAAAAAATAATTGTTTTCGTGTGAAAAAATTTCATATTATAAAAAACACCCTAATAATGATGTAGTCAGTGTTTGTAAATAGGCCTAATTTTGAAAGCCATATAAAATAGCTACAAACAAAAAGTCGACAAATACGAAATTATAAATAAAAGGTTTTATGTTAATTATAATAAAACTATTTTGATAAAAATAAAACAATCAGAAATTGAATTGCTTTGTTATTTAAGTTGATTTACAGAGTTAAACGACTTTTGGGGTAGAAGAAATTTAAGTTTTATTTATCTCTTTTTTATGTAATACGCAATACATTTTGAATTATAGTTTTTTCTAAATGACATATTGCTAATTTTTTATTGAAGTAATAAGAATATCAGATAAAAATAAATTTAAACTTTGAGCTTTTTATCTTTTTTTTACCTTTGTCCATCAGAAAAATACTCATTTTAATCAAAATTATTTTATGAGAAAAAGAATTTTTAGATTATTCGTTTTGCTATTAGTAGGTGTTTTATTTTGTTCATGTGGACCACAAAAAAGGTGTCCTGCATATACAAAAGCTAATGTTAAAACGGAAAAAAACGTGTAGAAAAAGAAAAATCTCAAAGTAATTTGAGATTTTTTTTGTGTCCTATTGCAAACGTTTCAAGCAAAAATAAACGCCTAATAAATAATAGTTTATAAAAGTTATTCTTTGGTGTAACTCCCATTTTAATTGCTCCTTTTATGCCTATAATCAGCAAAATATATCTATATTTGCCGAGCAAAAAGAGAAAATGGATTTTATAAAATTAAAATTGTAAAGAATGTCAAAAATTAAAATAGGTATCAACGGATTTGGTCGCATCGGTAGATTTGTATTCCGTCAGGCACTTGCTAAAGGCAACATACAGGTTGTTGCTATTAACGACCTTATAGATGTAGATTATATGGCTTATATGTTAAAATATGATTCTACTCACGGAAAATTCAACGGAGATGTTGAGGTCAAAGATGGACAACTAATAGTAAATGGCGATGTTATTCGTGTTACTGCTGAAAAAAATCCTGCTGATATTAATTGGGGAGCTGTTGATGCAGAATATGTTGTTGAATCAACAGGTTTATTCCTAACACGTGAAAAGGCAGAAGGACATATAAAAGCTGGAGCAAAAAAAGTAGTGATGTCTGCTCCTTCAAAAGATGATACACCAATGTTTGTGATGGGCGTAAACAATCAGTTATATACAAAAGATATGGATATTGTATCTAATGCTTCTTGTACAACTAACTGCTTGGCACCTGTAGCAAAAATATTAAATGATAATTATGGTA
>PDWI01007202.1_pt1 | contig 13797 bp, 1 predicted proteins | sample 1430891 | NCBI WGS metagenome assembly PDWI01 (sample SAMN01162508, study PRJNA174530) | Oral metagenome, whole genome shotgun sequencing project. | biome: Marine environment; feature: Marine mammal; material: Swab sample of the gingival sulcus; isolation source: swab sample of gingival sulcus...
AAACAATAATCTCTCAGGGTTATGCATATAATGCGGTCACTTAATTACATGTATAACTTTACCCAAAAGAATATCCATGAAATTCAAGAATAGAACAAAGCTTAGAAAAAATCAACAGTGTTGGTAGCACAACTCCAGCAGCTGCATTGCTTGACAAAGCGAACTCAATGAAGCAGTAAATGCTATCCAACCAGATAAAGGATGACCATATTACAGTAATTCTTCGATTATTAGTCGATACTGAAGAAGCACATTACTAAGGAAGTTTCCAAATCCTGAATCCGCCAAAGCTTAACACCTTGGCAATAAAGAAAAAACGCCTCCATTTTCAGGAAATTCCTTTCAAAAAAAAGCCAATCGTAATTTGCTAAAATGATTATCTTTTGGCATAAACTGAAGATGAAAAAAAGGTCATCACAGAAATAATAATACCTACTGGTATAATTAAATATACCTGAAAATAACCAAACGTTTTACTATACAGATTAATTGATCCTGGTGTAAAAACTTCCCTTACTGTGCTAAACCAAAGAGCAGCAGCGGCGAATCCCCCAAAAATGATTATCGCATAAACTCTCAGTAGATAAATCTTTACATACGCCTGCAAAGAAACTGGGAACTTCAATATCGGCACAGGTTTTTTTCGGAAAAAACCAATAAAAGAGAGAGGTATAAGAGAGAATAAAAACAAATATGGCGGCCAGGGATTATAAAAATCTTCAACAGCATCCCATCCAGAATGGACATATATAAAAAAAGTCAAATAGGAAATCAGAAGATGCCAATTTATATATGGCATCATTTTTTTCCAGTTTAATTTTGCAAGTTCTTCCAATTCTGCCAGAGTATATTCCTCACTCATCGTATACATCCCTTAACAGGAAAAATGTAAAAATTTACTCCCACAAGCGGGCCTTCACATGTCGCTGTCGTTGTACCTGTTGCACTGGTATTATCAGCAAAAAAAGAGAAACCAGTTTACAAAAGAATCCATCCAGGCCCCGAGGACCAGGAACCTGGATGGACACAAAAACCTTAGCTTACCACAAGAAAATCGCTGGCCTTAACAGCAGGAGCGTTAGTCAGGGTAGCAAACTGGGTGGCACCACCGCTACCGTTACCATCTGCATCATACAGCAACGCACCAGTGGTGGTATTATAGAGGATATAATCGTTATTGTCCAAAGCGGAGCCTGTGGCATTGGCGGCAAAAAAGCCTTCATCCAGAGGCCCTTCGTCCGGCAGTGCAGTAAACGAGGCCCGACTTAATTGCAAGACAGTCTGACCACTGACAAAATTATCGATCACTGTGCCCGTGGGAGCCGCATTCTCGTCGCCACCCTCAGGAGCAGCAGCTTCCGATTGTTGCTGGATATTCAGTGAACCTGCCGGAATTCCGTATCCTCCTGCTGGCTGGATATAGCTTAACTGATGCTCTTCTCCCTTGAACCAATCCTGCACCGTTACCATCCCGGCAGCACCGTCATCAATAGTGATACGCAAATCATCACCAGCCTGGATATAGCGTAAACGGTCAGCAGTGATAGTATCAGTAAAAATCAGCCAGTCAATTCCACCACCACTATTGACAATAATATCGTTGCCTGATCCCGGACGATAGACATAGACATCATCACCGGCTCCGGCAGAGAGGACATCATTACCGGCATCACCGCCAAGCTGATCGTTACCATCACCTCCCAGCATGGTATCATTACCGGCACCACCATCAAAATAATCATCACCGGCACCACCCAACAGCCAATCGTCACCTGCAAAGGCAAACAGCTGGTCATCACCTGCAAGACCTTTCAAAAGATCCTTGCCGCTACTCCCCACAACCTGCTCTGCCGCCGAAGTACCTGTCCGTACAAGATCAAAAGCTGACTCATCCGGAACCTCCAGGTCTACAACCGGAGAAGGATCAGGGACCGCAAACAAGGCATTGATCTCTGCAGCCGAAACAGCATCCTGGCCTGCAGGCTGAATGAAACTCAGCTGATACTGCCCTCCCTTGAACCAATCCTGCACCGTTACCATCCCGACTGTACCCGCATCAATGGCAATACGCAGATCATTGCCAGCCTGGAGATAGCTCAGACGATCGCCAGTGATATCATCGGTAAATATCAGCCTGTCATTCCCACCACCACTATTGACAATGGTGTCATTACCAGAACCTGGGCTATAGAGATAGGTATCATTACCAGAGCCGCCAACCAGGGTATCGTTGCCATTATCGCCACCAAGCTGATCATTGCCGGCATTTCCATATTGGAGATCATCACCAGCCCCACCGTCGAGAACGTCATTGCCGTCACCGCCGGTGAGCTCATCATCACCAGCTACTCCAGACAACTGATCTGCCCCGGCAAAACCGTTGATTTGATCACGGCCTGAAGTGCCAACCAGTTGATCATCCGCAGCACTACCATCAACCACTGTAAAATCAGGATCGGAATTCTGGTTTATAAGTTCTGTAATCTGAGCTGCAGCAATGCCATAAGCTCCCTCAGGATGGATATAATCAATCTGCCAGTCTTCTCCGAGAAACCAGTTCCTGATTGTTACCCTGTCACCACTGCCACTGACCGTAATAACCAGATCATCACCTGCCTGGCTGAACGCCAGTTTATCCTGGGTCAAACCGTCGGCAAACAGCAATCTGTCCAGACCGCCACCTGAATTATCGATGGTCTCCTCTCCGTATCCGGACTTAAAGACATATCTATCATTTCCAGCCCCGGCATGAAGCGTATCATTGCCAAATCCACCGTCGAGATAATCATTACCGCTGCCACCCAGCAGCCAGTCATCTCCTTCCCGGGCAAAGAGGTTATCATTTCCCTGAAAACCACGGATAATTTCATTGGCACTACTTCCTATCAGCTGATCATCGTTTTCCAGGGTCCCATACAATGGGGCAAATCCCTCAGACGGCACCGTTATTGTATCCGCTTCTGCACCAGACGGAGGAAACATTGCATTAATGGACGCAGTTGACAGACCACTCATTCCAGCAGGTTGAATACTATTGAGCTGATATTGTTCTCCAGCGAACCAGTTTTTCACCGATACCTGTCGGGATATATCATTATCTACCTGGATCACAAGGTCATTTTCAGAACGGAGGAAGATGAGACGATCTCGGGTCAAGTCATCGGTAAACAACAGCCAGTCTGCACCACCGTCACTTGCATCAATCTCATAGACACCGCCATCACTGCCATAGATATAGCAATCATCACCGGCACCACCACGCAGATAATTGATTCCGGCACCACCATTGAGTTGGTCGTTGCCCAAGCCTCCTAACAGACTGTCATCTCCGACACCACCACGTAACAGGTCGTCACCAGCACCACCTTCCAGATGATCTTTTCCCACATCTCCCAGCAACTGATCATCTCCTCCAAGACCATACAGGGTATCGTCACCCGCAAGCCCCCAAAGGGTATTAACAGCATCGTTACCAGTAAGGATATTGTCCAGCTCATTACCACTACCCTGAGAGAAGCTTCCAGCCAGAATAAGATTTTCCACATTGCCAGCTAAAAAGTATCCTCCTTCATAACCGCGAATCTCGGTATCAATTCCTTCACCGGCTCTTTCAGAAATAGTATCACCGCTAACATTATACCCACCTGGAGCAGTATCAGTATAGTAAATATCATTGCCAGCACCACCGGCCATATAATCGCCACCTTCACCGCCATCGAGAATATTATTACCGGTATTGCCCCACAAGTTGTTATCCAACTCATTACCGGTAGCATTGAGATCCGCGTCACCAGTTAAAACAAGCCATTCCAGGTTCGCCCCGAGGGTATAATCTATAGAGGTATATACGGCATCTAAACCTTCTCCAGCAAGCTCTGTAACAACATCACCAACGGAGTCAATCACATAAATATCGTTACCCTCCATTCCCCGCATCTCATCATCACCACTTCCTCCATCAAGGGAGTCATCTCCAGATCCACCATAAAGCGTATCATCGCCAGCCATACCATACAGAATGCTAATACGATTACCACCAGTAATGACATTGGCCAGATTGTTACCCGAAAGCTTTATTCTCCATATATCCTGGCCAGCCACCAGGTTCTCAATATTTGCAGCAAGAGTATAATCTATAACAGAATAAACAGTATCTACTCCTTCACCAGCAACCTCCAGCAACGTGTCTCCGGTCGCATCGACATAATAGATATCATCACCACTGCCTCCTTCCATGGTATCCGACCCAGAACCGCCGTCAAGGATGTCAGCACCAGCTCCACCCTGTAAGAGATCACGACCTCCCTCACCATAAAGCAGATCTGCACCCAAACCACCTTTCAAGGTATCATTGCCTTCCTGACCATGGAGTTCATCAACTCCTTGACCACCAATGACAACATCATTTCCAGAGCCTGCAAAAACAGTGTCATCGCCAGCACCTGAATGAATGGTATCATCTTCAGCATGACCTTGAATGGTATCAGCATCAGCGCCGCCTGCAGAAGATTGCGACATGATCCGGGCATAATCCCAAACTGTACCATCAGCAAAAACAAATTGTTCCACAGCATACGCGCTGACCTGGCCCGCTTTTGCCGAAAAGTGTTTTTGAATACGCAACGTATCATTATTCAACCGGTCAGTAACAACAAGGTCATTTCCTTCACGACGCAGCAGAAGGTTCTCTGGTGAAATTTGATCAAACTGGACGCGATCGTTTCCTCCGATATCAAATAAAGCGTCTGAGCCAAAGCCCGGGCTGAAGATATACAGATCATTGCCTCTGCCAGCTTTTAGGACGTCATTGTCAACACCGCCTGTTAATGTATCACTGCCGTCTCCGCCAAGAAGAGTGTCTGCTCCTGCACCGCCTGTCAATGTATCATTACCGTCTCCGCCAGAAAGAGTATCTCCTCCTGTACCACCAGACAAGGAGTCTGCACCGGCATCACCAGCCAGATAATCTGCACCGGAATCGCCATACAGAAAATCATCATTGGTTCCGCCATACAGCATGTCATTATTCATGCCACCTGTCAGTGTATCATTGCCATTACCACCAAGAAGAGTATCCGTACCTATATCGCCAGACAAATAATCTGCCCCTGCACCGCCGAACAATTTGTCTGCACCAGAATCTCCATGCAGACAATCGTCCCCAATATCACCATATAAACTGTCACGTCCTTCACCGCCACTTAACGTATCATTGCCATCACCGGCATACGCTTTATCGTCTCCGACGGCAGCAGATATGATATCGTCAGTATCATACCCAGTAATAACATCATCAAGCGGACTGCCTTCCAGGGTTTTACTGATTATGCTCGAAGCATCCAAGACAAGTTGCTCATTATTACCATAGATGATACGAATATCCGTCCGAGGTGTTTCTCCATCGAAAAAATCATACAGGCTGATACTGTCTCCAACACTCCCGAGAAAGCTGACCACAAGATGACCGCTGTCACGTCTAAATATAAGCGACTCCAGATCAATATCCTGAAGAAAAATGGATATTGGTCCTTGATAGTCTTCGTAGATAGTATCATTGCCATCACCTTTGGCAAAAATATACTTATCATCCCCTTCTCCTCCATTCAGGGTATCATTGCCTTTTCCACCAACAAGAGTATCATTCCCGATTCCACCGTCGATTAAATCAATGCCGTTACCTCCATAAAGAGCATCTGCACCGGTATCTCCAATCAGTGTATCACTATCCGCATCACCAGAAATGGTATCATTCCCCTGGCCTCCCAACAATTTATCAGCACCTTCCCCACCTGCAAGCTGGTCATCCCCTGCATAACCAAAGAGAGTATCATCACCAGCAAGACCATCTAATGTATCGTCCATCTCATAGCCATGGAGTTCATCCGCAGCTGAAGTCGCCGACAAGGCAAGCGTCTTAACCATCGAAAGGTCCCAGACACGTCCATCAGCAAACTGAATCTCATTGACAAGATAATTGCCATTATCATGGAAATAATCATTTACGGTGATTTGATCACCCGTTGCCGTTACCAATAAGTTAAGGTTCTTTCCCTCACGCCTCGCCTCAACATCGTCAATCGTCTCATCAAACCGAATAACATCGAAGGAACCAATGCCGGCATTATAATAATTGGCAATGGTATCATGCCCAAAACCAGTACTGAACAGATACACATCATTTCCACCATCACCAGTCAGAAAGTCATCTCCAGCACCACCTGTGAGGGTATCGTTACCAACACCGCCAGACAGGTAATCATCTCCAGTACCACCTATGAGGGTATCGTTGCCAGTACCACCAGACAGGGTGTCGGCACCGATACCACCAAGGAGTGAATCATTACCTTCTCCCCCTTCAAGCCTGTCAGCACCAACATTTCCAGAAAGGGTATCAGCACCTTCATGGCCAAAGAGAAGATCAGCTCCCTCAAGACCATCTATAAAGTCATTTCTCTCATAGCCATGGAGTTCGTCGGCAGCTGAAGTTGCCGACAGGACAAGTGTCTTAACTGTCGAAAGATCCCAGACACTTCCATCGGCGAATTGAATTTCATTGACCGTGTAATTCCAGGAACCATGGCCATAGAAATAATTATTCACCTTAATCTGGTCACCCGTTGCCGTTACCAGTAAGCCAAGGTTATTTCCCTCACGCACGGCCTTAACTTCGCCAATCGTCTCATCAAACCGGATCACGTCAAAGGCATCAGTATTGTCATTATGATTATCAATTGTGTCATGCCCAAAACCTGTGCTGAACAGATAGACATCATCGCCGGTACCACCGCTCAGGAAATCAGATCCGACGCCACCTGTAAGGATATCATTTCCAACTCCACCAGACAGGGTATCGGCACCGATACCGCCGAAGAGTGAATCATCACCTTCTCCTCCTTCGAGCCTGTCAGCACCAATATTACCAGAAAGGCTATCAGCCCCTTCATGGCCAAAAAGAAGATCAGCTCCCTCAAGACCGTCGATGATATCGTCGGTGTCATAGCCATGGATTTCATCCGCATCTGAAGTTGCTGCCAATACCAGAGCTTTGACTGTCGGAATATCCCAAACACGTCCATCGGCAAATTGAATTTCATTGACAATGTAATTGCCCCTGGCATGCCTGAGAAAATAATTATTTACCGTAACCTGATCACCGGTAGCGGTTACCAGTAATGTGAGGTTATTTCCCTTACGCAAGGCCTTGACCTCCTCGATCGTCTCATCAAACCGGATCACATCAAAAGCATCAGTATTGGCATTGTAGTAATTATCAATTGTATCATGACCAAACCCGGCACTGTAGATATAGACATCATTGCCGGCACCACCGGTCAAATAATCATTACAAGCGCCGCCTGTGAGGGTGTCGTTACCTGCGCCACCACGAAGGCTATCAGCATCTTCACCACCAACAAGCTGATCATCTCCACTCCCGCCTTGCAGATAATCCCTGCCAGTACCACCATCAACCTGATCATTGCCAGCACCACCTGCAAGCGAATCATTGCCGTCACCACCAGAAAGGTTATCTGCTCCGCCATTTCCCACAAGAGTATCATTACCAGCACCACCGTCGAGGGTATTGTCCTCCTCATAACCGAAAAGATAATCAGCACCATCGGTGGCGATAAAGCTGTTATCAACCAGAAGGTCAAAATCAAGATGTGAACCATCGGCAAATTCAAAAACAAACGGTGTTCCCGCGGCTCTGGTTTCTCCTGGATTAAAAAAAGTTCCAATATTGAGTGAATCATCGGATATCGTTGATTGTAATACAAGATCCCGATCTTTTCGTTGCACACTAAACTGTGAAGCGGTGATTCCAGTGCCAAAACGGATGATCTCCGTTGGCGTGTTAGAATAACCGACAATTCTATCGTTGCCAAAACCAACATCGAACAGAAAAAGGTCGCTGCCATTACCACCGGAAAGGATATCATCACCTCCCCCCCCCTGCAGAATATCAGCACCATTACCTCCATAGAGGACATCAGCACCATCATTTCCAAGCAGGGTATCATTCCCGGCATCTCCATATAGATAATCATCACCACTATTTCCACTAAGTTGGTCACTGCCATCAGCACCATGGATCTCATCATTGCCGGCAAGGCCATCAAAGATATCACCTTCAACATAACCATAAATGATATCATCGCCCACCGTCTGCCGAATCGTCAACTGCTTGATATCGGCAGTTCCCCATACGGTTCCATCGGCAAAACGAATTTCCTCAACCAGGTAAGACTGCTGGGCATCAATACCCAAAAAATAATTACTGATAGTTATCGAATCCTGGCTACCATCAACTCCCAGCACCAGGTTATTGGCCCGACGTTCGGCAATAATTTGATCACTGGTAAAACTCGCATCAAAAACAAGCACATCTATTTCGCCATTGAAAGCGTAGTTATTGATAATATCCTGACCAAATCCCTGGGAATAGAAATAGACATCATCTCCCCGACCACCAAGCAAAACATCAACTCCAACGCCACCGATCAGAGTGTCGTTACCCTTACCGCCATAGAGGTGATCATTACCAACACCACCCAAAAGTTCATCATTTCCTACGGCGCCATACAGTGAATCATTGCCTTCATCACCGTGCAACTGATCATCACCGCTATATCCTTCAATTCGGTCATTTCCTGCAAGACCATGAAAGACATCGGCATCACCGGAGCCATAGAGAAAATCGTTAGCCGCAGTCCCCTCTCGAACCAGTTCAAAAATCTTCTCCTGGTTCCAAACAGTACCACTTCCATCGGCGAAACGGATTTCACTAAGCGATGGCAACTCATGCAGGAAAAAGTTTTCAATCCAGATCTCACCACCATCTGAGATCTGCAGAAGCAGGTCATTATACTCCCTTCTCAAGGCCACATCATCAACCCCTATGCCTCCGGTTAATTCAAGAATATCAGAAGCACCACCAGAACCATTACGGTTGGAAATGTTATCCCTGCCATCACCAAGACCATAGGAGAAAATGTCAGCCCCACTGCCGCCTACCAAATAGTCATTACCAGTACCACCTGAAAGGCTATTGGTGCCGGCAACGCCATAAAGTTCGTCATCACCTGCGCCGCCAAAGAGTTGATCATTACCATTTCCACCATGCACAGTGTCCGAACCAGCACCACCGTCAAGGATATCATTGCCATCCTGACCTGAAAGCAAATCATCACCATCAGAACCGGTCAGGGTATCATTACCGCCCTTACCGTACAGACTGTCATCTCCAGCCAGTCCATTGATGTCGTCATCACCCAGAGAACCGTGTAACTGGTCAGCATTTCCAGTTATGGTATTGACCTCATTATTCAACACCTCAAATCCCGAAGAGCCAATAGCAAGACTGGAACCATCGGCAAAACGGATCTGGTCGACGGCATAACCACCGGTTGAATCGAGATAAAAATGATTTTCAATTCGAAGCTGGTCACCAGAGCCAGCAACAGTAATCACCAGAGTATCTCCGTGACGGCTGAATGCAAGGTCTACAGCGGTGGTTTCGTCCGTAAATTCTATACAATCAAACCGACCAGCATCCGTATCATAGTTGGTAATACTGTCATTACCAAAACCCTTTTTCAGACGGTAAATATCATTGCCACTGCCGCCCTGCAGCTCGTCATTGCCAACACCACCAATGAGGATATCATCACCTTCCCCACCAAGTAAGCTGTCATTTCCCTGACCGCCAATGATAGTGTCATTGCCCTGTTGACCATCTATACTGTCGTTACCGGTAAAACCATAGAGTAACCCGCCTTTTGCTCCACCTTCCATCACATCATCAAGCTCCGTGGCTCCGACAGCAAGACTTATCAGCAGTCCCTGCACCTCTGTACTATAAGATGCAAACACGGCAGTATCTTCAATATAGTCAGCAACCTCTTGACGAAAGGCGGCTGCATTCAGATCATTATACGGATTGATACCGTGGATACACTGGGTAAATTCCTGGACAAACTTATGGTTTTGCTGGCTTCCTTCTGCCAGCATCCTTGCCAGCACCGGCACCACATTATCATAACGGCCTACCCAGGTATCGGCATCTTCATTATAACTATAGCTGATATTGTCAAACAGCTTTTTCAGATGCGTCTCGCGGCTTAGCTGGTAGGTGACCATATCCTTGAGCTGATCAAAACGCTCGGTGGCACGCAACCAGTTATCACCGAGACTTACACCAAAAAAGGAATCCAGCACATTCTGTTGCTTGTTGCCAAAACCCTCGGCAAGACCTTCTTCCTCACCTGTCCAGACATAGAGGATATTCTCTACCAGATCCTGCCGCTTCTGCCTGTCATCACTTGCCACATACTGTTCGACAAGTTCCTGCAGCCGCCCGCTCTGATCACGAACCATCGCCTGATGCAGGGTATAGGTCGTTCCATAAGCAATCGCATCCGGAAGTACTGCAATTTCAGAGGGAACATCAAGCATCTCGGTAGTTGTACGGGCAAGATCAAGGGTAAAGACAACATCGGTCATCGTCCGCTCTTCACCCGACTCCGTTACATAAGTTCCAAGTTGACGATGAATATTGCCAAACTTATCCACAAAGGATGATTCGTCATAAGTCAGATTCAGACTGGCTATCTTTTTCTCTGCAAGGCTAAACAGCTCACCGTCATCAACCTGCCCGTTCTGATTATTGTCCTGAAAAATCCGCAGCTTGTCAAAGATAGCATCATTTTTATCAATTTTACCGTCTTTTTGATCGTCAAACTCCGACAATGCTTCAAATCCATGTTGGGCAATTGAGCCGTCAAGAAGCCTGGTACTGTCGCCAAAAAGTTCCCTGCCATCGTTGATATCGCCATCCTGGTTTCGATCCAGAACCAACAAGCCGTCATCGGCATTGACAAATCCAGAAAGCTCCTTAAACCCATCACCGTTATGGTCAAAATGTATTCCGGCAGCAAGCCCGGTGGTGAGAATGCCGTCGCCACCAAGATCAAGCACTAGGGGATCACCATATGACGGTCTTGGTGGTGCTAGCAACGGAGGTGGGTCTGGGTCTTTTTTGTTCAGGTGGATTCCGAGAGCATTATTGGAAAAGTTTTTGATAGTGAGACTTTTTCCATTATATTTAACCTTCAACGTCCCACCATTCCAGAAATAGGTCTCGCCCTGATTCCCTTCATATTCGGAAGAGCCTACCTCTTTTTGTTTTCCGCCGGCAAGAGAGTTATAGACATAAAAATACACCTTCCCCTTCTGGTCCGAATCTTCTATAATATCTCCATCGTAGGCATTATATTCATCCACCCCCTCGCCACCTTCCAAAATATCTTTACCGTAACCACCATCAAGGCTATCATTTCCACCGCCGCCTTTCAGGACATCCTTACCTCCGCCACCGCTGATAATTTCATTGCCATCACTGCCGTTGACAATATCTGTATCATCACCTCCCAGTATTCTGATTTGCGGTGCTGACACCCGAGCGCCAGCAAGATTATAGGTGTTTTTCCCTCCACCACCAGCCAGAACAATCTCAGCATTTATAACAGCAGAAGACAACTCAAACGTATCTTTGCCACTGCCGCCACTATAAACTCCATCAACATTAATAGTGGTGGAATTAAACTGGAAGGTATTTTCACCATCCATTAAATCCATATCTATATGGGAATCAATTGTCAGGTTATTAAAGATCACCTCATCCTTTTCTTGACCACCCCTTATTTCATCTATCGTGCCAAACTGGGTGTTTGAAAAGATAAAGCTATTGTTGCCACGGCCACCATGAATAAAATCTATACTGTCTATTCTCGAATCAGAAATGTTAAGCGTTGAATGATCATTGATCAACACCTCAGAACCGCCAAGCTCTATTCCTAAAATCGTCAGACCGTCAATATGGTTAAAATTTACTCTATTATCATTATTGCCCAGGTCAATTACTCCAAATTGTAAACTGCTGCCATTGGAGAAGGTATAGTTATCCTTGCCTTTCCCTCCGGTTATATCGCCAAACTGAAGAGAGGAAACAGTATCTGCAGTAATGGTATTTTTGCCATCTCCAAGGGAAATAGTATCAATCTTCTGAACAGAAATACCTGACAGGGTAAAGGTGTCATCATCAGCACCACCCTCAATCTTATCAATGGAACGAGCTTTAAGACCGGTGAGGTCGATAGTATTGTCGCCATCGCCTGCCAGAATTTCATCTATCGTACTGCTGGCCGCAGACAGATTTTTAAGATTGATGGTGTCATCATCTCCTTTGGTGTTGATAGAGGTAATATCACCTTCAATGGTCGCATCCTCCAGATTAATACTATCTACATCATCACCTGTTTCATATTTCTCAATATTTGCCAGGGTCATACCGTGGAGATCTATCTCCATTTCCGGATCACCTATCCCCCCTGAGATCGTACCGGTTATCGTATCTTCGCCCTCTCCACCATCTATGCGTTTGAGTTTTTTATCAAATTTTCTCTCGTGCAGCCTCAGGATATCAGCTCCCTGTTCCAGCTGTATCTCCGCAATGTTCTTTAACTCGGTCTCACTGAGATCAAGAGTATCGGCCATACTGGTTCCGACCAGTACATCCTTGCCGCCTCCTTTGGAAACCCCTTGGCCATCTATCAGCTCTACGGTATTTTTCCCTTCAAACTCGTGGACACGAATCACATCCCTTTTTTCGCTGCCAATGATTGTGTCGTCGCCATCACCTCCTTTGAAGATATCATAGGCATTACTATCGTCATCCTCGCCCTCAACCAGAAAGATGTCATCGCCCTTGCCGCCGTCAAGGACGTCGTATCCCTTGCCGCCGATGAGTTTATCGTTGTATTCGGTTCCCGTAACAAAATCATCATCTTCGCCTCCAACATAGACTATTCCATTGGAAACATACCCTTTGAAAGGGTTAGCAAGCTTTTCAATTAATTTAATGGTAAGTGCGGTGCCGATTTGGATAGACGGATTAAGAAATTTTATAAAATTGATGAACTCTTTCAACTTGGGCTTATCTTTTAACAGGTCACCCAGAGAAGAAAGATCCACAGAACCATCCATATTGAGATTTTTGGCTTGACACTCGGTTATCGTGTCAGAGTCTTTAGAACCAAAAATGACAACTCTGCCATGATCATCAAGGTAATCAAATGCTCCAGAGTTTTTCAGCGTTTTAAATCCCTCAAAGAAAGCTGAAAAGTCAGGACCAGGTGTCTCAGGGTAGGGAGCACCCGGATCATTCACATACGCCCTGTATTCGGCAAGAGAAAAAGAGCCGGAGTTAAGTTTGAAATACTGATTGTTTATATAAGAAATTTTGATCTCTTTGCCAATCCCAGACGGATCCATAATCTGTTTTAATACCGGATTAATCGCTTTGGCAGTCCCATCATTACTATCAAAATCAAACTGATCAGTCTCAGGCGTAACATAGATATCATCAATACGTAATGCCTTTCCGGTTGCGGCATCAAAAACATATTTTACCCTTTTTTCATCCATTTGAAGTTGTGTGGAACCAAAAACAAAGGCACGCTGCCAATAGTCGGCACTTCCGGTATCTGTTGTATATTGAGCAGAGTCCAATTTTCCTGAATCAGCTTGCTTGTATTGAGGGAGTTTATGCCCTTGACCGTCTTTATAAAACAGATCGACAAACTGGTCGTGGGTTAACACAATTTCATTGGCATTGGGGCTGGTATTGCCTTGGGCAGTCTGCTGAATCATTGCCAGTGTAACGTCGCGATCGTCACGGGTTTTGTTATTGAAAAACCGTTGAAACATTATCTGTTCCCCAAGAACAATATTATTCCC
>PDWI01007088.1_pt1 | contig 13796 bp, 9 predicted proteins | sample 1430891 | NCBI WGS metagenome assembly PDWI01 (sample SAMN01162508, study PRJNA174530) | Oral metagenome, whole genome shotgun sequencing project. | biome: Marine environment; feature: Marine mammal; material: Swab sample of the gingival sulcus; isolation source: swab sample of gingival sulcus...
GACAAGAAAAGAAAGATTTGAAGGGATAATAGCTTGGTTTGAGGAAAATATGCCTGTGGCAGAAACCGAACTAGACTATAGAACGCCATTTGAACTGCTAATCGCCGTTGTGCTATCCGCACAATGTACTGATAAGCGTGTCAATATGGTTACGCCCGAACTCTTTCGTTTCTATCCACGTGCCGAAGAAATGGCGAAAGCTACTGAGGACGAGATTTTTGAACTAATCAAGAGTATTAGCTATCCTCGCAATAAAGCGAAGCATTTAGTTGGTTTGGCTAATATGCTTATTTCTGAATTTGGCGGCGAAATCCCCGAAACAAGGGAAGAACTTATGCGCCTCCCAGGGGTTGGGCGTAAGACAGCGAATGTCATTACTTCCGTTATCTTTAATCAGCCTTCAATGGCTGTAGATACGCACGTTTTCCGAGTAAGCGAACGCATAGGGTTGACTACAAACTCCAAGAACCCTTTGCAAACGGAGGAGATACTCGTCAAAAACATTCCAAATGAAGTAATCCCTAAGGCACACCATTGGCTAATCCTCCACGGACGCTACGTCTGTCTTGCTCGCAAACCAAAGTGCGACGCTTGTGGCATCACCGATTATTGTCGCCACTACTCAAGAGAGTTAAAAAGTAAAATTACAGACAAATGAAAATATCAATTATTGTCCCAATTTATTCAGTAGAAGAATATATTGAACGTTGTGCAAGAAGTCTTTTTGAGCAAGATTATGAAAATATAGAATATATTTTTGTAAATGATTGTACTCCAGATAAAAGCATCGAAATACTAGAAAGGGTTATAAAGTTATCCCCTGATAGAATGCAAAACATCCAAATTATTCATAATGATAGAAATAGAGGTTTAAGTTATTCTCGTCATAAAGGATTATTAAAGGCAACGGGAACGTATATTCAACACATCGATAGTGATGATTGGGTGGAAACAGATATGATTTCAACTTTAGTTGCTCATATTAAAAAAACAGGAGCTGAAATAATTGGATTTGATTATTTAACACACGAAATAGAGCAAACTATATATAAAAAGGAAGACTATTCAACCAATTCAAGAGAGAGTTTTGAAAGACTAATTCAATGCAATGGTATCAGTCCTTGTATATGGGGAAAGATTATTAAAAAAGATCTATACTACAAGGCATTACCAACTCCTCCGCCAGAAATTAACTTAGCTGAAGATTGGTATACTACAATACGTCTATTTAATGAAGCTCAACTAATCTCTTATGTCCCAAAAGCATTATATCATTATAATAGAATGAATGTAACAGCAATGACTCTAGGTGAAAATTTTATTTTAAAACGTTGGAAAGAATATAAAGCTTTTTCAGATTTAACTCAGATATTTTTAGAAAAGAATTGTAGCCCAAGAGAAGTTGAAAAATTTAAATTAGGAATACTAGGTATTATTTTTTATAATATCTCTGAAAATAGATTTAATCCAATTAAAACAGCAAGACTAATTTTTCCTAATGAATCAATGTTTCTTTTTTTATGGAAGAACGAATTGCATTGGGGAGGCTATGGCAAATTAATATACCTATTATATCTTTTTCATTTAGATATATTAGTAAAGCCATTGTGGCGATTAAGAGAGAAGTTCATAGGTACAAGAAATTAAATAAGTGATGAACGAAGACTTTGATATAAGGAATAATGAAGCAATGAGCGAAGAGCAAGACATAGATAAAGCTCTTCGTCCACTTACCTTTGATAGTTTTCAAGGGCAAGACAAAGCTTTAACCAACTTAAAGATATTCGTTCAGGCAGCTAAACTGAGAAATGAAGCCTTAGACCACGTTCTTCTTTATGGACCTCCAGGCTTAGGGAAAACGACGCTTTCGCATATCATCGCTCAAGAGCTTGGCGTAGGTATTAAGGTTACTTCGGGTCCTGTCCTTGACAAACCGGGGGACTTGGCAGGTTTGCTCACGTCCCTAGAGCCTAATGATGTGCTTTTTATTGATGAAATTCATCGCCTTAGTCCGATTGTTGAAGAATATCTCTACTCTGCGATGGAAGACTATCGCATTGATATTATGCTAGATAAAGGTCCAAGTGCGAGAAGTATTCAGATTGACTTAAATCCCTTTACCCTCGTTGGTGCGACGACACGTAGTGGACTTTTGACAGCCCCTCTAAGAGCTAGATTTGGCATTAACCTACACCTTGAGTATTATGATGTCAATACGCTCTCAGGCATTCTGCAACGCTCTGCAAATATCCTTGGGACTCCTTGCTCAGCGGAAGCTGCCGAAGAAGTAGCAGGTCGCTCAAGAGGTACGCCACGTATTGCAAACGCTCTACTGAGACGCGTGCGAGACTTCGCACAAGTTAAGGGAACGGGGGCGATTGATAAAGAGATTGCTTGCTTCGCTTTGGAGGCACTGAACATTGACCGCTACGGCTTGGACTTTGTAGATAACAAGCTTCTTAGCACGATTATTGATAAATTCGCAGGAGGACCTGTCGGTTTAACGACTATTGCGACAGCTCTCGGCGAAGATGCAGGCACGGTCGAGGAAGTATACGAACCTTTCTTGATTAAGGAAGGCTTCCTAAAGCGTACGCCACGAGGCAGAGAAGCAACAATCCTCGCTTACCAACACTTCGGCAAAACTTTCACGCCCAAAGCTTCTGACCTCTTCGATGAGCTATAAACAAATAAAAAGATAGCAATATGCAAGATACGTTTCAATTACAATCTAAACTTGTCAATGGCTTACGTTTTCCATTGATTGTTTTAGTCGTCTTCATACACGTATTGCCACGCAAACTAAATATCATAGACACATCTTCCTTGTCAGAACATAATCTATACCTATATGTATCTGAAATAATATCTCATACAATAGGACAGATTGCTGTTCCTTGCTTCTTCTTGTTTTCTGGATTTTATGCTTTATTTAATAAATGGGGGGGGGCAGTGTGAAAAAGTTAATAAGGGGTATTGCTCTTCCATTCTTTCTTTGGAACTGCATTTACATAATCTTAAAGTTGATACGTACCGAGCTTTTATCAAAGTTTGGAGGAATTATTGAAGACCCTTTTTATTTAACTTCAATAACTTGGGAGCATTTTTGGAGCGATACTATCGTTTATCCCCTTTGGTATTTAAGGGATTTGATTTGTATGTCAATCTTAATTCCTGTATTCTACTTTCTCTCAAAAAGAATAAAGTATTGGGTACTCTTACTTCCAATCTTATATATTGCCAATCTTCCAATTCCGATTTCAGGCTTCTCTATAACTGCAATTAACTTCTTTGGTATCGGAGCTTATTTAGCTGTCAATCAAATTTCCCTACTAAGCATTGCAAATAAGGGTCGTTATATATTTATTCCGATAAGTCTTATTGGAGTTTTTAGCCTACCATTCGTCAATCAAAACGAGCTATATCCTTACTTATCCTCAGTATATATTTTGGCATCGGTTTTCAGCTTACTTTATATATCAAGTAAATTTGCTCAAAAAGCTTTTTGGATAAAGTTAGAAAACCTATCAAAAGCTGTTTTCTTTATTTATGCCATTCACACAATCTTTATAGTCAATTGGATTAAATCTCTAGTCTCTAAGCTTACATTTATTCAGAATACTTTTGGTGAATTGTTCTGTTACTTTTTGATTGGAGGTGTAACTGTACTTATATCATATTTATTATACCTGCTTAGTAAAAAGTTATTTCCTAAAATAACTAGCGTATTAGTTGGTGGACGATTATAAATAAAGAGAATCTATGGCATCGGTGTTTGGACGTTTATTTAAGGAGACTGCAACTTATGGTATAAGTAGTATTATTGGGCGTTTCTTAAATTGGCTTCTAACCTTTATCTATATTCAAGTTATCTTGCCTGATGAACTCGGACGAATGACAGGTTTGTATAGTGGAATTGCTATCTTAATGGTACTGCTCACTTACGGAATGGAAACCGCATTCTTTCGCTTTACCACAACGCACGAACGTCCAAACTTAGTTTTCTCTACCGCACTCTACTCTCTTGCGACCACGTCATTATTATTCGTTGGTCTAGGCTTTTTTCTAAGGGACTACATCACGGATTTCTACCACTTAGAGGACTTGCCCCTGATTGTTCCGATGTTTGTGCTGATTGTAGCCCTTGACGCTTTTACGGCTCTGCCCTTAGCTTACCTGCGTTATGCTCAGAGACCTATGCGTTTTATGGCAGTCAGAATGAGTTTTGTCTTGATTACCATTGTCTTAACGCTCTTTGTTTTCTTCGGACTTCCTTACTTAGCAGAAGTTTTTCCTTCGGTATTTGGGGGGGATTATGAGCCTAAGAAAGCTTTGTATTACATAATGGGGATTAACCTTTTTGGCAATATTTGTCAATTAATGATGCTGATGCCTACGCTTAAGCAAGCAGAAGGCGGTTTTGATTATGCCCTATGGAAAAAGATGATTGTCTATGCTCTGCCAATGCTTTTGCTCGGCTTGGCTGCGACCTTTTCCAATCAAGCGGATAAGCTTATCTTCCCAAAAATGTTTGACGACATCAAGGAGGGAAATACACAACTCGGTATTTATTCTTTAGGCTTTAAGATTTCTGTAATTTTAGTGATGTTCACGCAGGCATTCCGCTATGCTTATGAGCCATTTGTTTTTGCAAAGAGCAAAGACGGAGAGCAGGAGGCCAAACAAACTTACGCCCTATCAATGCGTTATTATGTCTTAGTTACGCTTATTGTCTTCCTCGCAGTTGTTTCTTATTTAGAAGTTATTACTCTTTTTGTACCAAACACTTACGATGCAAGTTTTCCTGTAGTGCCTTATATTCTTACGGCTCAAGTAATGCTCGGCATTTCGCTTAACCTTTCGCTCTGGTACAAGCTCAAAGATATGACTTATTGGGGCGGAATTTTATCGTTTTTGGCTTGCACAGTTAATGTTCTGATTATTGTCTTCTTTGCTCAGTCTTGGGGTTTTATGGCTTGTGCATGGGGAGCGATTGCTTCAAGTGCGACGATGATGTTACTCTCTTATGCTCTTGGGCAAAAATACTATCCAATTAACTATCCAATTAAAGCGATTCTTTTTTATGCTTGCGTGCTTGCTTTGGCTGTCTTTATTGAAAAAACTTTCGCCTCATCTTTTGCAAGTGAAAGTCCTTTCCTTCGTTTAGCTTTCAATACGCTTATCTTCCTTTCTTTCCTTTCTCTTATCATCTACCGAGAAGTCCCCAAAGCAATGCTCAAGAGCTTCCTCTCTAAGGCCAAACTCTAATCTAAAGTTTGACTATTAGTTCTGAAATTTATTTACTTCATTTTGAATTGGTGATAAGGTATCCCAAATAAAACGTATAGATAATTTATGAAGCATTTTAGATAGTTCTCTCTTGTAATTTACCATATCCTCTTCACTTTCTATTAAATTATTATCAAATAATCTACGTATTTCCTTGGCTTTTTCAAGCCCCTTAATCTCCTCATTGAAATTATAACCTTCTTGAGACATTTTAAATCCCAGTCCCTCTCTTTCTTCTACGCCTCCAAGTTCAATTGGTTCTTTATTATTTGCCTCATAAAGAGTAATAAAATTAAGAATACGTGTTTTTAGACGACCATTATACTTATTCTTAAAGTATTCAATAAGTTTATCTTCTCCTTCAAATACGTCTTTAAAATAAAGCCTAAATTGTAAACTTTCTCCATTAAAGACAATTAAGTTTTTAGCAAAGTCTTCAGGAGATTGAACAACTATATCCTTTACTTTTTGACAAACCTTTTCATCAAGGATAAATTCTCCCTCTGAACTCTTTTCTTTAATACATGAAATAAGCATTTTATAATGCTTTTGATGTTTGTAAATTTTATCTCTTTTGAGTGTTTCTATTAGTGAATTCTTTGCAAGCTTTAGACACTCTTCTTGATTTAGGATTAAGCTATCTTCTATCCAATTCTTACGCGCAAACTCAACTAAAATATATTCTAAAATAGCGTATCTATTATTGTGGTCAATCTCATTAAATTCCTTGATAATTTTTAGGAGAAAATTCTTATATCCATTCGGAGTTTTTTGTTTTTTATCTTCAATAAGTTCTTTAAGGTAGTTAACTAAATTGTAAACTCCTAGAATACTATGCAAAAAGATAATCAAATAAGAATACGGCTTTAAGTAATCTCGTTGCCATTTTCGTCTATACTGGTCAAATGACAAAGCATCTACAATATCCCAAAGCTTATCTTGCTTGTCCTTTGGTAATTCCTTTCCTTTTTCATCTTTAGAAATGAGATCTTCAAATTTCGATTGATAATTTTCATCTTGTAGTAAGCTTTCAATATCAGGTACTCCAATTCTATTATTTATATGATACTTACTTCCCTTATCTCTTGTTACAAAATAAGAATAAAACCAACGCCCATTATCTTTAGAGATTGAATAAGCGGATCTAGCTAGATTAGTAAAAGAATACATCAGGTCGTCATTGTCCTTCCCAAAATCTTCCTCTTCAAATAATTCTTGAAGGATATCATAACATAAAATACTCTCTTTATTTAGGTCTGCTCTTAATAGAAATTTACCTAATACTCCAAAATACTCCATATCATACAAACTGTCGTAAGTAGAAGGAGCCTTAAACTTTAATAAAAACATTAGAAAGACTTCCCGAGGCACAAGTATTGATAGCATACGTTCTAAGCTTTGGAGACTAAGCTCAAGTTCAACAAAGGTTATAAAGCGTTTAATATCTCGTATAGTTTTAAAATATTTTACAAGGACTTCCTCGGAAATTCCAGAAAAAACTTGAGAACAAATCCTCCGTCCTTTTTTTGTGTCATATTTATCTTTGACGAAGAATTCAATAAAAAGGGATTCAATTTGACTACGAGATAATCTATCTAAATGATACTCCCCTGTAAAAAATTTATCAGAATAAGACCTCCTATAATCTCTACTATTCCGAATAATTTTATTTAGATTTAAGTGGACATAGTCTTTATCAAAGGCTACAATAAAAGTAATATTATCAAAATTAGCATTCCCTCCAATAATCTTAAAAACCTCAAGGATTTCGTCTCCAACCAATCGGTCAAGGTCATCAATGAAGATGAAGATATGTTTATTGGTGCTCCGAACAGCCTCGTTAATTTTAAGCCACTCTTTATTTCGGTTTCCTGTTTTAAAGAAACTCAAGAAGCCCAACCACCAAAAACCTTGGGAAGCAACATCAATAGCTTTGAGGTAATTTGCTCCAATCGTATAGAAAGAGCTATTATACTTTGCTAGTTCCGAAAAAAGAAGAGCAAAGAAATCTTCTTGTATCGTTTCCTTTGCCTTAGAAAGACGAGGGTTGAATTCAAGTATAATATGCTTATGTTCATCTTCCATTACTCTATCCAGCTCCTTCTTTAGCAATTTAACAAAGCTTGTTTTCCCTACGCCCCAAGCACCATTAATCGCAATGCTAATAGACTGAAAGGGAAGCGTATTATTAAGTTTCTCTACTAACTCTTCTGCTAATTTTTTATAATTCAGTCTATCATCTTGTTCATCTTCTACCGGTTCATCACTTTTCAAATTATGCTTTACATAATACTCTTCTTTATGATTACATAGATAGTCTTTCATCTTAAAAAGAAACTTATATAACTGATTTGTACAGCTTGCCCAAGCAATAACAAAAACTAGAAGAGCAAGATTAAAAACATCAACCCAATCAAAGCTCTGTCCCCAAGAAAGATTGACTTTATGTTGCCACCATTCATAGCTATAAATAATATAGTAAGCAGAAACGACTGCTAAGGTTAAGCAAGGGAAAGACTTTACCCTGTCATAAATATATTTAGCAAGGAAGAACGAAATAAAGAGAGTTGTGCTTGCAAAAAATATAATTAAAAAGAAATTAATAAGTTCAGAGTCTGATAATAAATAGAACCGTCTAATATGTAGAATAGGAATAACAGCATCATCAATAAAGGGCATTATCGTTTTTCTAGCTATTGTCCAAAAGGCTAGAATGCCTGCAAAAAGAAACAAAGCTTTGAGTTTTGACTCTTTAGCTTGTTTAATTAAAACACTTTCCTCTTTTGAAGAATTTGGAACTTCCTTAATTGTCTCTCCCTTTTTATTCTTATTTCTCATCGTATCATTGGATTATATGCAACGAATAAAGTTAAATAAAATCTGTTTTATGAACAAATTTATTAGAACAAAAACTTTTACAGAAAGTCTGAATAAAATCCCCTTTTCACTCGCACTTTCAAAGAGTTAAACACCACAAATCGGAACGGTCGCAGACCGTAGCCACAGGCTGTTTTTAATTCCCTATTTATCAACCCTTTATGAATGACCTCGTTTTGTTAAAAAAGTTTCCCCGAATACTTTTGAAAGTTTTCCGTGTAAGTTGAAAAAGTTTTCCCAGAAACTTTTTTGAGTATTCCCACACTCTTTCCAAACTTAAGCGAATGCCAAAAATCGGAACACTCGCAGAGTGGTTACTACAAACTAATTTGTTTGACACAACATAATCTAAATCCAAAAGTTAACAAAGAATAATTAAGAATTATCAAAAGCATAAAAATGAGCGATATAGAAGAGTAAGCACGGCAAAAATTCTTATTGTGTGATATAATTACCTTGACTTTCTTTATCTTTGTAAGAAAGGGGCTCTATAAATTTATAGATTGTAAGTTTTTTGGGAATGAAATTGAATAAATATTATTATATCATCATATTGTTTGTTTTTTCGCTTGTTTTGGATACGCAAGCTCTTTTTGCTCTGCAGATAGCTGAGCAAGAAAGTCGTATTGAAATGAGTGAAAATCATAATGTTAACGAAGAAGTTCAACGACGCAAAAAGCCAAAAAGAAAAAGTAGTCGCTCAAGGAGACGAAAGAAAAAAGCCCTTGATACAGAGCTTATTGAGGCGAGAGCAAAAGTGGCGAGAGAGCGTTTGCTTAGTGGAGGCGTAGAACCACTAAGAAAAGAATTTCAAATCCCTAATTGCTCGGAGCTACCGCTTATTAACCGCTTCAAGAAAGGAGACCGAACACTTGAAATGCAACATCTCAAGGAACTTTATTATGCTTATACACCAATTAAGCTCCCTCAAGCACTCAAAGAACAAGAGCTAAAGAAGTTAAACTTAGCAATAGAATATAGAAACTTTAAGAAGGCTTTAGCTATTTGTAAGCAACAAATTAAGTTTACACCATTAAACTTAACTTTGCTTAGTAAAACTTGCGAGCTGGCTCATCATCTTGAAGACGAAAGTTATCAACTCTATATTTGGCAATTAACAGAATTACTCTACGTCATCAGTTCGTCTGGAGACGGCAAGACAGACAAAACGCCTTACCGCCTGCATTCAATCCTTGACTTACTCCGCTTTGAAGAGCTATGGCTTCAGACAGAGAAAAAGGCAATTCTTGAAATAAAAATACACCCACAAGAAAGTGGCAATTTGATTAAACTATTTTTCAAAGATAAAGAAGAGAAAAGACAAGTTCGCTATTACAAATTGGTATAGAGAGCTAAGAAGAGCGGAAGAATAGAGAAGTTTAACAAACCCCAAAAAGCAAATAAAAAATGAAACGATATAATGACTACAAAATGGAAAATAACAAAGCTCTCAGACGAAGACGAGCTGAAAGCTCGGGATTTAGCCCTTGGACTTAATCTCAGTTTGGTAATGGGGCGTCTCCTCATTCAGAGGGGCATACGCTACATAAATAAGGCAAAACAATATCTTAAACCCAACTTAAGACAACTACAAAATCCCTTCTTGATGAAGGATATGGACAAGGCGGTTGAGCGACTAAACCTTGCCATAGATAGAAAAGAGAAGATATTCATCTACGGCGATTACGATGTAGACGGTACGGCTTCTGTATCATTAGTTTATAACATCTTTAGGGATTATTTTTTGCCTGAAGACTACCTTTTTTATTCAATTCCTGAGCGAAGTGATGACGGACACGGCGTGAGTATGAGAGCCGTGGAGGAGGCTAAAGAAAAAGGTGCAAGCGTGATGATTGCTCTTGACTGCGGAACGAAAGCTCACGAAGAGATTGATTATGCAAGTAGCCTCGGCATAGATTTTATTGTTTGCGATCATCATCAGACAGATGAGGCTTTGCCTAATGCTCTTGCAGTGCTTAATCCGAAAAGAGCGGACAATACCTATCCCAATACGCACCTTAGCGGTTGCGGAGTTGGCTTTAAGCTAATGCAAGCGCTTGCTTACTCTCGTCATATCGCTCTCCCACATATCAAGCAATATCTTGAGCTAGTTGCCATTAGCACCATTGTAGATTTAGTACCTATTGTTGGAGAAAATCGTGTAATGGTTGCTTTGGGTCTGAAACAGCTCAATCAGAGACCAAGCTTAGGTCTGCGTCATCTAATCCAAAGTATTGGACTTGATAATGGGCAGATTGACAGCTATGATATAATGTATAAGATAGGTCCTCGGCTGAATGCTGCGGGACGGATGTATCAGGGACAAGTGGCGGTCGCTCTAATGACTGCGATTGATAATCAAACGGCTTACAACAGCACCTCAATGCTTGAGGAACTAAACAATAAGCGTCGCCTACTGGACAAAAAGATTACTACGCAAGCCATAGCTCAAGCTAACGACTTGGCTGAGATTGAAACGAGCAGAAGTCTTGTGCTCTATCGCTCGGATTGGCACCACGGTATCTTAGGGATTGTTGCATCTCGCCTAAATGAACGCTACAATCGTCCAACCTTCATCATCGCTCGTAAAGGGGGATACCTCGTAGGTTCTGCTCGCTCAATGCCAAACATTGACCTTTATGGAGCGTTTGAGGAGTTGCAAGACATACTAGACAGTTTCGGAGGACATCGGCAGGCGGTAGGTTTTACCTTACAAGAGCATCGCTTGGAGGAATTTACGCGACGCATAACAGCTTATTTTGAACGTTGTACAGAGGAGGAAGATTTCTGCAACGAGCTGGAGATTGATGCCGTGCTTGACATCAGCGAAATCAATGACAAGCTCCTTAAAGAAATTGGAATGCTCGCTCCTTTTGGCTTGCAAAATAAAGAACCACTCTTTGCTTCTTACAAGCTCAAAGACGCAGGCAAAACGGAAATGGTTGGCAAAGAAAAGCAACACCTCAAGCTTCATCTAACGAATGCACGAGAGCAAGAAGCTCCGATTAAAGGCATTGCTCTTGGACTTGGTTGCTTCGGACGATTGATTGATGCGGATAGCGAACTGAATATATGCTACACGATTGCCGAAAACGACTACTTCTCTAATAAATTTATTGAGCTACAAGTCAAAGATATAAATATGCTTTAGCAATAAAGTAGAATGCAAGAAGAACTTGACGACCTAGAAAACATTAGCTTCTCAGAGGAATACGAAGGAGAGCAAAACGAGGAGTTGCTCCAATGGAATGAGGACTATTTGAGTGAAAGTAACTCGTCTATCACGGGACATTCCGAAGACGAAAAAGCTTTCGTCATTGATGACGGCACAAGTCCCGAGGCAGTGCTTAAGCACTATTGGGGCTATGATAGTTTTCGTCCCCTTCAGAGAGAGATTATCGGCTCTATTCTTGAAGGAAAAGATACGCTTGCCCTTCTGCCAACGGGAGGGGGAAAGAGTATCTGCTTTCAAGTGCCAGCTCTCCTAACTAAGGGTATTACTATTGTCGTTACGCCACTGATTTCACTGATGAAAGACCAAGTGGATAATCTACGTAAGCGGGGCGTTAAAGCAATGGCTATCCACTCAGGAATGAAGTCTAGGCAAATCAATCAAGCGATTGACAACTGTATCTTCGGCAGGTATAAGCTACTCTACGTTTCACCTGAACGCTTAGGAACGACGGCTTTTCAAGAAAACTTACAGAAGCTCAAAGTCGGAATGCTTGTGATTGACGAATGCCATTGTATCTGTCAATGGGGCTATGACTTCCGCCCTTCCTACTTAAATATCAAAGAACTACGAGAGCTACTTCCCGATGTTTCCATTTTAGCTCTGACGGCAACGGCAACGCCTGATGTTGTGCTAGACATACAAGAGCAACTTGGCTTTGACGAAGAGGCACAAGTTTTCCAACAAAGCTTTTACCGCCCCAACCTCTCTTATTCAATCCGTCGCACGAACGACAAAGACGCAATGATGCTACATATTTTAAGCCGTGTAGTAGGTTCTAGCATTGTCTATTGTCGCTCACGCAAGCTTTGTGGCACGATAGCGAAGTTTCTTCGAAACAGAGGGATTACCGCTACGGCATTCCACGCAGGACTAAGCCACACGGAGCGAGAGATGAGGCAGAATCGCTGGATAAACGATGAGATTCGTGTAATGGTCGCAACCAACGCTTTCGGTATGGGGATTGATAAGCCTGATGTTCGTTTAGTCATACACCTTAATTTGCCGTCCTCACTAGAAGAGTATTTCCAAGAGGCAGGACGTGCAGGACGAGACGGCAAACAGTCTTATGCCGTTCTGCTCAATGGCGAGAAAGACGCATCTGTGCTCAAGCGTCGCTTTACGAATTCTTTCCCAAAGAAAAGCTACATTCATAAGACTTACGAGGCTCTATGCAATTATTTTGCTATCGGTATGGGCGAAGGCTTTCAGAAAAGTTACGACTTTGAAATAGAGCCTTTCATTTGGCGTTTTCACTTGCACCCTATACAGACACGGCACGCTATTAGCATTATGGAGACGGCTTCGTGGCTAAGTTATAAAGAAGACGATACTCGCTCACGGCTCAAATTTATTTATACAAGGGAAGAGCTGTATCAAGACCACGTTGGCTACGACCAACTGCTAAGGGCAATTCTCCGCCTTTATTCGGGACTTTTCGCCGATTATGTTTTTATTCAAGAGGATATGCTCGCCAAACTGCTTAACTATAGCCAAGAAGATGTTTATGCAATGCTGATTGACCTTGACAGAAGAGGTATTCTGCATTATATCCCTCGCAAGAATATCCCTCGCATTCAGTTTCATATTAGGCGAGAACCTGTTCAATATCTAAGGCTTCCTCGCTCGGCCTACGAAGAGCGAAAGGAAAGAATGCGAGAGCGTATTGAGGCAGGTATCAACTATATTTTGGAGCATAATGTCTGCCGTTCGCAGTTGCTTTTGGCTTACTTTGGCGAGCAATCAGACAAGAAGTGCGGAATGTGTGATGTTTGTTTGCAACGCAAAGAGCTTGGGCTTGAGCAATATATCATTGATGAAACGGAAGAAACAATCCTCAAGCTGATTGACCTTGACGAAACCGAAGAGGAACTAATCCTCAAAGTAGAAGACGTTTGCCAAACTCTCCCCTACGCTCCAACGGACATTATTGAAGCGATTCGCTACCTTGCCAATGAGCGTGGACTCTACGAACTCCAAGGCAATCTCATTCTCCCCAACTACTAAAAATTCTTCCTTTAACTAGTATTAACTCTATTTAGCTCCCATAATGGGAGCTTTTTTGTGTTCCGATTTGTGATATTCGACTAAATTTGGGAAGTGTGTGGGAATAGTCAAGAAAGTTTCTGGGAAAACTTTTTGAACTTACACGGAAAACTTTCAAAAGTTTCTGGGAAGAAATTTTTAACAAAGTAAGGACATTCATAAATCTTTGATAGATAGGGAATTAAAAACAGCCTGTGGATGCAGTCTGCGACTGTTCCGATTTGTAGCATTTGAGCGAAAAATAGAACTTTTTCGTGTATTGAGAGAGATTTTACTTTGGAAAAACAAACTAGTAACAAATATTTTTATTCCTAATATCATTATTCTAAAGCTATTTTTTTACTTTTGCAGA
>PDWI01007089.1_pt1 | contig 13795 bp, 19 predicted proteins | sample 1430891 | NCBI WGS metagenome assembly PDWI01 (sample SAMN01162508, study PRJNA174530) | Oral metagenome, whole genome shotgun sequencing project. | biome: Marine environment; feature: Marine mammal; material: Swab sample of the gingival sulcus; isolation source: swab sample of gingival sulcus...
GGGCAGGCTACTGTCTGTCTCGCAACCAATAAATAAGCCCAACTCGCGTATGGTCGCCGTGGCATCATCGCCTGCCTCAAATACGCATTTCAAATACAGGTGTTCAGTGGGGGCAACGCTGACTGCGTATTTCACCCCATCGAATTCAATATCACCGCTGGCATCGGGCGTGGCATAACCTGTAATCACCACGCTACGACGGGCGATTTCTGCCGTCAAATCGGTTTCACCAATCAATGCGACGCGCTTTTTATCGTCATCACCCCAGTTGGCATCTCCTGTGCCCCATGCAAGATGCATTGGGGTGTTTTTAAGCAGCTGGGCAATCACTGTGCGCCCTGTTTTTGTTAATGCAATCATACTGTCTCCGTTGTTATCTGTAGTGCGGGCGTGGACGACCACACCTCATCTAACCATGTGCTAACTGTTTGCCATGTGCGAACAGGCGTGCCAATCATAGTATCGGCGGTATGTGCAAGCTCGGCTAATACGCGAATGCTATCGCCAGCAACCAAGGTATCGGCATAATCAACTAACACGCCATCGATTAACACGCCAGCATCGCTGTCATACACCGCATCATCGTAATTGCGATAATCGTATACGCCGTGGCGACCATCATCACCTGCGGTAATGCGGTAAAAATCGAGGTGCAGCGGAATCGAATAGGCCACTGCGCGCTTAAAATCGGCTAAATTACCGCGAAATTCGCGGCTTAAATGAATATGCAAATAAAAGTTTTCCACCTCGACGCTGGCAACATCGGCATGTACCCAACCGAGGGCTTGGCGCACGGCGGATGCGGTACCGCGCTGTTGCAGATGCGCCAGTGTCTCGCTATAAAAAGTGGAATCATCGCTAAAGTGGCGGGCAAACTGCCCTATTCCCCACTCACCCGATAACCACGGTGCCAATGCTTTAGGTCGCTTGGTGCGCAATTGGTGCAGCGACTGTACCAATGGCCGCAACGGCGTATCAAACGCCATGGCCTGTTCCAAAATCTGCTCTGTCTTGGTCGCGTTAGGCGGGAGTAACGTTTGCTTAGTCACTGAGCACCTCCACTGCCACCGCGCCGATTTGCCACAGCTCGTCGGCGGCTGGCGTTAAATCGGTTGTTGGTGCTAACAGCACCGCTTTTTCTACCACGTCCGCACCTGCGATATTGGCGTGTAACCACGCAATAATCTGCGAGCGCGGCAGTGGTTTGCCAAACGCCGCCTCTTGTTTGCTCAGTGCCACCACGTTTTCAGCGACCAGCTCTGCGATATTGGCAGGGGCATTAGCGGCCACATAAATTTGCGCCGACACGTCCAGCGTGTGAGTTTTGGCGGCAAATACGTTGACATCAATGCCCAGCATTTCGTGCGCCTCACCTGTTAGCGAGTCTTTAACGGCGGCGATGGCATCATCACGACCCCAAACGGCAACGTTGACTTTGCCCGGGGCAAGGCGATACGCCACCACATCAATCACATCGATGTGCGCGCCAAGGGCTTTTGCCATATATGACTCCCACGTGCCATTGCTCGCCATGGCGCGGATGGCGTAAAACAAACGCTTGCGATAGCGCGCGTCCGACTCATCGGGCAGGCGCGGATACTGATAAAACTCACCGATGGCATCGAGGTCATCGCCGATGGCAAACTGTGCCAAATTGCTGATAGCAACGTGATTAATATGGGCGCGCAATACCAGCTCGCGATAAGCGACAATTTCTAACAGCTTCAACACGGGGTCGGACTCTAGTTCCGCTGTCCAACCGTCAATCGCACGCGCTTTATTCATCAACGCCTCAAGCACGGCCTCGTAGTCGAGTTTCTCAATCAAGCTGGGATAGTTATTCGTGCTCATCGCTTTTTATTAACCTCAAATGTAAATGTATGTCTGTCGCTAGAGTTGGGCGTTAGCCGCTCGTAGTGGATATCAAAGACCATTTTGCCGTTACTGCTGTAGTCCACAGCCAGCGACAATACGCGGATGCGCGGCTCGTATTTCATCACTGCAATGACGATGGCGGCATACATCTGCATCACTAACTTGTCAGACATGGGTTTGTCCAACAGCTCGGGCAATAAGCTGCCGTATTCGCGGCGCATGACTCGCGTGCCCAGCGGCGTGGTTAAAATGTCGCTAATCGATTGCAAAATATGGGCGTGGTCGTCTAGCAATTCGCCTGTGTTGCGGTTAAATCCTGTCAGCGGTTGAATCACGTATTTCATACTGGCTTACCCGTTTTGCTTCTGCCTTTTGTTACGCCTTTGTGCAGGTGCTTAATCAAGCTAATGCCCTTGGCAACCACATCGCATTCCACCTCGACCAGACTGGCTTTAATTTTTAAAATGCCCGTTTTGCTGTCGTGCTTAAAGTAGTCTTGATTTTTAAAGCGGATTTCCATTAAATCTTCACTGGCATCGTCGGGGATAAACTGATCGCAAAACGAGGCACCGATGTATTTCATCACTTCCATTTCGCCCCCTGCAGACAGCACTATGCCCATCTCGCCCACCAACGGTGGCATCCACACAAACGAAGTACCCGCGCGCAGCTGCATAAACGGTATCCAGTCGCTAATTTGCTCACCGTCGTCATTGTCGTCAAATTTGACCTTGACGACAGGCGGACGCTGGTCGCAATCCAGTGCTATCACCGTAGCGTACTGCCAGCTGTGCTCCAGTTGTCTTGCGCTGTCTGTATCCAGTGGCCGCGGCATTAGTGAAATCCCTCCTCTAAGTGAGTAAAAATTTTATTTTCAATCATATTGATAGATTCTTGGTTGTGTCCGACCAGCTCGCGCTTGGCGTATTTAACGCGGATGCCGCGCCCAACGTGGCTGTACAAACCGTATTGGTGCACGCGGGCAACGTTGTGAGCGCGGAAAAAGGTAATCGAGGCGTGACTGGCGGCGTACTTTCTGCGCAAAAAGCGCAGAGTGCGTAGCTTATTAAACATTCTTAAATTCTTGCGCTTTTTGCTCACATGACGCTGTGGCTTGCGCGGCTCGTAGGCGCTGCCATCGGGGTTTTCTTGTCGTTTGATGCGCTCGGCATTCATTGTCCGCAGGGCAAAGGCAACATCTTTTGCCAACAGGCGACGCTGCGCTGGTGCCAGTGCGGCAATCAAACTCTCAAACGGCGCATCTATGCTTGCCATCTCGCCACCTCCTTACCGTCAACTATCAACACATATTCCCCAGGCGGGTCGATAAACCACGGCACTGTTGGTTCACAAGCGGGGTCGACGATAATATCGTCATCGGGAGTCACCGAGGTAGTGACCGTATCTACCAGCTTGACCTTAAACAACACATCGGCTCTGTCGTGGTCGATGATTTCCGCCTCATAGGAAATGCTATCGTCATTGCCTTGGTTGTTGTATTTTTTTACAAATGTCATCAATGGCATGGCAAGGCTTTCCAAGCCGCCCGCATATTCAGTTACCAACACGCTGGCAGTGTATTCGTTGCGATGATTGGGCAAGGGATCTAAGGTTTTAAACGCCAGCTCGCCGTCGTCTGTCCAAATTTGCAGCTTGTCGGGGTGTTGCTGTAATTCAGCCACGCTGTGCAACATAAATTCGCGCAGTTGATTCAGTTGTCTCATTTCCTCTCGATGCGTTGCTTAATAACAATTTTAAATAACGCCAAGCCATCTTCTTCTATCCAATCGACCAGCATGGTGCCGTACAGACCTGCCAAGGCACAGACGGGAGCCATCAATTCTTGATAATTAAAATAAAGCAATAAACCTGCGGTGATATAGCCAGCTATCACACACGTCCCTGTATGCGACAAAAAGCGCAAAAAAACAATGGTGCGCGGTTCATCTCTTTTGCGTCTAAAGCGTCTAAAGGTTGCCACCAACATTCCAGCAACCGTCGGCATAAGCCACTCGTTATTTTTATTGGGCATAACAATAGACCTTTAATTTTTTAATATAACCGTCGCGCAGAACAAAATTATCGACCAGCTTGCTATAGGTTTTATCGCTAACAGTTGATAATTCTGCATCGGTGATCTTCGGATACAGCGGTTCGATTGGGCACGGTGCCACGCGCACGTATACGCTCGCCCGCGGTGGCGATTGACAAGCTATCAGCGCATTGCTAATCGCCAAAAAAAGTACGATTAATTTTTTGTTCATTGGCTTTCTGCTGTTGTTGTTTATTGTCTTTATCGACTTCAATTTGCTCGATGCGTGCGCTATTTGCCGACTCCGCTTGACGCTGGGCTTCATCGCGCTCGCGCTGATAGCGTTTTGCGCGGCGATGTTGTTGCTTTGTGTGAAACAACAAACTGACAAAAGCCACCACGGCAATAGCTATAACTTTAATTGTTTCCATCTCTCTTCCCCTGCAAAACGCTGACTGCGCCTTTAGTTCCCGCCGTACCTACACCAAAGGCGGTAACGGCATAAATAATCTCAGGCACATAATTTCTATCTAACATAATCGCTAAAAATAACGCGGCAACCACACTTAAAAACGCCAGCAGTTGAACAGTTGCCGTCGTCGACAATCGACCGTCTTTATTGGTGACCAATTCGTTTAATTCCATTGTGCTTACCCCCCCATTAACTCAAAATGTCCGCCGTCGTAGACGCCGCGGCGAATTTCGTCATGATAGTTGCCGTTGCAATTCCAGTCGCCGCCCCAACGGATGTTTACATTTAGCTCATCGGCAGCTTGAAACATGGCGTTTTTGATGCGTTCAAACTTTTTCAAATCCTGCCAATCAACCCTGCCTTTGCCGTTAACGATTACCCACGGCGCAAGGTCAACCGCTCTTCCCGTTAAATGTTTTGATTTTAGCGTCCAACTGTAACCATTGCGTTTAAGCCACAACTGACGTTTGCGGCTGCGCTTGCCCTCGAGCACGGTAAAATCTTGCTCGGTGATTTCGATGGCGCGACGCACCACGGCGATTAATTTTTCATTCACGCCTTTTAAATTTTTTCTGCTGCGTTTACCCAAAACAAATGTCATTTCTCTTACTCCCATAATTTAATCGTCTGCTTTATTTGTACTGGCGGATTGATAAGTCGCATAGCGATGCGCACGGACTCCCCTGGCCTAAAAAAGAGTTGCTCGGCGTAACTAGCTTTTTGCATCAACAATTCTTCGATGCCGTTGGTGCTGGCAGTCGCGCGATATAACACGCTGTCCAGTGGCTCGCCGTCGTGGGCGTGCAGTATTTTGTCGTTGAGTTTATTGCGCGTATCAGTCATATCAATTTCGCCTCAACCGTCGGTTTGCCGAGTAATTTATTGATGGAATACCGCCCCTTTTGTTGCCAGTAATCGCTGCTGAGTTCGTGGTCATCGGCGCGTTTTTCGCCCAGTGTGCGCGCGGTGTCCACATCGCGGTAGGTGTCAATCAGCGCGGCTTTGCCCAAGCAATACACGGCCTTATAAAACAAAATAACCAAGCGACTTTGCCCCGCAAGCTGTTTTGCTGGCACCTCGGCAAGGGTGGTAAAGCCTTGTGCTTGCTGCTCCTCCGCCCAGTCGTCGAGGTCGTCGGTGACATCTACTAGTGCCGCAAATAATGCCCGCTTAACGCTGTCGTCGCTAAAACTGCTGTCTACGCGATAGTGGTCGCGAAAAATATCAGGAGAAAGCGACGGATAAAAATCGTCAACATAAATTTCATCAGCCGCTCGCGCTGGTGTTGTTGCGTAAAATCCACTCATCGTAATCTCCTTTTAAAAAATGGGCGGTGGAGCAATATGCGAGCAGAGGTACTCACGCACATCGCTGCCGCCCCGGCGGTGGCGCCTAATCGGTCGCGTTATTTGTTTGTCGGGTTAGCGATAGCGTTGTTAATGCCCTTGTGGTAAACCCGACAAACACGTTACTTTTTATCTTTTTCAGGAGGAGGATATGAACCCACCTCCTCAATGCTTTCACGTGCCTGCTTAATAGCCCGTTCCAAACTCTCCATGCGCTTAACAACGCCAATTTTGTTATTTAAAGCATACGCTTGCCCAAAATATTGATACGCTTTTTGCAGTGATTCAACGTCGTCACTGTTTTCATACAGTAAACCAATGGCTTTAAACCATTTTGCTCTCACTTCGTCGTGCGTATCCATATCGCTTGTCAACTCATCCAAGCGGTGCACAGCGGATAAATCCAGTGTTTTTTTATCGTCAATCACTGCCTCAGCCAATTGGTCGAGCATAAAATCAACGGGGGCGCGCTTAAAGCGTTCGGGCAAGGTCATTCCAGCTTTGCTAATGGTTGCAAACATGCTTTCCACCAACGACAAATCCAGCAAATCAATTGCCCAGACAAAGACTTGTGCAAACACGTCGTCTTGTCTAAAGTGCTCGCTATCGCTGGCGGCGACGGCTTGGTTAACGCCATCAACCCACGGCAAGTAATTCGGCAGTACCTGTGCTTTGACGCGGTTTTTATTGTCGGTTGACTTCATATCTTTGATTTTTAGCACATCATCGTGCAGCTGAATCAACATCAACTCGTAGTTGTTTAAATCATCGCGTCTATCGCCCGCCTCCGCCGCTTGGCTGAGGCGGGCTTCCACGCGCTGAAAGTGTTTTCGGCATAAACTCATAAACCCCCCTTAAATTAATTCGATATTTTCAACCAAACCACCAAAACCGTAGTCTTCGATAACGTAGCCCTCGTTAGATGAGCTGTAGGTTTCTAAGCGGTTGAATTTGGCGTTGTCTACATAGGTGCGACGGTTTTTGCCGTTTTGGAAGTAAATCGCCAAGTTTTTCAACGAGGTAATAAACATAGTGCCATCGGGCACATACGGCACGCGAATCACGGGCTTATTACCCACCATGCCCGTTTGCATAAGCTGTAGCAGTGCCAGCTCTTCGGTGGGGTCGTAGGCCTTGTTGATTTTTTTGAAATTGGTATCGCTGTACAAGGTGCGCCCCATAATGGCGACCAACGTATCATCCTCTTGATACCACGGGTCAATAAAGCTGTTAGTGATATCAAAAGCCAGGGCGTCGAGACTAGCGTAATCACCGCCCTTGCCGATGCTCACTTTGCCTGCGGCCTTGCCCTCGGTCATCACCCGTTTGCCGCCGTCGTGGTCGCGGTATTTTTGCAACCAACCAATATTGACATCTTGCAACATCGGGTTGGCTGATAAGTCGGTGTTTTTCGCCGCCGAGGTGCCGTTGAATCCCGTCATAATGCGGTCGAGTGCGACGCGATTGACCAGCAAATTGCTAATGCGCTGCTGAAAATCGGGGAATTTCGCCCACAAATCCAATTTTTGATAGGTGATATGGGTGTCGAAATCAGTCTTATTTAAGCGATAGTCCTCTTTATTTAGCGTGCTGATATCGCGGGTTTGTCGACCTTTGCTATCTGTCGCCTCGGTGTCTGTGCGGCCAGCAAGTGGTCCCGTTAAATCCAACCCCAATGTTTCACCTTCCAGCTCATCAACTCCAACGATGCTAATGCGTTTTAAAAACGCGCTGCTCTCTTGGATTCTGCTCTCAAGTTTTTGCTGAATTGACGGCTCGACGGCAAATGATTTGCCGCTGGCTACCACAGTGTTGGAGACGTGGTTAATTTTTGCTTGCTGGGCAAAATAGCTGTCCAACAACTCTCTGGTTTCATTTCTCATGATGTAATTCTCCTTAGTATTCGGCTAAATCTTTATCGCCAGCAAAGTTGCCATCGTGGGCGGGCACGGCATCGACCACGGTTTGCTCAACTTGCGTTTTAAATGCTTCCAAGGCACTGATTTTTTCCGCCAAGGGATCCAGCTTTTCATCTAGTGTTTGCGCAAACTGGGCAAACAGTTGATTAAAATCCGTGGGCTGAGTAGCTACTTGTGCCACAGGCTGAGTAACGGTTGGCTGCGTTTCAGTCTGATTAACCGCTGTAGTAAATGGATGTACCGCTGCTGGTGTTGTCGCGGGCGCGGTGACAGGTGCTGTCACTGCTGGCACAGGGTTGGCAGTAAATTGCGCGCAGGTGTTTTGTGCTTCCAACTCGCTAATGCGCTCCAACAACGGCAGGGCATCGGGATTGGCTTTGGCAAAGGCCACGGCGTGCTCGTAGGTGTCGAACAACTCGGTTTCGCAGGCCTCGGTAAAGACGTTATTAGGGTGCTTTTGCGCGTGGCTGTTAAATTTCAACGCCTCGGTGCCAATGCTGGCAGGGCTGTCGGTAAACGCCAACCCCATTAAATAGGCTTTGCCCGTTTTGGCAAAGTTGGGCTCAACTTCGATGGAGCTGTAAATTTTTTGCCCGCTTTTATTAATCGTTAGCAACTGCGGCAACGCTTTAATGGTGGCGTATAAGCACAGGCGATTTTCACCATTGATTTTTTCCGTTTTGGTAAAAACCGACAGCACATCGCCCACCGCGGGGAATAGTCCCTCAGCAAAGGTCGAGCGGATATGCTCAATCCAGCAGCGCGCGCCGTAGGTTTTTGTATTGTAGGTTTCGGCAATATCAGAGAGCCACGAGGCCTCTATAGTTCTCCCGTCGCTTGCCGTCGCGCCCGCGACTGCGACGCGCAGGGTTTTGGTGTTTTTTGCCATGGTATCTCCGTGATTAAAGTTAATTTCAAAACATACGCCTTTAGGCGTTCAATTGTCTAACTAATCACAATTAAAGCAATTACTTATTGTTTATTTAAGACATTAACCAAACATGCGAGCAATGACAACGCGAGGCGATTGTCTACGATAGCGACATGAACACACAAGCACCCAACGCAACTACCAACAAAGACGACGGCGGTATGTACACACCTGCCGACCTGCCTGTCAGCGACCACGCCGACAATCCGCGCATACGCGCAAAACATTTGTTCTACTGTGGACACAGGCTGGTCGATATCGCCGAGATGCTGGGGCAAAAACCAGCAACCATAAAATACTGGAAAAAACACGACGGCTGGGAAAGCTTTGCAGGCTATGAGCGGGTTATCTCGGCGCTGGACGCGCGGCTGTGTTTGTTGATTATCAAAGACCCCAAAAGTGCGCACGATTTTAAAGAGATAGACAACCTCAGTCGCCAGCTAGAACGCTTTGAAAAATTGCGCTTGGGCATTAAAAAGCCGAAAAATCCCGACGAGAAACGCGGCGGCCTCAATAGCTCGCACAACTATTTATCCCCCGACGACATAGAAAAAATAAAAGCCCTGTTCTTTGAGCAATTATTTCAGTATCAAAACACGTGGTGGGAAGTGCGGCGCATGCGCAACCGCTTGATTCTCAAATCGCGGCAAATCGGCGCGACGTTTTACTTTGCCCGCGAAGCCTTGATTGACGGTATTGAGCGACTGCACCCGAAAATCTTTTTATCAGCATCCAAGGCGCAGGCGTGGCAATTCCGCGCCTATATCGTCGACCTCGTCTACGAGGCTTGTGGCGTAGAGTTGCGCGGTGACCCCCTGACCATACGCACCGACGAGGGCGAGGTGACCTTTCGATTCTTGGGCACCAACTCAAAAACCGCGCAAAGCTATCACGGCGATGTTTTTATTGATGAAATCTTTTGGATAGCGCGTTTTGCCGAGCTAAAAAAAGTGGCATCAGCTATGGCATCGCACAAACAGTGGTCGCGCACCTACATTAGTACGCCATCGGCGGTAACGCACGAGGCCTATCCGTTTTGGACGGGTGAGCAATTTAATGACGGTCGCCCCAAAGGTGAGCATATAGACCTCGATGTTAGCGAAAAAGCCCTGAAAAAAGGGCGGTTATGCGGAGACAATATTTGGCGGCAATTGCTTACTGTTGAAGAGGCGCAACGCCAAGGCTGCGATTTGTTCGATTTAGAGCAATTAAAAATGGAATACTCAGCCGATGAATTCGCCCAATTATTTATGTGCCAATTTGTCGACGATAGCGAGGCGGTGTTTAAGTTCGCGATGTTGCACCGCTGTTTGGTGGATAGCTGGGAAGTGTGGAGTGATTACAAACCCTTTGCCAATAGACCGCTGGGCAATGACCCAGTAGCCATCGGTATAGACCCCGCCAAGTCTCACGACGGTTGCGCGGTGACGGTGATGGCATTGCCCCGCGTGGAGGGCGGTAAATTCCGCATCGTTGAGCGCGTAATGCTCACAGGTAACAGCGAAAGCCAAGCCGCCACTATTAAACCGCTGTTTGAAAAATACAATGTCGAATTCGCCGAAATTGACGACGGCGGTCTGGGCATAGCCCTGGCCGAGCGCGTGGAAAAGATTTTCCCCGCCGTACGCCGCGTCAGCTACAACGTGGGAGTAAAAAATATCCTCGTTGCCAAAACCTTAGAGGTGATGACGGCAGGACGTTTGGAAATTGATGCAGGGGCGCGCGACTGGGTGGCAGCCTTTTTGGCAATTAAGAAAACCCTTACCGACAGCGGCGGCCACGTGACTTACAAATCAGAACGCCGCGAGGGCATAGGGCATGCCGATATCGCTTGGGCAACCATGCACGCCCTATCGTGTGAAAAATTAGGTGAAGAAACGGGTAACAACGGCGGTATGACCGTTGGTGTATTTTAAAAATTAAGAGGATTTTATGTTTAATTGGAATTTAAGAAAAAAAGACAATGTCACCGCCGATGGCCTGGTATTTAGTTTTGATGATGCCGTGTCCGAAATGGATAAGCGCGAATTAATCGATATGCTCACCGTTAGTTGGCAGGGCAATTACTACGAGCCGCCAATCAGCTTAGATGGGCTTGCCAAGTCGTTGCGCGCCAACAGTTATCACGAATCGGCGATTTATGTAAAACGCAATATTTTACTCAGCACCTTTAAGCCACACCCGCTTTTACCGTTGGCGGAATTTGAAAAGCTGATTACCGATTACTTGGTGCTGGGCAATGGCTATCTACGCCCCAGTAAAAATCGCTTGGGCGGTGTAGTGCGCTATCAAAGCATTAAAGCGCGGTGGTCGCGGGTGGGCAAAAAAAATGACTATTACTATCTACGACAAAACAACTTTCGCGGCGAGTTACAAAAGCTCGCGGGCAAAATTTATCACCTTAAATGCCACGATTTAAACCAAGACATTTACGGCGTGCCCGAATATTTATCGGGTCTCAGTTCAGCGTGGTTGGCCGAAGCGGCCACACTCTTTAGACGCAAATACTATATCAACGGCAGCCACGCTGGCTACATTCTGCATATCACAGGCAGTTTGGATAAAAAATCGCAAGACAACTTAGAAGAACAGCTTAAACAATCACGTGGCCTAGGCAACTTTAAAAACTTACTGCTCCACAACCCTAACGGCGATAAAAATAGCGTCAATTTGATTCCCATCGCTGAAGTCACGGCCAAGGACGAATTTTTTAATATCAAGACGCTGACCCGCGACGACATCCTCGCCGCCCACCGCGTACCCCCGCAACTAATGAGCGTAATCCCCATGAATACCGCTGGCTTTGGCGACGTGGAAAAAGCCAGCAAAGTTTTTGTAATTAATGAATTGCTACCCCTACAAACAAGGCTTTGCGCCCTCAACGAAATGGTCGGCGAAGAGATTATCCAATTTGGCAACTACGCGCTGGAGGTGAACAATGATGATGTAAATTAACAAGCAAGATGCGCGACGTTAGACAAGTAGCAGTTGCCTAACGCCATGCCGACAGTCATAGCCTGTACAGCACCGAGGCGCACCCTCTCTCGCGAGAGAACGGTAATTCTATCACGCCGCCTTGGATTTTTGTTACACAATGTTACAAAAGGCAAGCACATGAAAAACGACTGTCGTTGCAAACAATGCAACAAATTGCTGGCAAAGAAAATCGGCGCAGCCAGCGTCGAAATTAAATGCCCACGCTGCAAGACGATAAACGTCTACAAATAACACCCCGAGTGCCTCGAGCACCTTTTAAAACGAGGCACTCATGACCAAAACCTACAAACAAGCTCCCTTGCCTTTTATCGGGCAAAAAAGAAATTTTATCACCCACTTTACCGACGTTCTCAATACCGCTATTGCCGATGATGGCGACGGCTGGACAATCGTCGATGCCTTTGGCGGCAGCGGACTGTTAGCCCACACCGCCAAGCGCACAAAACCACAGGCGCGCGTTATCTACAACGATTTTGACGACTACCACCTGCGCCTGCAACATATCAGCGACAGCAATCGCCTGCGCCAACAACTCACAAAAATTTTATCCGCCGCGCCGCGTAGCAAAAAATTATCCCCCGCTACCAAACAAGCGGTTATCGATTGCCTGAGCAACTTTGCGGGTTTTGTTGATATCAAAACTGTTAGCACGTGGATTTTATTTAGCGGCAACTTTGCCAACTCGGTTGATGAGCTGGCAAAGAAAACACTGTACAACCGCATAAGACTCAGCGACTTTGCAGAGGCGGCGGATTATTTAAATGGACTGGAAATCGTCAAGCAGGATTTTGAACAGCTCCTACAACCTTATTTAAATGATAGTAAATTCTTGTTTGTGTTAGACCCACCTTATGTGTGCACGCAACAAGGCATGTATGCCAATGACACCTATTTTGGCATGGTTGAGTTTTTGCGGCTGATGCGTTTGGTGCGCCCGCCGTTTATCTTTTTTAGTAGCACGCGCAGCGAGCTGTTGGACTACCTAGACTTTGTAATTGCCAACAACGCCGAGGGCTGCGAGAAATTGAGGGGCTATAAAAAAAGAGGGGTACGGTCACACATAAACGCCACCACCAGCTATCAAGATAATCTAATCTACCGCCTTGATTAGCACCGAGTGCGGTCATTTATCCTTTGATCACTTTTATCATTTGCAGATTCAGCAAACACAAACAAACCCCCTCCCCCCGCGGCGTCCTATGCGACGCCGCCCAGCGTCATTCCACTTTCCCCGCGCCGTTAGGCCTCCACCCCACCCCCGCAAAAAAAAGGGGGTACGGTCAAAGATAAAAAAAATATTTTTTTTATCTTGTAAATAAATAGTTGGTTATTAACTAACCAGTTGAAATAAAGATATTATTCAAACTTTCTTAGACAACAGCGCGCCGCATCAAACCTCTTTATTTTTGACGGCATAGTCGGAAAATGGTAATTTTGGTAATGACACCTCTTTTTACCCATTAATTATATTAATATCAAATAGATAATTATTACCTTTAAAAGGTAATAAAGGGTAATAAAAAAGGTAATTTTTCTTATCTAATTGTTGAATAAGAAATAATATTTCATAATTTATTACTTTTAGAAAAGGTAATAAATTACCTTTGCATTACCTTTTTATTGCTCTGTAATTAATTGTTTTTATTTGCTTATTACCTTTATTACCAAAATTACCATTTTCCGACTATGCCGTATTTTTTAAAAGACTTACTCGCTAGATTTATCTTTGAGAGCTTTTTTGCAAGCAGTCTTTATGCGGTAATTTATGAGGTAACGAACCTCAAAAACAAAAAATTATTGTTCAATTTCAACCAAATAAATAACAAAGAAGAATCCCTCAGTCTCCGCCAGAATACCTAAAAACCGCTTATCCAAAGCGGTTTTTTTACGTCTAAAATAGCCCAATAATATCTTTTTTTCAATAGATTAACGCGAATTCGGGATAAGCAAAAAAAGTTAAAAAAGAGCCCCCAAATCTGATAAAGTTGAGTTGTAACAATAAAAAACCAGATAGGGGTTAAAAATGGACAATCTTGTTGAACTTTACTGTGATATTGACGACTTCTACCAATCATTTGAATCGGAATCCAAACGATATCGACTTATCGACAAAGGCAATAAAAAGGCTCTTTCTAGAATCAAGTGGGTAATTTGTAAAGAAGCACTCAAAGTACGAATAAATTTCTTGTGTCAAGAGCGTTCGGTAGAACGGCGAAGCGTACT
>PDWI01007090.1_pt1 | contig 13795 bp, 19 predicted proteins | sample 1430891 | NCBI WGS metagenome assembly PDWI01 (sample SAMN01162508, study PRJNA174530) | Oral metagenome, whole genome shotgun sequencing project. | biome: Marine environment; feature: Marine mammal; material: Swab sample of the gingival sulcus; isolation source: swab sample of gingival sulcus...
GCCGCCGGTCACACGACGGGCGGGGTCACGAAAATGTGGCTCGACGGCTGCACCTCATCGGGCGGCCGCTACGACATCGAGGCGAACGGGTCGGCGTCGATCCGGTACGCCGGGTTCTCGGGCGATGCGTCGGATGAGATCACCGGTGACGGGTCGATCGAGGTTTATGTGCCGTAGCGGTTACGCGATGGACAAAGAAAGGAAGGATGATGGTTGATGTAACGAACCTGAAATATCTGCCGGTGCCACAGGGTCCATACGCGACGTGGCCGGACGAGATTCTCCGGTTGGAAAACGGATGGTGGCCCACGGGCGGAGCCGTCGACCCGGCCAATGATAGTGGGATTATGAACTGGCAGGCGTTGCTTCTTGCCGAACGGACCGAGTTTCTGAAGCATGCGCTTGGCGGGATCGGTGATGTTGCCTTTGACGTGGCGAGCCTGAATACGATTGGCCGCTCGGGCCTCTTCAACTACGCTGATGGCGTAACGGGCAACCCGCTGGCCGGCACCGGTGGCCGGGTGGTGCATTTCGAGGGTGAGTCCGATGCGTCCCAAGTGGCCGTGACAGCGACGGGGCGCATGTTCTGGCGGGGTCGGACGGCGGCGAACTGGTCGAGTTGGGCGGAAGCCATGTCACTCACGGCGGGCGGCGATATCGATGGCGATCTCGATGTTGCGGGACAGCTATCGTTGTCGGGAACCGGCAGAGTCGAGGGCCCTGTCGATGTCGAGGGTGTCAGCGCAGTCATCCGGTTCCTGTCGGGCGGTGGTGCGGTCGATCCAAACTTGCGGTGGTTGCTCGACAATGTGCTGACCTGGACGCTGAGGCAGGAGGCAGATGGAAGTCTGAACTTCGTCCGGTCCCCGGGCGCGCCCGACCATAACGCGGCGATCAAGATCAATGGGCGAAAAATCTGGACAGAGCCGCCTGGAACAGCGCAGGCACTCACCGCCGCGGGTTATCGGCGTCTGCCCGGGGGGCTGATTTTGCAATGGTCACGCAGCGTCAATGCATCGAACAACACAGAATTGTCTTTTCCGATTGCATTCCCACACCAGGTTTTGGCGCTGGTATTCGGTGACTATAATGACACCCCAAACGCTGTGCAGGCGGATGTTCTCGGCTACCGTCAATTGAGCAGAACCGGTTTCACGGCGACGGCATATAATGCCGATGGTGATGAGAATACCAATACCACATTCAACTACATGGCGCTGGGACATTGAGGAGGTAAGAGATGAGGTTCGCGCATTATGATGAAAACGGTAAGATCGTCGGATTTTACGATCCTGATCTGCACCAGGACATGCCCGCACCAATCGTTGAAATCAGCGATGCGGATTGGCAGGGCCACCTCGATGGATCGGCTCCCAAGGTTGTCGATCTGAATACATATAAGGTGGTCGACGCGCCAGAAAAGACCGCCGCCGAACTGCTGGCGGAGCGTGAAGCAGCTGCCCGCGCCGAATGCCGTCGCCGGATCTATGCGGCGGTGGATCAACAGACGCAGCTCAATATTGCGACCGCGCGCGCCGTTGTCGACCAGAATGACCCGGTCGCTGACGACCTCGTGGCGGGTGCCTCAGCGCTTGCGAACTGGGTGGCGTCGATGCGCACGGCCTGGCCTGCCCTTGCGGCGAATGCCGAGGCTGATATCGCAGCCGACAGCTCGTGGCCGCCCTGCCCGGAAGCCGTAACCGCTCTGGTGCAAACCTACTGACTGGCGCCCCGAGGGGCGGGCACCAGAAAAGCAAATGATCGATCTATTGCCCGGCCGCGCGTGCCGGGTTTTTCATGGCCAGGAGAGAAACATGACCGACTTCCTCAATTTTCACCACGGCACGCGCCTCAAGGAATCCGGCGAAAACCCGGTTCTGGTGCAGGTTGAACAGACTGCTGTCGTCGCCCTTCTGGGCACGGCGCCGGACGCGGATGCAGCAAAGTTTCCGCTGAATACCCCCGTCCTTTTGGCTGGTGATCCTGCCCGCGCGGCCGATCTTGGTGTGGCGGGTACGCTAAAGGACGCAGTTGACGACGTGTTCGACCAGATCGGTGCGTATACGATCATCATCCGGGTCGAGGAAGGGGTTGATCAGGCGGCGACCTATACCAACCTCGTCGGCGACGCCACGCAGTTCACGGGCGTGCACGCGCTCAAAAAATGCGAATCTGAACTCGGCATCAAGCCGCGGCTGATCGCAGCGCCAGGCTACACCTCCGGCGACGGCACCACGGCCAATCCGGTCGTCGCCGAATTGACCGGCGTACTGGAGGAAATCAAGGCGGTGGCTTTCGTCGATGGGCCGGATACGACCGACGCTGACGCGGTCGCCTACCGCAATCTCATCAACTCCCAGCGGGTCTATGTGGTCGATCCGAAGGTGCTTGTCTGGGAGACGGCGGCCAACGACTGGGTGCCACGTCCGGCTTCTGCACGGGTGGCGGGGCTGCAGGCGAAGGTCGACGTGAAGCATGGGTTCTGGTGGTCGCCGTCGAACAAGGCGCTCAATGGCATTGGCGGTATCTCGCGGCCGATCCGCTACGGGCTGCAGACCGACTATCTCAATGAGCACCACGTCAATACCATCACCAATACCGGTGACGGCGGTTTCAAGCTCTGGGGTAACCGTGTCGCTACCGGCGATGATCTGTGGGTGTTTTTGCCGGTGCGCCGCACCGCCGACTTCATCAACGAAGCCTTGCTCGACGCGTATATGGAATTTGTCGACAAGCCTTTCAGCCCGGCCAATGTGAAGCTGCTGGTTGAAAGCGGCAATGCGGCGATGCGTGTGTTCAAAACGTCGGGGGCAATCATCGGCGGACGCTGCTGGTTCGACCAGGCCAAGAATGACCCGACGGAAATGGCGGCTGGCAAGGTCACCCTCTCGGTAGCGTTCGAACCGCCGGCACCGATGGAGGACATTCGCTTCATCGCGCATCGCGACATCGAATACTATCTTGATCTCGCGAACGACGCGATCAAGGCCGCCGCCTGAATCCCGCAACGCTGAACCCGAAATGATGGCGACCGCCCATGACGGCCGCCTCTGTTTTCCAGGAGACCGGACAAATGAAATCCACCCCCGCCTATATTCTGCGGAATTGCACCCTGTGGCTGAACGCCGACTCCAAGCTCGGCCAGGTCAGCGAGATGACCGTTCCGCCATTCAAGATGAAGACCACACAGATGCGCAATGCCGGCATGGTCACGGAACGCAATGTGCGGCTTGGTTACGAACGCGAGAATGCCACGTTCAAATCGACCGCCTTCGATCCGCAGGCCATTTCGGCCCTGAACGGCCTCAGTGCCGACGACACTCTCCTGATCACCGGTGCCCTGGCCGACGAGGATGGAACGGTGACCGGCGCATCGTGCTACCTGCGCGGTTTCGTCGAGGGTTTCGACCCGGGTAGCTGGAAGCCCGGTGACCCCGCGGAGGTCGATTTCGACTTCCACTGGACCTACCTCAAGCTCGAGGTCGGAGGCGATGTGCTGATAGAGGCCGACGATTTCGACTTCGCCGTCGGCGGCGTCAGCCAGACCGGCGACATCAATGCCGCGATGCTGCTGTGATGGGGGTTGCGATGGATCTGCCGGTCACTGTCCACTTGAAACGGCCGATCATGGAGGGCGAGAGAGAGATCCGTTCGCTGTTGTTCGATGAGCCCGATATCGGCACCGATATCGACTATCTGGAAATGCTGGAGGGGATCGACGAAGCTCCGCCTCCGCACGTCGGCATGCGCGTGTCTCTGTTCTGGATCGCCCGCCTGGCGGGAATTTCCGAAGATGCTGCACGTCAGATCAAGGCGAGCGACCAGAAGGCAGTGTCGGATGCTGTCGATGCGGTTTTCGGCGCGATCGGTCGGTCCTCTCCCGAGCAAGAAGATTCTGCGGCGGGAAAGCCGGAGGCGGCGGCCGACTGACCGCGTCAGAGCTCCGGCTGGAGGTGGCGGTATTATCGCATGAACTGGCGACGCCGCTTGGCGAGGTGCTTGCGCTGAAAAGGCGCGCGTTTGCGGTCTGGCAGCGCGCGGTGCTCGACATGGCCACTGCCCGCGCCAAACCCCACTAGCCACTCCAGGCCGCGCGGCCAATGACAGCCAGAAACACGGCGATACCAAAGGCCGTACCCGGCCCGGCGGCAATCCAGGCCAACCAGAGGGCCACGCCGGCGACGGCCAGCATGGCGACAGTGAAGAAAATGGCGACGGCTTCCATGTTTCTGACGTGGGGTCCGTTTCGTGATTTTCAAGGGAGTACCTGATGGCGAAAAATATCGAGACCAACTTGACGATCAAAGCGGTCGATAAGTATTCGGGCACTCTGAAACGTCTCGCGGGGGTCACGGGGCGTTTCGCCGACCGGGTCCGTGCCGATATGCAGGGCTTGCAGAACCTGCGTGGGCCCCTGAAGCTCATCGACGATTTCCGTCGCCAGCAGGACGCGGTGCGCAAATCGGGCGCCGCCCTGGAACAGGCCCGGAGCAGGGTCCGCGAGCTGCTGGCGGCTATCAAGGCGACAAAACATCCAACCGCGCAGATGCGGACGGAGTTCGACCGTGCGCGCCAGGCCGCGGCGCGCCTCGAGCAGCGCCATACCGCGCAGCGGCGGGCCTTGGGGGCGCTCCGGGGCAAGCTGCGCGAGGCCGGGGTGAACACCGCCAACCTGGCGGCTGAACAAAGGCGCCTGAAGGCCGCGACAGACCAGGCGACGGCCGGGTTTGACCGGCAGATCGCCAAAATGGAGCATCTAGACCGGATGCAGCGGCGCATCGCGGCCGATCGTGAACGGTTGAACCGGTCGATGACCACGGCAACCGGGCTGACTGCGGGTGGTTTTGCGATGGTCAATACCGGCCGGCGCATCATGGCGGGGCTGCAGGCACCGCTGCAGGCGGCAATCAGTTTTGAAAGCGCGATGGCCGACGTGCGGAAGGTGGTGGATTTCGACACACCGGACGGTTTCAAGAAACTGTCGAGCGGGATCTTGGACCTCTCGACCCGCATTCCCATGAGCGCCGAACAGCTGGCTCAGATCACGGCCTCTGCGGGTCAGATCGGCTTGCCGGTGGATGAGTTGCTGCAATTTACCGAAATGGCCGCCAAGGTTGGGGTGGCATTCGACATTTCAGCTGACCGCGCGGGCGATGCCATGGCGGCCATCAAGACCGCCATGGGGCTTACGCTCGACGAGACTGGCGCCATGTTCGATGCGATGAACCATTTGTCAAACGAGTCGGCAGCCACGGCACCAAAGACCATGGAGTTCATGAACCGGGCGGGCTCCTTCGGGAGCACCTACGGCTTTGACCCGACCGAAACACTGGCCTTTGGTGCAGCCATGATTGCAGCCGGTGCCGGTGCCGACACGGCGGCCACGTCCTTTCGCAAATTGGGCGGGGCGCTGACCAAAGGTCAGAGTGCCACCGACAGGCAACTCAAGGCCTTCGAGATGCTCGGGCTCAGCGCGACAGATGTCGCCAAAGCCATGCAGAACGACGCGGTTGGCACCAGCATGGATGTGCTGCGCCGGGTCGCCGAATTGCCCGACCACCTGCGCGCCTCGGCCATGTCGGACCTCTTCGGCGAGGAGGCGCGTGAGCTGAACAAGCTGGTTGCGAACATGCAGCTCCTGCCTGACATGCTGGAGCTGGTGGCGGACGAGACCGACTATCTGGGCTCGGCCGATGCCGAATTTGCAGAGCGCGCCAAGACGACCGCTGCGAATTTGCAGCGGATGGGCAATCAACTGATGATGCTCGGCATCACGATCGGCGAAGTTGTACTGCCGCCGATCAACGAGTTTCTTGCCATGATGCAGCCGATCATCAAGAAGATTACCGCCTGGGCGAAGGCGCACCCCGGTCTTACAAAGAACCTCGTGATCGGTGCCGCGGCTATCGGCGCGCTTTCGATAGCCGCGGGCGGATTGATGATGACCGCCGGTGGAGTGGTCGCATCGATTGCGATGCTGCGCTTTGGCCTGTCTGTGCTCGGTGCCCGGGGCGCCTATGCGGCGTCGAGCCTTGCCGGACTTGGCCGGGCGATCCCGAACTTCCGCCCGGCGACCGCCGCGATCCGGGGTTTCGCCGGTACCGTGGCGACCGAGATGGCGGCAGCGGAGGCGGCCACCGCTGCGCACACCGCCGCCATGAATGCGATGATCGGCAAGCTGGGACGAAGGGCCCTGTTTAAGGCAGTTGGAGGGTTGGGATTCCTGTACCCCTACTTTTCGTATCGCGCCCTGACAGAAGCCCCCGCAGATCCAGACGAACTTGCCGAATGGCAAATCAAAAACGGCGCAGCTCTGGAAGCCGGATTGATGAACCTGTCAGCTGGCGGTTTGATAAAAAGCGGTTTGGACTGGGTGAACTCGGGGCTGGGCCTGTTTGGGGTCAGTCCGTTGGAATCGGACATGCTGGACGCGTTTCTGAGTGCCGGCCCCATGGGCGTGAAGCCCATAAAGGAGATTACTGATGGGCAGAACTGGGTGCGCCAGCAGTTGGGCCTCGATCCGATGAAAACCATGGCGGACCTGGCGGCAGAGCGTGATGCTGCGGCGGTCGCTCTGCCACCCGAGATCGCGTCTGCCGAGGAAACGGTTCGGGCTGCAGCGGGCAAGGCGCTGCCAAGTCCTGAGAACCTTTCTCATCTGCGTGATCGGATCGCCGAGGTGAAGGCTGAGATCGAAGGGCTGAACAGTTTTACGACGACGTACGGCATGGAGCTCACAGGTGCCCAGCAGGTCTCGCTTGATGCAAAGGTACGAGAACTCGCCGCGCTCGAAGCGGAAGCAGCCGCGGCAGAAGCGTCTGCGGACGATCTGACCGCAGCCTTGCAGGTGCTCAGTGAAACTGGCGCCGCGCCGGAAATCAACACCGCCTCGATCGAGGCGGCACTCGCACGGGTGCAGGCGCTGCGCGCGGAGCTTGCCGGGCTTGGCTCAGGGGCGGCCTCGGCCTCTGGCAGCAGCGGTGCGTCACCCGAACGGAAGACCAGTGGAAGCGGCCGGGCCCGGGGCGGGCCGATCCGCGCGGGTCTGCCGTATCTCATCAACGAGCGGACACCTCGGTCGGAATGGATCGTGCCGTCGCAGTCGGGCGCGGTGATGAACGTCGGACAGGCGCGACAGGTTTTTGCAAAACACCTGCGCTCCGCCGGGCTGGCCGCAGCGGTCGCTCTCCCGGCAGCAGGCGCCGCGGCGGGGCCGGGTGAAGTCAGCGTCCAGATCGGGTCGATCAGCGTCGTGGCGCCGTCTGGCGTGACCGACCCGGAAGGGCTTGTCGATGAAATCGAGCGCCGGCTGGGTCAGCGCATCACCGACACGATGCGGGCGAGTTTCACGAGGTAAGGGCGGGGCCAATGGCGGGACCGGTAACGATGGCGCTTGGGCCATTCATGTTTCATGCGCATGGGTTCGGATACACCGACCTTGGGCGCGAGTTGCGCGTGCCCTGGGCCCAGCTCGAAACGGCGGGGCGTTTTCATGCGCTGCAATGGACAGGCCCGACGGAGGACGTGGTAACTGTCAACGGCGTGCTTTTCCCGCAGGAATTCGGCGGCCAGGGGACGCTGGAAGGCATCCGATTGGCCGGGAGGCTCGGAATTCCCCTTCCGCTGTTTACGCTTGGGGGCAGGTATTTCGGGCTCCAGGCAATCCAGAAGGTGGGTGAGGACCGCAGCCATCTGAACCGCCGGGGCATGCCGGGGCAGAACGCATATTCAATTGAAATGAAGCAGGCGTCAGGCGGTTTTTCGCTGTTGTCGCTGCTGGGATGACTCAATGGCGGAAGTAATCATAACCGGTGACGACGATGCGTTGGACCTGATCTGCTACCGGAAATATGGATTGCAGGCAGGGGCTGTCGAACAGGTGCTGGAGGCCAATCCGGCAATCCGCGGTGTGGCGCACCGGCCGCCGCGCGGATTGCGGATCACGCTGCCAGACCTTGCGGACCGTGCAGGCTCTGCGTCTGCTCCGCGGCTTTGGGACTGATCAATGCATCCTCGGATGAGTGTGACAATTGATGGCGTGCCGCTTGGAACGGATGGCCTGAAGGCGCTGATCAGTGTGTCGGTGACCGACCGCGAAGGCATCCAGTCGGACACGGTCGAGATGGTGTTTGCCGACATCGGCTTTGCCTCACCGCGGCGTGGAGCACAGGCTGACATCCGGATGGGATATGGTCCGGCTGTGGTGCCCGTAGGCCGCTTCGTGATCGACACGGTGCGGCGGTCGAAGTTTCCGGGCAAGGTCTCTGTGCGGGGACATTCAGCGGATATGACAGCCGCGCTCAAGGAAGAGAAGACCCGCAGTTTCGAGAAGAAGACCGTGCGGGAGATCGTGGAGAAGATTGCGGGCGAGCACGGTCTCGGCATGAAGATTTCCGATGCGGTGTCCGGGCATTTCTACGAGTGGATCGGCCAGGAAGACGAAAGTGACCTCACCTTTCTCGAGCGCCTTGCGAAACGGCACCATGCGCTCTTCACGATCAAGACTGGCGTGATGCTCTGGCTGAAACGGGGCTCGGGTGAGACGGCGGATGGGACGAGCATCCCGGTGGCAATCATTCTCCCGTTCGCGGTGCTCAAAGGGCGCTGCGAGGTCTCGGAGACCGATGTTGACCGCTTCAAGACGGTCAAGGCGTATTGGCAGAATCATAGCGAGGCGAAGCGGGAAGAGGTGGTGGTCGATGCCGATCCCGAGGGCGAAGGCGAGTTGGTCATTCGCGAGGCGTATTCATCGCAGGAAGAGGCCGAAAGGGCTGCCAAGGCAAAAGCGGTCGAAATGATCCGGGGGCTGATCGAGACCAGCGGCGCAATTGTCGGTCGACCGGCGCTGATGGCGGGCCAGCCGCTTGCCTATCAGTTCATGGGGCCCGGGTTCGATGGCCATGAGTTCATCACAGAGTTGGTGAGGCATGTGTTTTCCAAGGGTGGCGGGCTCGTGACCGAGTTCAAGGCCAAACTTAAAGCAGAGTGAGAGGAGGATGCAGGCAGGCGAAATCCCGGCGCAGTTCTGGCCACCGCTGGCTGTGGCTGTGGCCTTTATCTTTTGGCGGCGCTCGCGGATCTGGACCAGGCTCAGCCGCTCACCGCCTATATCGGCGCACTTGATGCGGTGGTGGCGGGGATCGACTGGTCACTGCCCGGCTGACATACCCCAAAACCCAAAGATCAAATGACCCGCCGTGAGGCCCGCGCGCGGAAGGAGTTACAGTGGTGATTGAAGACGGAAGTAAGATTGTCGCGCCTGTCATGGCGTTGTCCGACAAATTGATGCTGCTCGGCTTGGCCGGGATCGGCGGCGCATTCTGGCGCGCGGCAATCGCGCCAGAGAAGGAATGGAAGCGCCGCTGTGCGCAAGGCATTGCCGGGGCTCTGTCGGCCGTGTTTCTCGGCGGCGTCTTGGCGACGTTGCTTATGCAGGTATTTCCGGCCGGGGGCGATTGGGTCTGGCTTGCCTCCGGGTTTCTGATGGGGTCCGGCGGCGAGGTGGCCGTCCGCGCCATGCAGAACAAGCTGCTGGGGGCGCAGGAATGACTGGCTACGTGTATTTCGATCAGGCTGTGGTGGGCCTGTTCGTGGTCGTCTGCTGGGTGCTGGCGCATCAGATGGCAAGCAAGACCGGCTTCGGGGTCCGCGCGATTGCGGCAGGCTACAGCCTGGCTGGGTTCGCCGCATTTGCCTCGATCGTTTTCCATTTCGATCCGGATATCCGGCCCGCGACCCGCCTTGCGGGTGCGGTGGCACATACTGCGGTGACGGTGACGCTGGTGATGGTCTCAGTCCGGATCGCCTGGCGAAACCATCAAACAGGAAACTGACTGATGCATATCTCCGACCTTCAGGGGCTGCTGAAACAGGCGGGTCTCTACAACGGGTCCGTCGATGGGATAGACGGTCCGCAGACGACTGCCGGTGTCGTCGAGGCGCTCAACGGGCACGGGCGCGGCTGGCCGGTCCCGCGCCAGCAGATCGGCGCCGCTCAGGTGCTGCTCAACCGCTTTGGCTACGAGGCCGGGGCTGTTGACGGGTTCGAAGGGCATAACACCCGAAATGCTCTTGTTGCGTGGCGGCACAAGGCGCGCACGGGCTATGAGCAGGCCGTCCGGCGGCCGCCCGCCGCCGATTATGCTCCGGCGACAGATTTGCCGCGGCAGTCGGAATGCAACAGCTACTACGGGCGCCCTGGCGCCGAAATCAAGGCGAGGCTGATCTCGAAGCCCTTGCCATTTCCGCTCCGCCTTGACTGGGCGCTGAGCCAGACCGTCACGAAGGTGACGCTGCACCGTCTGGCGATCGACCGCTATCTCGGGGCTCTCGAGGCCGCGCGGGACCACTACGGGCTCGATGCGCTGCGGGGGCTGGGGATCGACCGCTTTGCGGGCGGCTACAACCATCGCCGGATGCGCGGCGGATCCCGCTGGTCGATGCACGCCTACGGGATCGCTGTAGACCACTACGCCGCCCCGAACGGCCTGCGGACCCGGTGCCCTGATGCATTGTTCTGCGGGCCGGAATACGCGCCGTTCCTCAATGCAATGGAAGCGGCCGGGATGCTCCCGGCGATCAGGCTCTGGGGTGCCGATGCGATGCATTTCCAGGCTGCAAGGATGGGGTGAGGCCATGATGAAACTGTTTCGCCGCTACGTTCTTGGGGGCACGTCAGACAAAACCGAAGGCACGCTCCTGGCGTTTCTGGTCGGGGTGGTCTGGGTGACATGGATCATCTGGAAGGTGTCCCAGGGCGTCGACATGTCGTCGGTCATCGGCCTGGCCGGCACCTACATCGTCACGACTGTCGCCGCGTTCACCGGCGCCGCGGTGGTTGGGCATTTCAAACCGCCCGCACGGCCGGATGTGGCGGTGCGCAGCGGATCTGATGGGTATCCCGCAGGTGACTGGCCGCAATATCCGGCCTCCTGTTCCGGCGGCGGCCGGCCCGGAGATGGCCTGTGATGTTCGGGGTTGGCGTGGTCCTGGGGCTGACCTTGGGCGGCGTGCTGGGGATCGTCATCATGGCGGCGCTCTGCGCGGCGGGCAGGGACGCGGGCGAATGATCGGCAGGCTGAAGGCGTGGGCGACAGTCGCCGGGGCGGTGATAGCGGTTGTGGCTGGTACAAACGCAGTCACCTATCTGCGCACGGACGCGGCGGCCTACAAACGCGGTGTACGGGATCAGAAGATCAGGGCGCTGTCCGCCGCCCAGATGCTGAACACCGCGCTTGACGCGGCTCAGGCAAAGGCACGCAACGCCGAGCTCGAGGCCGAGCAACGGCGGCGAGAACTCAACATGTTAGCCCGGGAGCTGGCAAATGAACGGGCACGCGATCCTCTCGCTGGTGGCGAGTGCATCTCTGCTGACGGGCTGCGGCGGATCTTCCGGGTCCGCTGATCCGGTTGCGCTCGATCTGGATCCACCGCCGGCGGCCGCAACGCTGGCCTGCGAACGGCCCCAGCCCGCCCCCGCGGATCTGGACGGCCTCGCCGGTGGCGAACAGGAAGCGCTCTGGATCGCCGACCGGGTGAACCTCGCCAACTGCGCCTGGCAGCATGGGGTACTGATCGCCTGGGCCAAGGGGGTGGTGGGGGCTTTCCAGTTTATGGACGGCAGCAAACAGCGCGATGAAATCTGACGGAAACATGAAAACGGCGCCCTGCCGGGATTGTTCGGACGGGGGCAGGCGGTGCAGCAACACCGCCCACCACGCGGCCAACGTTGACACCAGCCGCGCCGGCAGCACATGCATTCTCTGCCGCCCGGGGGCAGTCTGCCACGGGTGGCGTTAACAACAGGTTATCATGACATTCGTTCCGGTTCGGCCAGCAGTGCCGGTCGCGCCCTGGATGGGCGGCAAGTCGAAGCTCGCCCGCACGATTATCGAGCGGATTGAGCGGATCCCACACAAGGCCTACATTGAGCCGTTCGTGGGAATGGGCGGCGTGTTCTTGAGACGCGGGTTTCGGCCACGACTCGAAGTGGCAAACGATCTGAATGGCGAAATCGTCAATCTTTTCCGAATATTGCAGCGGCATTACCCACAACTCATGGAGGTGATGCGTTTTCAGCTTGCTTCACGCCGTGAGTTCGAGCGCTTGCGCAACACGAACCCGGCCAGTCTTACGGACCTGGAGCGCGCGGCGGCAAAGCCGGGGAGCTGCTGATCAGCAATCGTGAGGCAGTGCCGGGGCTGTTGTAGCCCCGCCCGCGCAGAGATGAGCGCGAGTTGTTGCAGCCAGTGCAACAACTCAGCCTCGCGTGCGTATTGCGGCGGTAGCTGTCAAGTGATCCTTGACAGTTCCCCTGCGCGCCTCACTCATCCCTTCGATTTCCGGGCCTTCCGGCCCCTCTTTTCAGGTCTTCCGGCGAAGGGAACTCCGGCGGGCGGAACCCACCAAGCATCCACTCCATGACCCGGGCGCCTGTGGGGTTGGGGAGCCTGGCAGAATTCCCGTGGTCCGCCTCCCATTTGCGGATCGTGCGCGGATCCACACTGAGAATGTGTGCCAGCTCGGCCAAGGAGAGGCCCAGCGTGTGCCGGGCCTTTTTGAACTCGGCGGGCGGCAATCACGCCCTCCGGGATTGTGGCGAGCATTGCGGCGGCGCTGTCGGGGCAACCCCCGATTTGCGCCATCGCAATGGCGCGCTGTCGCCATCAAGAACGGGTCAAGAAGGAAATCTCCACAATACCAAGATGATAGCCTGCGCCGGGGCGATCTCGCAAGGCTCCAGTCAAGAAAAGCCCCCGCTCGGTTGATCCCGGGCGGGGGCTCTTTTCGTTTGTGGGCGCCGGTCAGATCCAGCCGAATCCGAGATAGGCGGTCACGAGGATCGTGAGGGTCAGGCCGATCACGATCAGTGATTGCCGTTTTGTCACGTCATATCTCCTTCTTCTTTGTCGCCCCACGGGGCGAGGTCATGAGCAACCGCGGCCATGGCAAGTCGGTCGGCAAGCTTCAGATCGACCTCTCGACCTTCGTGTGCGCGGGTCACCAAGCCTTGGGCACGGTTTCTGCCCATGCCGAGGCTGCGCACCAAGTCGGCGCCGGACTTCGCCCCGACGTTTTCCATCCAATCGAGGAAATCTTGCGCTTTCATCGCGTTGCTCCTATGTTTGCGGAGAAGCCGCCCCCCGTTTCCGAGGGGCGACCTCCCGCTTACCAGTGGTGCCAAACGTTTGCGGCGATGAGCACCAAGGTAGTCAGCGAGATCAGGATTTGCAGGTGAATGAGTTTCATCTGTTCTTCCCTTTCTCTGTGCCGGGGCGGGTTCTGCCCGCCCCCTCAACACACCAATAATATGCACCAAAAAGTGCGGCAAAGCAAGGGAAAAGCACCAAAAGGTGCAATTTATTGCGTTTGTTCGAGCTGAGCTCGCGCGCTGCCGGCGACCAAGTTACAGGCGCTGGCCGTCGCATTTGACTGTATCGCTATCGACGGCGAGCAGGATCGCACAGGTGGTTATCGCAGGTGTCATGGGGAGACCATGTGGTGCGGCGCGCGGCTACCTCACAAACACGAAGTGCGTTTTGGTTCGGTGAACCTGGGTGAACCGGAACATCTGGGATACGCGGGTGAAAACGTCGGAATAAAAACAGGGTTATTGAACAGGAACCAATAGGTTGGTTGACAGCACGTTTGTTCACATCGAAGATGTCGGGGGTTCAAATCCCTCATCACCCACCATCCCCCCTGCGGGTTAGACGAGTTGAGCGGGTCCGGCGGTTGGGGTGCAGGTGCCGTCCATGCTCTGAGCCAGTGTTGCCAGATGCCCGGCGGCTTCGGC
>PDWI01007091.1_pt1 | contig 13794 bp, 12 predicted proteins | sample 1430891 | NCBI WGS metagenome assembly PDWI01 (sample SAMN01162508, study PRJNA174530) | Oral metagenome, whole genome shotgun sequencing project. | biome: Marine environment; feature: Marine mammal; material: Swab sample of the gingival sulcus; isolation source: swab sample of gingival sulcus...
AGATGGATACTCTTCTATAAATCGCTGAAAGACATTTTCCGGATTAACCTTTGTTTTAAAAGTACCATCTCTGGCTTCTATTTCCTTAACAATTTTCTTCATCATTTGGACAGACTCCACAGGATACTCTCCATAGGCTGTCTCGCCACTTAACATAATAGCATCTACCCCATCATAAACCGCATTAGCAACATCGTTTACCTCGGCACGGGTAGGTCTAGGGTGCTCTATCATAGTGTGCAACATCTGAGTAGCAACAATGACCGGACGTCTTCTTTCAATAGCAAGGTTTACCAATTCTTTTTGTACTGCTGGTAATTTTTCGGGCGAAATTTCAATTGCTAAGTCTCCTCGGGCAATCATTACCCCATAAGCGTGGTCTAAAATTTCTTCGATATTACGAACCCCTTGCTCATTTTCTATCTTAGCAATAATTTTTATCTCGCTATCCAAAGAATCTAAAATGGTTTGTACCGCAATAACATCTTCGGCATTTCTAACAAACGAGTGAGCGATAAAATCAACCTCTTTTTCTGCGGCAAAATTGATAAACTCTATATCCTTTTTCGACAAAGCAGGCAATTTAATATGAGCTGTCGGGATATTAATACTTTTCTTACCTTGTATTTTCCCTAAATTCATTACCTCACAATCCAAATAATCGTCATTTTTAGAACGAACGATTAACTCCAAAGCCCCATCATCTATTAAGACCTTACTCCCTTCGGGGACATCTTGAACAAAGTGTGGATAATTAACGTAAACAATCCCTTCTTTTTGCTCTTCGCCGGCACGAATACCCGACAATTTAACCCTATCGCCATATTTAACAGGGATAGGATTTTCAAAAGGCACGGTTCTAATCTCCGGACCTTTGGTGTCTATTAGAATCGCAATTTTATCCGACACCTTTCTGACATTATCAATAATCTTTGTAGCCCCTTCAAAACTAGCATGAGCAGTATTAATTCTGACAACATTCATACCCTCATCAAAAAGCTGTTTTAAAAAATCTACATCGCATCTAAAATCGGATATAGTGGCTACAATCTTGGTTCTCTTTCTCATAAAACAATGATTAATTTCTTAATTTTACAACAAAGATACACGCAAAAATCGAAATCCGGTTATTAAAACAAGCTCAAGGACAAGACATAAGATAAACTTAACAATTGCTTAACACAAAGCACTTACAAAACAACGCTAACAGCAATAAACAAGAGATTGTTAATAACTTTCGAAAGATACCAGTTAGCAAATGTTAATGTGTGCCTAAATTTAGGCTCTAAAAAATCAACTTATGACTTTATTATTTCATTTATTGCAAGTAACTGTAGGAGATTCTACCTTAGTAGAAAACACCATGGAAGGAGCGGGTGAATTAAGCCTTTCGTTTTGGGATATGGCCATCAAGGGTGGTTGGATTATGATTCCCCTCGCATTATTATTTGGGGTTGCCTTGTATATCTTTTTTGAACGTTTCTTTACAATAAGGAATGCCGCTAAAAAAGACGATGCTTTTATGAGCAGTATCAAAAATTACATTCAAGAGGGTAAACTTCAAGAGGCTAAGATGCTTTGTAACAACACAGAAGGTCCCTTAGCCCGAATGATAGAGAAAGGACTTTCCAGAATAGGAAAACCTTTGAATGATATTTCTGTAGCTATCGAAAATGTAGGTAAACAAGAAATTTCCAAGTTAGAATACGGATTAACCACACTGGCGACGGTTTCCGGTGGTGCTCCTATGATTGGTTTTCTTGGAACTGTAATGGGAATGATTAGAGCCTTTTACGATATGGCAAATGCAGGGAACAATATTGACGTTTCTTTGCTGTCAAGCGGTATCTATACTGCTATGGTTACAACGGTTGCCGGATTGATTGTAGGTATTATTGCATACTTTGCTTATAATTACCTTGTAGCAAGAGTAGATAAGGTTGTAAATATGTTAGAATCTAAATCTACCGAATTTATTGACATCTTAAACGAACCTGCATCTTAAAAATATGGCTTTAAAATCAAGAAATAAAGTAAGTGCTGCCTTTAGTATGTCATCTATGACGGACATTGTGTTTTTGTTGCTTATCTTTTTTATGGTAACATCTACTTTAGTGGCTCCTAATGCCCTAAAATTACTTTTACCGCAAAGCAATAGTCAAGCTCCGGCGAAACCGCAAGCAACAGTGTCTATAACAAAGGATATTCAGTACTATGTAGGTACCGAAAGGGTCGCTACTCTCAATGACTTGGAATATAAATTAAGAGTTGAATTAGCCAAAGAGGAAGAACCAACCCTTTCCTTACACGTGGACAAATCGGTACAAATGGAGGAAGTTGTTAAAGTTATGAACATTGCTAAAGACAATAAGTTTAGAGTTATTTTAGCAACCAGTCCTATTAAATAAATCAACAGAATGAACCTCAATCATCAACAAAAAAAAGGCATTATCGGCTTGGTAGTTTTTTACACTATCACTTTGTTGATATTGATTCTTTTCGGTTTCTCGACACCCCTACCCTTACCCGAAGAAGAAGGGATTTTGATTGATTTTGGAGATTCTAAAACCGGATGGGGAAAGGTAGAGCCAATAAAGCCAAAGGTTACTCCTAAACCTAAACCCACTCCTAAACCTGTGGTAAAAGAAGAGTCCAATCTAACACAAGACTACGAAGAATCGGTACAAACTGTGCCCGAAAAGAAAATAGAGAAAAAAGAAAAAAAGATTAAAAAGGAAGAACCCAAGAAGGAAGTTGTTAAAGAGGAAGTAAAACAAGAGGAGCCTAAAGAAGAAGAACCCGTGATTGACCCTAATGCTCTTTTTACAAACAACGCTAATACTTCTCAGCAAAGTTCCAATTCGGAGGGTATTGCCGGAGGTGAAGGAAATCAAGGGCGAGAAGACGGTAACCCTAACTCGAACCAATACACCGGACACGGTAGCGGAAACAATGGTGTGGGATATAGCCTTGCCGGAAGGAAGCCCAAAGGCTTGCCTAAACCCACCTACAATAGCAACGAACAAGGTAGAGTGGTTGTTAAAATAGTGGTGGATAGAAACGGGAAAGTTATTTCGGCAATACCGGGAGTAAAAGGCTCTACTACCTTGGACTCTTCTTTACTACAAGCTGCTAAAAAAGCTGCTCTTAGCACCACCTTCGATAAAAAGACATCGGCTCCAAGCAAACAAACAGGAACCATTACTTACGATTTTGTGTTGAAATAGCTTATCTTACTGCTGATACCGCTTTCAATAAAGCTCATTAGCAGCATTGTTTTTTTTAATAACTTCGGGAATATCTTTATCAGTAATTTTTTGGGTTACCTTGACTTTTCTAGGCTTTGAATCTAATAAACTTTGGTCATCGTCCCCCCTTCTTAATCGTTTGACAAATTTATCCGAAATTATATTAAACGCTTTGTTTTTGAGAAAATTGAGAGTAGTAAAAAAACTGATCTAAAACATAAAGATTGTCATGCGAATAAAGTTTTTTTATCTTTACATTTGTGTTGATATTATTTTTTTAATCAATTAAACTAATTATTATGAAGACAAGTATTAAAACAATGAGTATTTTAATTTTCAGCCTTGTATCTTTGCTATTTATCAGTTCTTGTGGGGACGATGATAAGGAAAAACAGAAAGAACAAGAGATTATAGAAAACTCAAACATTAAAGGGATTGTTTTTACAGAAAAAACGATTAAAGTTGGCAATACATTAAGAGCAATCGTAGGAACGGATTCGGGAGAGGGAGAAGTAGTAGGCACAAGCACTGTCGAAGACAAAAAATTCTCACTTTCTTTAAATACGCCTACACTCCTTTCTGATAATTTATTTGAAGAGGTTCCTGAAGGAGTTACAGTTAGCAATCCTGATGCCAAAACAGCAGTTTTCAGTACTTTAGAACTTCTTAAAGGGGGTACGGTGCCAATGGATGAGGAAGATATTCTAATGTGCTCCGACCAAGCACCAAAATTGAATACAGAAACTTCTGAAATTACATTTACAAGCATGATTGTGCATGTTTATGCAAATGCGAATGTTACCATTAAAGGCGAATATGTTGAAGCTATTATGGATAATGAGGAAAATACCAATCTAAAGGTAAACGTTTCATTAAAAAAAGGCTGGAATATTGTAGCTTATAAAATTGATAAAGAAAACGCAGAGATTATGAGTTTATCAGAGATTTCTGCCAATTACAAATGGTATTTGCTGAGCGATGTATTACCCTATACGCCTTATCAATCTTCACATACTTTCAAAAAAACAATTTTGAATTTTCCTTGGATGAAATAAATATACCTTTCAATCCAAAATATTTTAGAGAACCGTGTGAGCATGACTTTAACTCACACGGTTTTCTTTAATGTACGAAAGTTTTTTGTGTACTTTACCAACTCGCTGATTGATTTTAGAATCTCTTATACCCCAAACCCAAACAATAGATAACATTTTAGGATGAAGTGATTGTTTAACAATCCTTTAGCTTAAAAGTATCTTTTAGGCGAATACCTTTGGGCACGACCTCAAACATAACTCCGCCATCCAATTTTAAATTACCGGTTAGAGTATAATTGCATGGAAATTAATCAAATAATAAATTCCCTAAATGATGCCCCATGCGGTCTTGCTTTGTTTTTAAATATTTTTTATTATGTGGATTAGGCTCTATTACATTAGGTACAATCTCTACAATCTCCAACCCATAAGCCTCTAAGCCCACTCTTTTAACGGGATTGTTGGTTATCAATTTGATTTTTGTAACCCCTAACTCTCTTAAAATCTGAGCACCAACACCATAATCTCTTTCGTCATCCTTAAACCCAAGATGTGTATTAGCGTCAACGGTATCAAAACCTTCCTCTTGCAATTTATAGGCTCTTATCTTGTTCATTAGCCCGATGCCTCTACCTTCTTGATTCATATAAACAACCACGCCTTTGCCTTCTTTTTCGACCATTTGCATGGCTTTTTCCAACTGAGGACCACAATCGCAACGCAAAGAACCGAAAATATCGCCGGTAGCACAAGAAGAATGTACACGCACCAAAACAGGCTCGTCTTCTTCCCATTCGCCTTTAATTAAAGCCACGTGCTCCATTTTGTTGGATTTTTGCATAAACGGAATTAAGCTAAAGTTACCGAACTCGGTAGGCATATTCACTTGAACACCTTTAATGACGGAACTCTCTTGTTTTAAACGGTATGCAATTAAATCTTCAATACTGATAAGTTTAAGGTTAAACTTTTTGGCAATCTCGATAAGCTCCGGAAGCCTAGCCATAGTACCGTCTTCGTTCATAATTTCCACAATTACCCCTCCGGGTTTTAAGCCTGCCAATCGTGTTAAATCAACGGCGGCTTCTGTATGCCCCGGGCGTCTTAAAACGCCTCCTTCTTTAGCTTTTAGCGGAAATACATGTCCGGGACGTCCCAATTGCTCGGGCGTCGTGTTTTCGTCCATAATAGCTTGAATGGTCTTGGCTCTGTCAAAGGCAGAAATGCCCGTTGTTACGCCTTGCCCCAACAAATCAACAGAAACCGTAAAAGCAGTTTCTTTAGGGTCGGTATTTTTACCTACCATAGGGTATAGTTTCAACTCCTCACAACGACTTTCGGGTAGAGGAACACAATGTAAACCTCTGCCGTGCATTCCCATAAAATTAATAATCTCGGGAGTTACCTTTTCTGCAGCACAAATAAAGTCGCCTTCGTTCTCTCTATCTTCGTCATCCACCACAATAATCATCTTTCCGTTTCTGATGTCTTCTATGGCTTCTTCTATGGTATTTAATTTAAAATCGGACATTCTATTTTTAATTTTTTTTGCAAAAGTAATCTATTTATTATCATCATTCAATTTTATAAGGATAATGGTGAGTGTGTGAGCAATAGCAGAATTAAAAGCTATAAACTTCAAGCCTACCACAGACCATAGACAAACCTTATTTTCAGTTGCTAAATTAATCAAAAAATGCAATCTAAAATAAGGTTTGGCGGATAAATTGCACAAATTTGGGGATAATCTACTAAACCGCTATTGCTTATACACTTGTGTGCCTGTAGAACACTCAGTTTGGTATTTTTAAATTTAGTTAGTAAATATAAAAATCATTGTTTTATAATTTTAAATCTTGCATATTCTTAAAAAAATATTTTTTTTCATATTTTTTTTGCAAATTTATTTCTTTACAATATATTTGTACAAAAGTTCTTTCTTATATTTTTGAAACCTATAGCTCCTAACTGTCGTGTTTTCGTTTGCTTTACGACTCACAAGAAAAAAAAGCAAACAATAGGTAATTCTAAAATTGAAAAACTCAATAATCAATATTAATTAAAAAACGAAAAAGTCATGAAAGTATGGAGCCAGAAAGCAGCTGATGCTGCTAAGAAAGAGATTCTATCTTTACCAGAAAAAGAAAGAATGGAAGTAGCCGAACACATAAAAAAAGACTTAAAAGGTTGGGCTATGAGAAATTTTAAGTTAACTTCTAATCAACAAAAATGTTTAGAAATGATTCCTGATATATATTGGGAAGAAACAGGTTGTTTGTTGTCTCGTGCTATAGAAAAGAAGCATGAACTTGAAATTTCTGTAACAGATGCTGAAGTCCCTGTTGAAAAGAGAACACGCAACGATTATGTTGAAGCTGGATGGGAAAAGGAAAAAGGATTTTACGCCAAATATGTATTCAAGTTTTAGGTAAACTGTAAGGGGAGAGGTGAGATTACGCTCGCCTCTCCTTTTTTTATACAAAACAATGAGTTATAATAAAAAAATATTCGTTTTTTTACTCTTATCAATTCCTATTTATTTATTTTCTCAAAAAACAATTTCTTTTAAAGAAAATAATAATCAAATATTGATTGAAGTCATAATAAACAACAAGCCTTTTACTTTTTTATTTGATAATGGATGTGAAAGAAGTATTTTATTTGACAAGAAAGAAAATTTACATAATCATAATATTATTGCAAAAACACTTGTGTATGATGCCAATGAAAAATCAGATACCGTATTTATTGCCAAGTATAAAATAAGAATACCTTATTTAAATATAAAGCAAAAAATAAAAATATTGATTATAGAACCACCTATAATTTTACGAGAGCAAGGCATAAATGGTATTCTTGGTAACGATATTATATCATTATATAATTGGGAAATAAATTTCACAAAACACACAATTGGAGTTCATAGAAAAATTGATACTAGAAATTTTATAAAACTAGCTAATTTCGAAAATCATAATAGAGAATTATCTACTGTTCTATCGCTTGATAATGAAAGTATAGACACTTTTGCTATTGACTTAGGGTGCAATCAAACACTAACTCGAAAACAAATAAATAAAAGAAATATACAATATGTTAACATCGGTGTACAAGAAAGTGTTATAGAAAGTAATATTGACACAGCTTTCATTGTGAACTCTAATATTTGTTTTTTAAAGCAACATTGCTTTACAAATATTCCAATATATTGGGATAAAAAAAACAAGTATAATTTAATAGGTGTGGGTTTCCTAAAAAAATTTGATGTATCTTTTATAGATAATTCTAATCATATATTTTGGGTAAAGAAAAAGAAAGAAATACAGTTTTATTTGCCTAATGTAAAAGTATTTAATTCACGAGTAGTAGCTATTAATTATGCCAAAGAAAGAAACAAAACTCATCTAAAAATAGGTCAAGTTTTAACAAAAGAACAAAGCAAAGCTATAAAGTCGTTTAAATTACCTTTGTCAAAATACTTTGAGAAATAATATTAAACCTTACAAAAGGAAACATCATAGAAGGGGACTATTCAATGTTTTTTTGAGTAGTTTTCTTTTTTATAAAAAATGTCATTTAGGATTATACAATGCCCCAAGTCTTACAGACAACATTTTCGTAGGCTCCACACAGTTTATTAACAATTGTGGTATTGTCGAAATTTTCCTCAATAAATTGACGGGCATTTAAGCCCATTGTTTTGAACTTCTCTTTATTATTTGTTAATTCTAAAATGCTATTAGCAAAGGTTTTGGGTTGGTCTGCTACCATTGCTTCTTGCTTATTTTTAACCGTAATCCCTTCTATGCCTACCGAGGTAGAGACAATCGCTTTTGCCAAAGCCATTCCCTCAATAATTTTAATACGCATACCGCCCCCCGAAAGCAAAGGCACAATCATGATGCTTTTAGAATTGATGTATGAATTGGCATCAGCGACCTCTCCGTCAAATACCACATTAGGATATTGACATAACTCTTTTTCGACAGCCTCGGAGGCATTTCTGCCGGCAATATAAAACTTTAGTTCGGGCTGTTGCTCCAAAACAAGATGCCAAACCTCGGTTAAAAACCACCTTAACCCTTCTAAATTAGGCTCCCAATCCAACGAACCTAAATGAAATAAACTCGGATGCTCTGTTTTTTGATGGTCGTATTGATAACGAGGACTGTCTATCCCCGTCGGCAAAACATGAAGCAAACCGTTATAGCCTAATCTTTTAAATTGCTGACCATCTCTTTCTGTGATGGGCAACAAAAGGTCGTAGTCCGGTAAAAAGCGAGCTTCAAATTTTTTGAGTTTTCTGTTAAGGTTTTTAAGGTATATTTTTTTAATTGGGTTTCCGGTGTTTTCTTTAACCCGTTCCCAAATTTCGTGCTCCACATTATGCGAACGCATAACAATAGGTGCCTTGCTGTATTGTTTTATCAATTGGATATAAGGCGAAAGATACAAACCCTCTAACTGGATAATATCGTAACTCTCTGCCTTTAACAATTCCGACAAACGATTTTCGTAATCTTTTGATATAAAACGAGATGCAGTATAGGGCGTTTCCGAAAACAAATAATTACTTATTAAGCCTAAAGGTGTGATATTAGCCGGAACGTCCACCGATTCGAATCTGATTTTTCGGCTAAATTCATCGGGAATATCTTGAGTAGAAAAAGCGTGTTTTTGAGTACGCATCGATAAAACAGTTACCTCATGTCCGGCGTCTGCCAAGCCCACTGCTAAACTCAAAACAGCAATCACGCCCCCATCAGAAGGCGGATAAGGAACTTTATTCGTTAGTTGTAGAATCTTCATTTTTTTGTCTTTTTTTACGAATAAAATGCCATGCCTTTTTAAAAAACTCTTGGTATGCCGATGCGTTTAAAATAACAGAATCTCTCGATGCTTTGTAAGTTAAAAATATCCCGATAGGAAATAATATAGCCGAAGCTATCCACATGCCGGCAGCAGGAGTTATGTCGCCTGCTTTGGCTGTTTTCTCGCCTGATACCGATATAATATGGAACGCAATAAAAAAGAGAATGGAAATAACCATAGGCATTCCAATACCGCCTTTTCGGATAATGGCTCCGAGCGGTGCTCCAATAAAAAACAATATTAAACAAGCTATGGACAGGGTAAATTTACGATGCCATTCCACCTTATACAAATCTACCCAACCGTATCTGGTTTTTAAATCTAAATCGGTATTTTCGACAAAATTTTTGGCAGAACGAGCAAAATTAACAGCAATATCTACTGCCGTAGATTGCTTATTACTCGCTAAGGTGGCAAATAAACTATCCACATCTACGGGCAATATTGCTTGCTTGCCATACATCAAACTATCCGCCTTAATTTCTTTGCGAAAATAATTGTTAAAGTTAAGGTCTTTGGCAAGCGACAATTCTCTAACTATCAATTTGTCTGTAATGGAATCTATGGTAAACTGCAACTGGTCTAAATTCATCATCTGATGATGGTCTTTCCAAATACTTTCGTCGTTGCGTTTAAGCCCGAAATCATCCATCGGGAATAATAATATTTCTTTTTTAAAATAATGCCTTTCATGCGGGAAATGCTTGTTGTTTTTATCCTTAACATCTTCAAAACGAGAGCCATTATATAATTCTAAAACCATATGACTTTTTTGGTCAGTCAAGTACATTTTGCCCGAATCTGCCAAATTAACAATGGTATTACCCTTGCTGGTGGAATGGTCGTAAATCATTAAATCGTAAAGCATCTGCGTTTTTTTGTTTTTACCCGATATTTTAATGCTATATCCCTTGATACCATTGGTAAAAACACCCGGCATAAGGCTTAACTCCGGACGGGTTTGCTGTATATCTCTTAACAGAGCACGCGATTTTAAAGCAGAATAAGGAAGTATATGATTCGAAAAAACAAAGGCTCCGGCACTAACAAACACCATTAAAATAATCAGAGAAGACATAATCCTCATTAAAGAAACCCCTGCCGATTTAAAGGCCAATAACTCGTTATTTTCTCCCATATTTCCGAATAACATAATGGAAGACAATAAAATAGCCATAGGCAACGACATCGGTATCAGCGTTACGCTTGAGTAAAATATCAATTCGAAAATAACAGAGAAATCTAAGCCTTTACCGACTAAATCATCTACATATTTCCAAATAAACTGCAACAAGAAAATAAATAAGGATATAAAGAAAGTTAGAACGAAAGGTCCTAAATACGATTTTAATATCAACTTATCTAACTTTTTCACTTGCTTTGATTAAAGCCGACAAATTTAAGGAATTTATTATGGATGTCCGAATGTTCCAAAAATTTATATCTAATCAATAGGTATTTTTTTTACTTATGTAGCATCCTAAACAGCTTACAAACATTTCTACAACATGATATTTATCAGATTATTAAGCAAAACGAATAAATAAGAGGTCATTTTTTACATCTCTGTATTCAATCAAACTTAGACAATGAATATGTTTAGCGTGTTTACCGATGAGTAATAGGCACAACCCAAAGTAGAAATAACATTATAACTTTGAAGGAATTGATTTCTTATGATGTCCCAAAAATCTAAACTGTGTATTACCAAAATAATGTCTCAAAGACGCTAAAAGCAATTTAATAGAAAAAGATTTGGACTTCTTCTCTACTGTATAATGGTAAAAGCAACTTTGACAACGATAACGTTGCCGAGTACCTAAAATCCCCTCTTTCTTATAATGGTAACTTCCACACCTTGGACAATTCATAATATTTTGCTTTTTAAAGTAGGAAACACAAGGTTAATACACGTATCCAAAAACTCTTTTGCAATATTAGTGTACTCTCGAAACAAAGGCAAAAAATTATCAAAGGATAAAAGTCTTTTATCAAATAATTCTCCCCCCCTGTTACCAACACAAGTATATAAATAATGTGAATTTTAGAAAAGGTTTAAAAACGGTTCTATTTTGTCCGTACTTTTGCTTTTATTTTTTTCCTTTGAGTTTAAAGTTTATTTTAATTGGGAAGTCAATTTTACACCGACCTCTTCCCTATTTTCTGATATATCAGATAAAACAAAAACACCGACAGACCTGCAGAAATTAAAGCGAAGTACCAATATTTAGAGGAGGTTCCAATATGTTCAATATTTGAATTTATCCACCCATGTTGTATGCCATAGCTTAATATTACCGCTAAAGCATTGTTTGTAAAATGAGCGAAAATAGGTAGTAAAATATTCCCCGACCATACCATCAAATACCCTAACATAGCCCCCAACAAAAATCGTGGCAAGAAGGTTAAAAACTGAAAATGCACAGCACTAAAAACAAAGGCTGTCAGCCAAATAGCAAAGTGTTGGTTTTTCCGAATACCGTACAACATTTTTTGCAAAATTCCCCTAAACAACAACTCCTCGCCCAATGCCGGAATAAAGGCTATTATCAGAAGGTTTAACATCAAATCGTTTAGCGTATCGGCTTGTAAAAAGAATTGGGTCATTACTTTGGCTTTTTCTTCACTTTCTACCATCCAATGCAAAGCCTCCGGCAATGGTAATAGTGAATTAAAATAACCTAAAGCATTCATAAAAGGCACACTCAAAAACACCAAGAAGAATATCAAAACATAAGTGATTAAAGAGGTCTTTTTAGAAATAAAAAAGGCTAAAAACCGTTCTTTTGTAAAAAAATAAAACCCTAATAATGAAGGCAATATAAACAAACCAAATGTTTGTATCCCCTGCAATATTTTCTGTTTGAAAACAGTCTGCGAACTTAAACTTGACAAGTTGTTATAATCAATGTTCGTATCTACAAAAAAGAATGCAACTAATAAAGTCACAAAAAACGAAAACAAGATGATAAACAAAAATAAAAACAGCTTAAAAGAAGCAGAAAATGGAGCAAAAACACCTTTTATTCTCATATCCTTTTTTTAATCTTCCGATTGATATTTTGCCTTTTTACTGCCTTCGTACATCTCGTACAAATTTAAACGACTTTCGATGGCTCCATTGAGCAACTTAATACGCTTACTGGTTTTAAGCCCAACACTTTTAAGAGCCTTAATATTTCCGGAAAATACCCAACATTGATAATTAAGAAAATCGTTTTTGAGCTTATTCCCCAAATTTTCGTATAATAGATGGATGTTTTCGGACTTTAAACGTGCATCATAAGGCGGATTGGTAATAATTAAGCCCGTTTTTGTTTTGGGGCGATAATCCATAAAATCGGAACATTTCAGTTTGATATGGTGTTTAAAGCTGGTATTAGAAATATTTTGCTTGCAAATAGCAATGACTTCCTCATCAATATCGTTGCCATAAATAGGCGGTATATCTCTGTTTATTTCGGAAGTAGCCTCGTCCACAATAGATTTCCAAAGCGATGCGTCGTAGTTTTTTAGATTCTGAAAACCAAATCGTTTACGCATCATCCCTGCGGGATAATTAGCCGCAATCATCGCCGCCTCTACCAAAATAGTTCCCGAACCGCACATCAGGTCATAAAATGGAGTTTGCTTATCCCATCCGGACATTAAGATAATACCGGCAGCCATTACCTCGTTTAAAGGAGCTTCGGTCAATTCTGTTTTATATCCCCTTTGGAATAAGGCTTTTCCAGAAGTATCAATATTTACCGAAAAGCTATCTTGATTAACGTGCAATACCAGTCTGACATCGGCAAAACGCCTATCCACATTGGGTCTCTGATTGTATTTTTTTCTAAAATGGTCGGCAATGGCGTCTTTAGCTTTTAAAGCAACGTATTGAGAATGGTCAAAAAAAGTAGAATTAACCACAGCATGAACCGAGAATGTTTGGTGCAAATTAAAAACACCCGCCCAATTAAAATCTAAAACCGCCTTATAAAGTTCGTCATTGGTTTTTGCCTTGAATTTATAAATTGGGGTAATCACCGATAAAGCGGTTCTTAATTTCAAGTTGGCTTTGTACAACATTGCCATATCGCAATCAAACTCTATCGCCCTATTGAGCCGCCTTACGTTCTTAGCTCCTAAATCGACAACCTCTTGATATAAAACATCTTCTAATCCAAAAAAGGTTTTGGCGACTGCCTTAAAAGTTCCTTTAAACATTTGCATATTCTATTATTATTTTTTGACCCTCATTGCTACGAATTGCCAAAACTATAAAATATCGGACAAAGCTAATAGCAAAACTTTAAAGTTTTAGCACAAAGGCCTGTTCTGTTACGAAAACCCTTGCGGATTTTAAGTCATAAAAAAAAGTGCTTACCGAAAATTCGACAAGCACCCTTTTATCATTTGTGTAATAAAGATTACCAGATTTTAGCTCGGTTTTCGGGGGCAACATATAATTTATCTCCCTCTTTAATACCGAAGGCTTCGTACCAATAAGGAACATTAACCACACCGGCATTAACACGCGCCTCACCCGGAGAATGAACATCTTCTTTCAATCTACGTTGTAATTCCTGCTCTCTGATGTTTTGTCTCCAAACTTGAGCATAACTGATAAAGAATCGTTGCGAAGCTGTTAAACC
>PDWI01007094.1_pt1 | contig 13786 bp, 9 predicted proteins | sample 1430891 | NCBI WGS metagenome assembly PDWI01 (sample SAMN01162508, study PRJNA174530) | Oral metagenome, whole genome shotgun sequencing project. | biome: Marine environment; feature: Marine mammal; material: Swab sample of the gingival sulcus; isolation source: swab sample of gingival sulcus...
TTTTTGAGTAGTCTCTTTTTTTGCTTTGCACATTGCGTTTCTAAATTTAGGTCATAAAAAAATCCGAGTTTTTGCCTCGGATTTTCTTGTTAAAATATTACCTCTTTAAATTAAAAAGACTGTTTATTTTTTTTCATCTTTCTTTTTCTTTCCGCCTTTGTATTCTCTTTTGTGTTTTATTTCTCTTTTTTCGGCGTATTCATCTTTTACGCTATCGTATACAATAGGTGTTGCGATGAATAGTGATGAGTAAGTTCCTACTACAACACCGGTCATAAGAGCAAAGATAAAACCTCGGATAGTTTCGCCACCAAAGATAAATATTGTAAGCAATACTATGAATGTAGAGATTGAGGTGTTGAATGTTCTACTTAAAGTGCTGTTTAGAGCGTCATTATAAACATCTTTTCTGCTTCTGGTTTTGTGAAGCCCTACATATTCTCTTATTCTGTCGAATACAACCACGGTGTCGTTAACCGAATAACCAACCACGGTAAGTATAGCCGCGATAAATGCTTGGTCGATTTCCATTGAGAACGGCATTATGGCGTATGTCAATGAGAATATTCCGAGTAGAATTATAACGTCGTGTAATAGAGCGGCGATAGCACCGAGACCAAATTGCCAGTTTCTGAAACGTCCGAAGATGTATAGGAAGATGGCGATTAGCGAGAATAGGATTGCCCAAAGAGCAGCTATCTTAATGTCAGATGCTATTGTAGGTCCTACTTTACGTGAGTTTTGTCGATAGTCTGATAGGAATTTATCAATAGTGATGTTTTCTTTAAGCATCGGTTTTAATCCTTGATAAAGAGCGGCTTCGGCTAAGCTGTCAGCATTTTGTACAGTTTCATCGGTCATGAATTTTGTAACTATTTTTACTTGATTGCTTTGTCCGTATGTTTGCACTTTTGGATTTTCTCCAAATACTTTTCCTAAGTTTTCTGCTACTTCTGTGGTATTAACTTCTTGGTCAAATCTGATTACATAAGTTCTACCTCCTTTGAAATCCACACCATAGTTTAGTCCTAATATTATAAGGCTTAATAAACCAACGCCTATCATTGAGCCGGATATTATGTAACCTTTCTTTCTGTTTTTGATGAAATCAATGGTTGAATTTTTGAAAGTATTTTTAGTGAATTTCGAGTAGAATGCTAATTTGTCATGTTTTGCAAGGTAGTTTGTGAATATTATTCTTGTTATGAAAATAGCTGAGAATAATGATGTTAATATACCTATTATCAATGTGGTAGCAAAACCTTTGATTGGTCCGTGTCCGAATATGTAAAGGATGAAACCTGTTATTAAGGTTGTTAAGTTTGCGTCGATAATTGCAGAGTAGGCATTTTTGTAACCGTCGTTTACGGCAAGTTTTAAACCTTTGCCCAAAGCTAATTCCTCTTTTATCCTTTCGTAAATCAGTACGTTAGCATCAACCGACATACCTATTGTGAGGACGATACCTGCGATACCGGGTAGTGTTAATACTGCGTTGAGTGATGCGAGAACACCAAATATGAAGAATATGTTTATCATCAAAGCAATGTCGGCAACCACACCTGCTGTTTGGTAGAAGAATACCATGTAAATCAGTACTACGATGAATGATATTATGAATGATATTAAACCTGAATTAACGGCTTCTTCACCCAATGAAGGTCCTACGATTTCCTCTTCGATGATGATTGCAGGAGCATCAAGTTTACCTGATTTCAAGATGTTTGCAAGGTCTTTTGCTTCTGTTTGCGAGAAGTTACCTGATATTGATGAGTTACCTCCTTTAATTTCTGTATTTACAACCGGGAAAGAGTAAACATATCCGTCTAACACGATTGCCACTTGGCGACCGATATTGTCTTTTGTTATTCTAGCCCATTCTTGTGTACCTTTTGCATTCATGCTCATTGTAACTTGCCATTCACCTGTTGTGGGGTCTGTTTCTTCACGAGCACCTGTTACCACGTCGCCTTGTAGGGCGGGCATATCCATTTTTTTAGTTTTCAATGCAACTAAACGATAGATTTCTTCTGCTTCGGGATTGTTGTCGTTGTTGAGTGGTTTTACTTCCCATGCAAATTTCATGCTTTTTCTTGGGAATACATTTTTAAGAGCCGGATGAGCTAATAATCTGTTTACTTTTCCTGTGTCTGTTACATTTGCGTATCCCACTGTTGCTGAGTGGATAGGTCTGTTTTGATTGTTGTAAGCAGGCATCAATACGCTGAATAACGGATTGTTTTTTGCTCTGTCTGCGATAGAGTCATTTTTGGTTATTAACTCGTTATTTGTTGTGTCGCCTAATAATTCTGATGTGCCTTCGTTTGTTTTTGTTGAGTCGGCAGTTTGTTTTTTAGGTTCTTCTTTTCGCAAAACTTTTGCTAATATTTGATTTGCTTGGTAGAATTGACCATAAATTTCGTCATAATAATATGTTTCCCAGAATTGTAAGTTTGCACTACCTTGTAAAAGTTTTCTAACTCGTTTTGGGTCTTTTACGCCGGGAAGTTCAATCATTATTCGACCTGTTTCGCCTTCTAATTTTTGAATGTTAGGTTGTATAACGCCGTATCTGTCTATACGTGTTCTTAGCACGTTAAGAGAGTTGTCTACCGCGTCTTGTGCTTCTTCTTTTAGAAGATTTAAAATTTCGTCGTCGGGTGTATTGGGTTTTACTCTGTCTTTTAGTTCGTAAGTTCCAAATACTGCGGCTAATCTTGCATTTGGAGCTTCTTCTTTAAATTTTTCATAGAATAAGTCTACAAAGTTATCAGATGAGTTTTGAGCTTCTTTACGTGCCACTTCTACTGCTTTTCTGAATGCCGGGTTTGTGTTATTACCTGATATACTGATAATTAAATCCGGAATTGATACTTCTAAGATAACGTTCATACCACCTTTTAGGTCAAGTCCTAAGTTTATCTCGTTTTGTTGGCATTCTTTGAATGTAAATCCGAGAATTGGGTATACTTTTTTGTTGCCCATTGAATCTAAATATTGTAGCTCTTTCTCGTAATCGCCTTTACCATAGGCTTCTGCATCGCTTTTGATTCGTGAGGCTATAAATGTGAAGGATAGTTGATAGATACTTGCCAGTGCTAAGAGTATAGCAAAAAATGTAATAATTCCTTTGTTTTGCATTTCTAATTACTTCTTATTGTTCGTGTTATTCAAAAATTTCAAGGTTGCAAATGTATTGTTTTTTTTTGAAAAAAAAGAATTTTATTAATTTATAGTGTTATATTGTATTGTTTTGCGTTTTTTGGGCTGATATTTTCACATACAAGAATCTCTAAAAATATTGATATTCAGAAATATTCTTTCCTATATAATATTTTCAGAAATTCTTGTAATATGTTTTTTGGTTTAGATAATTCCCATGTCGTCAAAGTCTTTCATAACTTTTTTAACTGCTTCTGCGGATTTATTCATTAATGCTTGTTCGTCTTCGTTGAGTTCGATTTCAATAATTTTGCTAATTCCGTTTTCGTCTAATACCACGGGTACACCTATATATATATCGTTCAAATTATATTGTCCGTCGAGATATGCACATACGGGAAGTACGCGTTTTTGGTTTCTTACAATAGCTTCTACCATTTCGGCTGCTGCTGAACCGGGTGCATACCAAGCCGATGTTCCCATTAATGCTACGAGTTCGCCACCGCCTTTTTTGGTACGTTCTACTATTTGGTTTAGTTTTTCTTCGTCGATTAGTTGGGTTACGGGTATTCCGCCGATGTTGGTGTAGCGAGGTAGTGGAACCATTGTGTCGCCGTGTCCGCCGAGTAGTAATGCGTTTACGTCTTTGGGCGATACGTCAAGTGCTTCTGCAAGGAATGAACGATAACGACCTGTGTCTAAGATACCTGCCATACCGAATACTTTGTTTGCGGGTATGTTGGCGGCTTTGAAAGCAGCGTATGTCATTACGTCTAATGGGTTTGATACGATGATGATAATGGCATCGGGCGAGTATTTAATCGCTTTTTTGGTAACGTCAATTACGATGTTGGCGTTGATTTTAATCAAGTCGTCTCTTGACATACCGGGTTTGCGTGGCATTCCGGAGGTTATTACGATAATTCCCGAACCTGCGGTTGCTTCGTAATCGTTGGTTACGCCGTGTACTCTTGTGTTGTAGCCTAAGATGGGTGAGGTTTCCCAAAGGTCAAGCGATTTGCCTTCGGCTACGCCTTCTCTTACGTCTAATAATACTACTTCATTAGCTAAGTCTTTCTGTGCTACTACGTTTGCAACGGTTGCTCCTACATTGCCGGCACCTATTACTGTGATTTTATTCATGATTTCTTTTTTAAAATTTTCTATAATCACAAAACTAATGTTTTTTTTTATTTCAAAACTATTTTTGGAATATTTTTTGTCATCATTCAATAAATTATATTAAATTTTGATTAACAATAACAAATATTTAACTTTGCCTTACGATTATTGTTGATATTGTATCGGTGATAATCTAAAATTAATTATTTACAAACATAAATTATTTATAAAATGAAACAATTTTTTACTACGCTTTTGCTTATAGCATTGTTGGGATTTTCAAGTGCAAATGCCCAAAAGAAAAACGATGCTGACAAATCGGGCTATGGTTTTAAAGATGTTATCAGATTGCCTCATACTGAGGTGGCTAACCAATATCGCTCGGGAACTTGTTGGAGTTTTTCCGGAATTTCATTCTTAGAAGCAGAACTTATGAGAATTGGAAAAGGAAAAGTGAATTTATCGGAAATGTTTGTCGTTAATAAATGTTACGTGGACAAAGCTGATAAATATGTACGCATGCACGGATATTTGAATTTTGGTAGCGGCGGAGCTTTTCACGATGTAACTTATGTAATGAAAAACTACGGAATGATACCTGAAAGTGCTTACAGCGGATTGAACTATGGAACTGAAAATCACGTGCATAGTGAAATGGACGAGATTTTATTGAAAAAAGTACAAGCTGTGAAAGAAAACAAAAATCACACTATAACTCCTGTGTGGAAAAAAACTTTCCAAGCTGATGTTGAGGCTTATTTAGGAAAAGTGCCTGAAAAATTTACCTACAAAGGTAAAGAGTACACTCCAAAAAGTTTTGTTAAAGATTTTATGGGTTTAAATGTTGATGATTATGTAGAAATAACATCATACACACATCATCCTTTCTATGAGCCTTTTATGGTGGAAGTACCCGACAACTGGTTATGGGACGAAGCCTACAACGTGAAATTAGACGAGTTGGTTGAAATCATAGACTACTCATTAGAAAACGGATACACCGTTGCTTGGGCATCTGACGTAAGCCACAAAGGTTTCTCATACAGCAACAATGGTTTAGCTGTGATACCCGAAGCTGACATCGCAAGCATGAACAATCTTGAACTTTCAAAATGGACTAACTTGTCGGAACGTGAAAAACAAGCTCTTCTTTACAAATTTGACAAACCCGGAAAAGAGAAAAATGTAACTCAAGAAATGCGTCAAAAAGCTTTTGATAACTACAACACCACCGACGACCACGGAATGCACATTGTAGGTAAAGCCAAAGACAAAAACGGTACACCTTATTATATAGTAAAAAACTCTTGGGGTAAATCAGGACCTTATGATGGTTATTTTTACGCATCAGTGCCATTCATACGTTTGCAAACAACTGATATGATGGTAAACAAAAACGGAATACCTAAACATATCAGAAAAAAATTAGGAATATAGTTTTTAGATTATTAATGTTAGACTTAGGGACTGCTTTTAGCGTCCCTAATTTTTTTGTGCTTATAGCAATTTTTCAAGTTCAAACATTTCATCACGCAGTTGAGCCGCTAATTTGAAATTCAATTCTTCGGCTGCCTTGTACATTGCTTTTTTCTTTTTGTCGATGGCTTTTTGCAATTCGGGTTTCGATAAATTTTTGATTCCACTTTCAGCCGCTATATCATTTGGCATTGCATCTTGCTTGTACTTTTTGCTCTTAGTCTTTTGATTATCAACAGATATGTTTGTAGTGTGCTGTTTGTTGATAGCTTTGGGAGTGATGTTATGCTTCCTGTTGTAAGCTAATTGTATTTCACGCCTTCGGTTGGTCTCGTCGATGGTTCTTTGCATCGAGCCTGTTATTTTGTCGGCATACATTATTATTTGCCCGTTGAGGTTGCGGGCGGCACGTCCTGCCGTCTGAGTCAGAGAGCGTTCCGAACGCAGAAAGCCCTCTTTGTCGGCATCCAAAATTGCCACCAGTGATACCTCCGGCAAGTCCAGACCTTCGCGAAGCAGGTTCACACCCACCAAAACATCAAACACGCCTTCCCTTAATTCTTGCATTATATCCACACGCTCAATTGTGTCGATGCCTGAGTGTATGTATCTGCTTTTCACGCCGTTGTCGTTGAGGAATTGCGACAGCTCCTCCGCCATGCGTTTTGTGAGCGTGGTAACGAGAGTTCGCTCATTGATTTTTGTCCGTTGGCTTATCTCGTGCAACAGGTCATCGATTTGGTTCATGGACGGACGCACGTCAATATCCGGGTCTATCAAGCCTGTCGGGCGGATTAGTTGCTCTACGATTACGCCGTCGGTTTTCTTAAATTCATAGTCGCCGGGTGTGGCACTCAGGTATATTGTTTGATTTGATAATGACTCAAACTCATTGAATTTCAAGGGGCGATTGTCCAATGCGGCAGGCAGTCTGAAACCATGTTCCACCAAGTTTTCTTTTCTGGCTCTGTCGCCTCCGTACATTGCATGTATCTGTGATAGAGTAACATGGCTTTCATCAACTACCGTTATGTAATCCTTTGGGAAATAATCCAAAAGGCAAAAAGGGCGTGTGCCGGCTTTCCTTCCGTCGAAATATCGTGAGTAGTTTTCAACGCCTTGGCAATGTCCGAGTTCCAAGAGCATTTCAAGGTCGTAGTTCACTCGTTCCTCTATGCGTTTGGCTTTTTCGGGTTCGTTGTTTTTTGCAAAAAAGTTTATCTGTTTTCCCAAGTCTAACCTTATGTCTTTCATGGCTTTGTTTAGCCTGTTTTGAGTTGTCATAAAAATACTTGCCGGAAAAATTCTTGCACTTGTTATGTTTTCGATTGTGGTTTGGTCTTCGAAATTTAGGGTTTGTATCTCTTCCACTTCGTCGCCCCAATAGCTTATTCTGAAACCTGTGTCGGAATATCCGGGGTATATATCTATGGTGTCGCCCTTCACTCTGAACGTGCCTTGCTTGGGTTCGAGGTCGTTGCGAGAGTATAATGCCGATACTAAATTGCGTAGAAATTTGTTTCTGGGATAGCTTTGCCCAACCTTAATGTCGATTATGTTGGCGTGGAAATCGTCGGGGTTGCCAATCCCATATAAGCATGATACTGAGGATACTACAATTACATCTCGTCGTCCCGAAAGCAAAGATGCAGTTGTGCTTAGTCTCATTTTTTCAATCTCGGCATTTATCGAGAGGTCTTTTTCGATGTACTTATCCACCACGGGCAAATATGCTTCGGGCTGGTAATAATCGTAGTATGAGACGAAGTATTCAACTGCATTTTCGGGGAAGAAATTTTTAAACTCCGAGTAAAGTTGTGCGGCTAATGTTTTGTTGTGGCTTAGAACTAATGTCGGTCTGTTAAGCTGGTTGATTACGTTTGCGATGGTAAATGTTTTGCCCGAGCCTGTAACGCCTTGCAAGATTTGGAATTTGTCGTTGTTATTTACACCTGCAACTAATTGGCTGATGGCTTCGGGTTGGTCTCCCGTTGGGGTGAATATGGATTTTAGTTTGAATTTCATCGCTTGATTTAGAGGTGTTTACTTTTGTTTTTCCAGAGTGAAGTATACGGGCAGATGGTCGCTGTATCCGCCGTAGTATCTTTTACCGCCGTATGTTTTTGAGGGTGCGTAATATTTATATTTATAGCTGTAATACAATATTTTTTTGTTGTATACCACATTGCCTTCGCTGTGTTTTATGGTAAAACCTTTTTGGGAATTTATCAATCCGTTTGACACAATGAGATTGTCCAACATAATCCATTTGCCTCGGTAGTTGTATGACCCTTTGTCATGCACCGATTTTTGATACATCATATTATAGAGTCCCGTTTTGACTGCGGCTTTCTGTGTTTTTTTAGCTTTAAGCGTTTTGGAAAGGCTTTTGTTTTCGGGTTCGTCATTCATGTCGCCACAAATAATGATTTTTGTGTTTGGGTTTTTGTTTAGAAGCTCATCAACTTTGTTGCGTAATGCTTGGGCAGTTTGCACTCTGAGGTATTCAGTTTTTTTGTCGCCACCCAATCGAGATTTCCAATGATTTATGAAAATATGCAAAGTATCCGAGTTGTATAATATCCCTTTTGCGTACAAAATCTCACGCAAATGCCTGTTGTTGCCACTTTGTGGAATTGGGATTAATCTGCTGTTGAGGAGTTTAAAGGCATCGGCTTGGTAGAGTAGGGCAACGTCTATTCCGCGACCGTCATTGCTGTCGTAATGAGCAATTTTGTAGTTGTAAGGTTTCATTATATCGGTGTGTACAAGGTCGTTAAGCACTGTTCTGTTTTCCACTTCGGCAAGTCCTATGATTTCGGGCAACCTCTTGGGATTGGCAAGTGATATTGCAAAACTGATGTTTTTTAACTTCCTGTTATACCGCTCATTATTCCACTGTTTGGGCGAGTTTGGGGTGTAAGCATCGTCATTGGTTTTGGGGTCGTTCTTTGTGTCGAACATATTTTCTACATTGTAAAACATAAATACCGCAGAGTCTTGTTGCGATTGTTGTGCGATTTCCGCGTTTGTCGAACCGGCACAGTTGCCTAATATCAATAGGACTGTGAGGATTAAAAAATAGTATTTCTTCATAATTATTTCATTTATTAAATTTTGGTCAAGAATTAAAATACTAAATTAAAAAAAAATGAATAATAAAATCATAAAAGATATAATTTTATAAAAGAGTTCAAAACAAAACACCCTTCCTAATGACGAAATGTCATATTATTTGTCAAAGATGTCTTATATTTATGTAATGAAATGTATTTTTGTCATATTCTGAAAAAATATGCTTTTGGGTATAATATGCTGTTATTCAGATGTTTAATTTATTTGATGATGTTTTGGTAATACCTTTGGCATAAATTCTGATTAGAACCAAACCAAATAATCAAACTTAAAAAATCAGATAACATGAACATAAAACCATTAGGTGATAGATTAGTAGTAACACCGGTAGAAGCAGAAAATAAAACCGCATCGGGAATTATAATACCCGACGTGGCAAAACAAAAAGAAAACATAGCCACAGTAGTGAAACTAAGCCAAGAGGTTGAAAAATCAGATAAAAACCAAATCAAAGAAGGCGACAGAGTTTTATACAAAGGCTTTGCCGGCGAAAAAATAGAAATCGACAAAAAAGAATACATCATTCTTAACACCGAAGACATTTTAGCAATACTATAAATCAGAATTAACAACACAATATAAAATATAAAAATGGCAAAAGAAATTAAATTTGACATAGAAGCCAGAGACGCTCTAAAACGCGGCGTAGACAAATTGGCTGACACAGTAAAAGTAACATTGGGCCCAAAAGGAAGAAACGTAGTAATTGAAAAGAAATTTGGAGCTCCTCACATAACAAAAGACGGCGTAACAGTAGCAAAAGAAATAGAATTTTCAGATCCTTATGAAAACCTCGGTGCTCAAATGGTAAAAGAAGTAGCATCTAAAACAGGCGACAACGCAGGCGACGGAACTACTACTGCAACCCTTCTTACTCAATCGATTATAAGCGTAGGTTTGAAAAACGTAACTGCCGGTGCTAATCCAATGGATTTGAAACGCGGTATAGACAAAGCTGTTAGAGCAGTTGTAAATAAACTTTCTGACCTTGCCGTAGAGGTGGGCGACGACAACTCTAAAATAGAACAAATAGCAAAAATATCTGCCAACAACGATTCTGAAATTGGCAAACTTATTGCCGAAGCCATGAACATCGTGAAAAAAGACGGCGTGATAACCGTTGAAGAAGCAAAAGGCTTTGAAACAACCGTAGACGTAGTGGAAGGAATGCAATTCGACCGTGGATATGTATCACCTTATTTCATTACCGATTCCGACAAAATGGAATGCGTTTTGGAACACCCATACATCTTATTACACGATAAAAAAATATCGTCGATGAAAGACCTTTTGCCAATTCTTGAAGCATCGCATCAAAATGGCAAACCTCTTCTCATCATTGCAGAAGATATTGAAGGCGAAGCTCTTACTACATTAGTAGTGAATAAATTAAGAGGTGCATTGAAAGTGGCAGCCGTAAAAGCTCCCGGTTTTGGCGACAGAAGAAAAGAGATGTTGGAAGACTTGGCAATCCTAACAGGCGGAACAGTAATTACCGAAGAAAAAGGATTAAGCCTTGAAAATGCTACAATCGACATGTGCGGTTCTGCCGAAAAAGTGGTTATCGAAAAAGAAGAAACCACAGTTGTAAAAGGTGCAGGCGACAAAGAAATGATAGACGCACGAGTGAACGAAATCAAAAAACACATTGAAAAATCAACCTCTGATTACGATAAAGAAAAACTACAAGAAAGACTTGCAAAACTTGCCGGCGGAGTAGCAGTGCTATACGTTGGAGCAGGTTCGGAAGTGGAAATGAAAGAGAAAAAAGACCGCGTAGACGATGCTCTTAGTGCAACACGTGCCGCTATCGAAGAGGGCGTAGTTCCCGGAGGCGGAGTAGCTTACATCCGTTCGTTAGAAGCATTAGACGGACTAAAAGGCGAAAACGAAGACGAACAAATCGGTATCGAAATCATCCGCAGAGCAGTGGAAGAACCATTACGTCAAATCGTGAAAAACGCAGGCGAAGAAGGTCCTGTAATTGTACAAAAAGTGAAAGAAGGTACAGGCGATTTTGGCTACAACGCAAGATTAGGCGAATACCAAAACCTTATGGAAACAGGCGTTATCGACCCCAAAAAAGTATCACGCATAGCATTAGAAAACGCTGCTTCAATAGCAGGTATGTTCCTAACAACCGAGGCTGTACTTGTGGAAGAACCCAAAGATGAGCCTGATATGCCCGTAGGCGGAGCTCCCGGCATGGGCGGAATGGGTGGCATGATGTAGAACCTTACAACCCTTCATAACTATAATTTCAAACTGCGATGTCAGCAACGGCATTGCAGTTTTTTTTGTTACGAAAAAATTATAAATTTGTGATGAAACGAAATAAATCAAATCATGAAAATTAGAAATATTATAGTTGCATATCTAATTCACTTTGTGGCTTACGGATACATTTGGACTTTTGTGCGACTTTATGCCTTGAAAGAAATTTACATTGCCAAATCGCTAAATCAAGATTTGCTAATATCCCTGCTGACGGCATTGGTTTCCACAATCGGACTTTATTTTATAGTCAGAATGGCTAAGAAAAAAAACGGAAACGTAAATTTTAGAAAGGAGATGAAAAAGAAACCAAAGGCGTTTAAAAACTTTTTATTCTTCCTTTTGTTTGCAAGTCTCATTGCTTTTTACGGTTATATTTTGGTCTTGCTGAAAGTCTATTTTCTACAAGGCAATTATACCGCCCAAAACTTAAATTTAGATTTACTCATTTCTTTATTATTGGCTTTTTGCTCAACAATCGGAATTTATTTCGGACTTAAAAAACGATGCAATAAAACTTGTTAAAATATTAATAATCAAAAAATTACAAACATGAAAAACCTACACTATTTAACTTTAACACTAACCATTTGGGCAACTTTGCTTTTTGCATCGTGTGCCGAAAAACAAGATGACAACAACGAAATTAAGGAATTAGAATTCAAATTTGTAAAAGATATTGAACTTCCTAAACCTGCAAATTTTGCGAATTATTATCGAGATTTTCAATTTAAAAATGACAACGGACAAGAAACTGTTTGGGTTTATTACAGCAAGAAAAAAATCATAGGCTACGATTTGAAAACTCAAAAACAAATCGCTTCAATTCCTTTGAAAGACCCATATTTATTTTCTTTCAACTACATAAATAAAGATTCTATACTTATATATTTGAACCCTGCGATTGACCCTGAATTTTTGCATGATAGCATATTATATCTCATCAACGATAAGGGCGAACCGCTCAAATATTTCACTTTGGAAAAAACACCTGCACTATGTGCGAGGAACAAAACTGAAGACCCTGATTCTGTTTTTTACTCCTATCTTTCATTTCAAAGACAAAAATACAATGACAATAAGGCGTTTTTGCTTTTTGGAAAATATAACTACGCATACATTGGCGATGATAAATTTACATCTTACGACCACCCTATCGCCGGGCATATTGATTTTAAAACAGGCGAATATCACCCGCACACAGGCATAAATTATATCTATATAAAAGAAGGTGTTTATTATCCGAAGACTTATCATAATGTTTATGTTGAGCTTTCCGAGAAGGGTAATCCTATCTATGCTTTTTCATATACGCCGGATTTATTGGAGTATGATTTGAAAACCAATAAGGCAATTTTGCATGATGTGAAATCAATTTTATTAGATACTATAAAGCCTGCAAATGAGCCTATTGAGGAGGCTAAGAAATTTAACAAACCTAATTTTGGTCGGTTACATTTTAATAAAAACACAAATCAATATTTCCGATTTGTTAATTATCCTAATGCGTATAATCTTGATTTCGGTTATGCCGTAATGCTTTTGGATAAGAATTTTAAACCCATTGCTGAGGGATTTTGTCCGAACGAAATATCCACATTTAATATGTTTTTCCGTGGCGATAAATTAGTTACCTTCAACTACTATAAAACGATTGAAAGCGATGATAAAATTATCCTTTCCGAGTATGAGATAAGCACCCGTAAAGCCAATCCAGCGGAACTTTTGGAGCGAACAAAGCCCGTTGCAAAGAAGCCCAAAACCGACAGCGATTTTGTGAACTTTTTGCAAAAAACTACCAAAATTAAAAAATCCAAAGAGGCGTTTGTTACGCTTCCATATTTGTATTGTTGCCCATCTTGTGCCAATTATACAGTTAAATTATTCTCAAAAAATAAAAAGTTGCTTTCGGACAAAAATGTTTGCTTGATAGTTTCGGGTAAAAACAAAGCTATTATTTTGGAAGCCTTGAAAAAAGAAAACTTAGCTCCCGACGGCAAATATGTTTTTTACGATTCCAAAGAGGAGTACAACGAATATGATAATCGCGATTATTTAAACCCGCGTTTTACAATCATCGAGGATAACAAAATCTTGAAAGACACTGTCTATCCGCCTGCAAACATTGAAGATTTAAAAGCCGATATAACTAAGTTTATTGAAGAATTGAAAAAATAATCATTAATAACGATAACTTTAAACTGCGATGTCAGCAACGGCATTGCAGTTTTTTTGTTTATATTGTTGAAAAAAATTATAAATTTGTGTTTGAATAAAAATTTATAGCTATGAGTAAAGAATTAGTAAGATTTGATTGGGCAATAAAAAGACTATTAAGAAACAAAGCAAATTTTGTTGTCTTGGAGGGCTTTTTGAGTGAGTTGCTTTTTGAAGACATCAAGATAAAGCAAATTTTAGAAAGTGAAAGCAATCAAGAATACGAAGCCGATAAGTATAATCGTGTGGACATTCTTACCGAAAACTCAAAGAATGATTTGATAGTTGTTGAAATACAAACTACCTACGAAATTGATTATTTTCATCGCATGGCTTACGGAGCATCTAAGATTGTTTCAGAGAATTTGCAAAAAGGGCAAAAATATAATAAAGTAAAAAA